>WBZS01000218.1_pt1 | contig 99499 bp, 91 predicted proteins | sample 5204201 | NCBI WGS metagenome assembly WBZS01 (sample SAMN12344357, study PRJNA552823) | activated sludge metagenome | biome: Activated sludge suspended growth; feature: Nitrification reactor; material: Wastewater; isolation source: activated sludge from nitrification reactor of wastewater...
TGAGAAGCTTTCACTTACGAGGTGACCCTTCGGTGCGGCAGACGGCGACTTCAGCAATCACCATCCTCCCTGCTCAGAAGGGTCACCTCGCCCCACGCCACGCCCAACTCGCCGGTGGATCAGGGTTCAGTGCTGATGCTCGCCAAAGCGCATCCGGGCCCGAACCGCCCCCCGTTCTGCAGAAGTCGATCCGCGACAACGTGATCATGACCATCCTGCTGTCGGAGCCCGCAAGTGTGCCGGGCCCGGACGCCGGTGTCTCCAGGTGTTGAGTAGTCATCGGAGACGCCGGGCCAGGTGCATCGGTCGCCTCCTCTGCGTCTTCCAGCGAGGGTCTGCGGGTTGTCCCTCGCATTGTCCCCACGACTCCCGGGTCGGACATCGGCCACTCCCTTTACATTCGCCGCTGTCCGCAGGATGCCTGGGAGCCAGGGACGTTCGCCCGACAGGCGTCGCTGGCGGCGGCGTCCAGCACGACTTGGGGGACGTTGGGGGACATCGCACGGACAGCCGTTGACAAGGGGAAACAGCCAGCCTGTCAAGAGGTCCGCGTCAAATCTGTGGATAGAAATACCGGCGCACCCCGGCTCTGGGGACAACTCGGGGTACAAGGGCTTGATCCCTTTTCGTTGTGTTCATCCGCAACGGAAAGGGCCGATATGAGCGTCGAAACCGAATTGGGACTCGGTAGCAATCTGGAATCAGTGTTCGTCGCAGCGTGGCCGTCCTGGATCGTCCTGCAGCCGGCCCTAGCCCGCGTCGAAGACCCCGGCCGACTGCGCGAGTGGCTGCAGGGCGCCGATCCGGCAGACGCCGACGACGTCCACTACGCGATCGCCTGGCTGGCCTCGACTGAAGGCGGCCACGATCGGGATGCGGCGCTGACGTTGGCGTGGCTGCTGGTGCCGGGAGCCGCGTTCCTAGCCCGCCAGCTGCGGACCCTTTCGGTCGACATCGACCACATGGTCGCCGCCGAACTGTGGATCCTGGTGTGCACGTTCCCGCTGCACCGCCGCAAGGTCGCCCGTAACGTGATGTGGGACCTGCGCGCCAACGTCCTCGCGGCCTGCGAAGCCCCCGCCACGCTGCAGCGCAAGGACCCCACCTGGTACGCCACCGTCGCCTCCCTCGACAGCGAGCTGATGGCTGCGATCCCCGTCGAGCACGACTCATCGGCGCTGGAGGAGTTGGTCGGCCTTCTGGACTGGGCGTGCGACCACCACGTGATCGCTGCCCCCGACCGGCAGCTGGTGCTGCTGCTGGTGGAGGCCGCCCAACAGCTTCGGCTCAGGAAGACCTCCAACCACGGCCTGCTCGGCAACGAGGCGACCGCCACGGTCGCGGCCCTGCTCGGGGTGTGCGAACGCACTGTGCGCCGGCGGGCCCGCCGCGCTATCTGCGCGTTGACCGCCGCAACCCCGGCCTACACCCGGGTCGCCTGAACCATTCCCGGCCCTGGGGTGTCCGCGAGCGGGGTTCCGGCTCACTTCTGGATGGTGAGGTGAAAGTGCACATGATCAAAGACCTGAGGGCGTCGGCGCGCCTGTTCGACGCGGCCAACACCGACGACGAGGTAATCGACGTCCTGGAGCGCCTGCTCGACACACTGAAGCGGTCCCGGCAGGCGAAGGCCGAACTGGCCGGCCTGTCACCGACCGATCTCCGCGCGGTGCTGATGTTCCGCGCCAACCGCCAGGCCGTCCGGTGACCGCGCAGGCGACCCGTCCGGTCGCGGTGGACGAACTCCGCCGCGCCTGGCTCGCCGTGCAGGCGGGCGACTTCCGGGCCGCCCAGCCGCGGACTGCCACGGCCTCGACGCCGACACTCGTCGAGCGGTGGACGCCGGCGTCCGGAGAACGTGTGGTGCCGGTCGTGGGCGCGGCCGGATCGTGCGGCGCGACCACGGTGGCTCTCGCCCTGGCGACAGCGGGGGAGGGACGGGCTCGGGTGGTGGAGTGCGTGTCGGCGTCCCTCAGCGGGCTCGCCGCCGCCAGCGCCGCCGAACTCGGCGCCGACGGCCAGGGGTGGGTTCACGGCACCCGCGACCATGTCCATCTGGACCGAGCGGACGGCGTCCGCATCCATCCGGACGCCGTCCCGCGCCCATCGAGCGTCGACACCGCTGGGATGACGGTCATTGACGTCGGCTCCCAGATCGAGCAGGTCCTCGCCGGTCGCGGCTGGCTCACCGGCTTGCTCACCGAGGCGCCCACGATCGTGGTCGTGGCGCGTGCGACGGTGCCGGGGTTGCGGCGCCTCGAGTCGGCTCTGCACCTGCTGGACGTCGACCGGGCGATCGCGGCCGTGGTGGGCCGGCCGCGCCGACGGTGGCCGCGGGCGGTGGCCCGCAGCGCCGGCGTGCTCACGGGGTCGCTGATCGAGGCTGGACGCCTCGTCGAGGTCCCCGAGGTCAGCGCATTCGCCCTCCACGGGCTCACCCCGGACCCGCTGCCCGTCGGGCTGCTCACCGCCGCCCGCGTCCTGCTGTCGCTGATCGAAGGGAACCCTCACCATGTCCGCTGACGCCTTGCTCCTGCTGCCGCTGCAGGTGTGCCCGGTCGCCCCCGGGAACGCCGCGAAGTACGTCGACCAGATCACGGGCAACGTGTTGTGGGGCGTCGGCGTCCTGTTCGTCCTCGCCATCATCGTCGGGATCGGTGCCATCGTCGCCGGCCGGCTGTTCTCGATGCCGCACGCCTCCAAGGTCGGGGTCATCTCGGTCGTGGTCGTGTTCGTCGCCGCGATCGCCTACCTCATCCTGCCCGGCATGCTCACCGCCCTGCTGGGCGCCGGCTGCATCTGACCATGACCACCTCCCCCGAGCCCGGCACCTGGCCCCGGTGGCGCCTGTTCGCCATGCTGGCGGCCGTTGGTGTCACCGCCCTCACCCTGCTCGTCGGGCTGGCGCTGGCAATCGCGCCGATGATCAGCCCGACCGTGGCGGCACCGGCGGCTGGCAGCCCGCTCCCGGACGCCGGCCAGGTGCGCGGGGCCGCCTACCGGGACCAGGTCGCGGCCCAGCCGATGCTGCAAGTGCCGGCGGCCGCGGCGTCCACCCCGAGCGTCTCCACCGAGTTGGCGCCGACCCTGCTGATCCCGCCAGCGGACGCCGCCGGCCCGGCCGGCGTCCCCAGCGGCTTCCCGCACACCCCCGAGGGTGCCGTCGCCCAACTGGCCGCGATCGAGGTGACGGTGGTGGAGGCGATGAGCATCCCCACCGCGCACGCGGTCCACGACGCCTGGGCCCTGCCCGGCGGCGCGTCGGCGTCCGAGTGGGCGATGACCCGCAACGTGCAGGTGTTCCTCACCACCCTGGGGGATCAGGGCAACGCCAAGGACGACAGCGTCCTGGTCGCCGCCATCCCGGCGGCCGGGCAGGTCAAGGGCACCGACGGACCCGACTGGGTGCTCGCCTGCGTCCTGCTGGACGTCCGCGCCGCCGTCGCCACCACCGCCCGCATCGGCTACGGCCACTGCGAACGTCTCACCTGGCACGACGGGCGTTGGCAGATCGCCCCCGGCACCCCACCGGCCAAAGCCCCATCGACGTGGCCCGGCTCCGACCTCGCCCTGCAGGCCGGCTGGCGCACCTGGCAGACCGGATGAGGTGCGACCGTGGGTGACCTGCTGAACCCGTTCGGCGCGCTGGCGTCGACCGCCGGGAAGATCGTCGCCGACGCCTGGACCGCCGCCATGCTCGGCCTGTGGAACGCGGGCCTGTGGCTTCTACGGTTGGCGTTGACGTTCGTGGACTTCCTGCTCACCCCGGACCTGTCCGAGGGAGGGCCCGGCGCCTGGCTGTACCGGGTCATGTTCTGGATCGCCGGCGCCCTGCTGCTGATCATGCTGCTGGTCCAGCTCGGGGTCGCGGTCGCCAAACGCGACGGCCGCGGCCTCGCCCGCGTCGCCATCGGCATCGGCCAGTTCGTGGTCGTGTGGGGCGGCTGGATCGCCTACGGCATCACCATCGTGACCGCCGCCGGTGGCCTCACCCGCGCCCTCATGGAAGGCCTGCTCAACGTCACCACCTGGACCGCCTGGCAACCCTGGGAACCGTTCACCCCCGCCGACATCACCGACGGCACCGTCGCCACCGTCCTCGGCCTGATGGGCCTGCTGTTGTGGATCGCCGCTATCGGCCACTTCCTGGTCATGCTGGTGCGCTCCGCAGCCCTGCTGGTGCTGATGGCCACCACGCCTATCGCCGCCGCTGGGCTCGTGTCGGAGGCGGGCCGCGCGTGGTTCTGGAAGAGCCTGCGCTGGTTCCACGCCGCCGCCCTATCCCCGGTGCTGATGGTCCTGGTGCTCGGCGTGGGCGTCCAATACACCATCGGCGTCGCCAACGGCCTCACCGGCGTCCAAGGCGCCATCGGCACCGCCGTCCCCGGCGTCCTCCTCATCTGCGTTGCCACCATCTCTCCGCTCGCCCTGTTCAAACTGCTCGCCTTCGTCGACCCCGCCACCACTAGCGGCGCCTCGCTGCGCGCGTCGATGGCCGCCGTCGGCGGACTCCAAGGCCTCCTCTCTGGAGGTTCTGGCGGCGGCAGTGGTGGGGGTCGGGCGGCCGCCACCGACGACCAGGGCCGCAGCGCCGGCGAGGACAGCGCCGGCGACGCCACCACCGGACGCTTCAACTCCGCGGTCGCCGGCGGGATCAGCAAGCTCGGCCCCGCCGGGCAGGTCGCCTCCCAGGGCCTCGGGCTGATCGCCGGCCTCGGCACCGCCGGCGCCTCGATCGGAGCCGACGTCACCAACCAGATGGGCGTCGGCCACAACACCTACCCACCCGACTTCACCCGCGCCGGACGCCGCGCCACCTACGACAGCCAGCAGTCCGGCGACCCCAGCACCGAACCCAACGCGAGCAGCAGCGATAGCGGACCGGGCAGCACCGGCTCCCAGGCAGGAAGCCCGGACACCGGCCCGTCCGTTGGCGGTGTGCCGGACGCCGACCCGTACACCTCCCCGTCCATCACCGGCGGCGGCACCAACGGCTCCCGTCCCCGGGGATGCCACCCCGACCCACCACTGCGGCCGTCGGCGGTGCGACCGGGAGCGGCGCCTCAGGCAGCAGCGGCGCGGCGGCCGGCGAGTTGAGTGCCGCCGACGCCGCCGCCCTCGTCGTCTGACCCCATCTGCGAAGGAGCACCTGTGTCTGTCTACTCCGACTACGCCAAGGACCGCATCGGCTGGTTCTTCGGCCTCACCGGCAAGCAACTCGGCACGCTGGCTCTCACGAGCCTGCCCGTCTTCTGGGCGATCAGTACCCAGCTTTGGGCTCTTGTGGGCACCCTCGCCCTCGCCTGGACGCTCCTCGCTGCCCTTGTGACGGTGCCGGTCCGCGGCCGGTCCGCGACCGGCTGGCTCACCGCCACCCTCAAGTACGCCGTCGGCACCCTGGCGGGCTGGACCCGGTTCCGGTCCCGCGCCGCCGTAGGCCAGGTCGACGATCTCGCCCAGGCCGACCTGCCCGGCGTGCTCGCCGGCATCACCATCCACGACGGCCCACCCCACGGACCGACCCTCGCCCGCGCCGCGATCATCCAGGACAAGGCGGCCCGCACCTGGGCCGTCACCTGCTCGATCACCCACCCCGGCATCGGGCTGGCGGACGCCGCCTTGCGCGCCCGGCAGGCCGCCGGCTTGGCCGACCTCCTCGACGTGTGCGCCCGCACCGAACTCATCGACGAACTCCTCATTCTGGTCCGCACCGTCCCCGACGACGGCGCCGAACGCGACCTGTGGATCCGCCACCACCGCCGCCCGACCAGCCCACCGTTGGCCACTCAGGTGAACGACGACCTCGCCGCCACTCTCGCCCGCGCTTCGGTGCGCACCGAAGCGTTCGTCACGATCGTCGTGCCAGAGACCGGATTGGGCCGGGAGGCCCGGGAGGCCGGCGGCGGCCTCGAAGGCCGTGCCCGCGTCCTCTACTCCCTGATGGGCGAGGTCGAAGCCCAACTCCGCGGCGGGCTGGCCGCCACCGACGTCACCTGGCTCGCCAGCCCCCAGCTCGCACTCGCGGTCCGCACCGGGTTCGCCCCCGGCGACCGCGCCGGCATCGTCGAAGCCCTCGCCGAACGCGACACGAGCCCAGCGGTGAACGCCGACGTCCCCTGGGCGCACGCCGGACCCTCGGGTGCTGATACGGCACCCCGCCACTACTCCCATGACGCCTGGAACTCGGTCTCGGCAACGATCAAGCTGCCCGACAAGGGCGCTGCCCTCGGAGCGCTCGCGCCCGTCCTGGTGCCCAGCGAACCCGGCGAGCGCCGCAGCTTGGTGGTGGCGTTCCCGCTCCTGCGGCAAACCACCGCCGACCGGCAGTCCGCCAACTCCGAGTGGGCTGCCGACATGGGCGCCAGCCTCCGCGCCCGGGCCGGCGTGAAGATGCGCGCCCGCCAACGCGCCGATGCGGCGAAGACCTACCACCTCGACGACAAACTCGCCCGTGGCCACGCCCTCACCCGCCCCTACGCCGTCGCCACCGTCACCGTCGCCAAGACCGCCCGCATCACCGAGTACGGCCGCAAACTCGACGTTGCCATCCGCCGTGCCGGCTACGCCCCGCTGCGGCTCGACCTGGCCCAGGACGCTGCCTTCACCGCCTCCACGATCCCCTTAGGCGTCAGCCTCACCCGCCGGAGCGACGCATGACCAAGCTCGGCCGCGGCCGCGACACCGCCACCCTGCTCGCCGACTTCGGCCACCAACTCCCCACGCTCCCGGTGACCGCACCCGCGGCCCGGGAAGCGCGGTTGTTCCCGCCCACGCCGCGCCGCGGCGTCCACCAGCGGAGCCGAGGCTGGAGCCCGGCGTCCGCGCCGGTGTCGGTGTGGAGGATGACCTCCGACCAAGCGCCGGTGTTGTGGCCGCTGATCGCCGCCCCAGGGCTGCCGCCCACTGGCGCCCAGATGGGCATTGACCACCTCTCCGGCGGCTCGTTCTACGCCGACCCCAACGGATGGGTCCTCAACGACGCGGTCCCCGTGACCAACCCGAACATCTTCGCCTTCGGGAAGCCCGGCCGTGGGAAGTCTGGCACCGTCAAAGCGTTCTGCCTGCGGATGATGGATTTTGGTTACCGCACCCTGATCCTCGGAGATCCCAAGGACGAGTACGAGAAGCTCTGCCGAGCGCTCGGCGTCCAACCCTTCGCGATCGGTCACGGCCTGGGCGCCCGCATCAACCCCCTCGCGTTCGGGCCCCTCGCGCAAGGCTGGGCCGATCTCCCCGCTGCAGAAGCCCAACGCCGGTCGGCGATCGTGTTCGGACGCTGGCTGACCCTCGTCCGCGGCCTCGTCGGCTCCCTACGCCTCGGCGAGTCCCACGTCCCCTTCGGCCCCACCGACGAAGTCGTGGTCAAGACCGCGCTGGCCCACCTCACCGGCTACACCACCGGCAACACCCGCCTGACCGAGACCACCATCCCGCAGCTGTGGCGGCTCCTCGACCGACCCACCCCTGGCCTGGTCGCCGAATGCCGCTACGCCACCGAACGACAGTTCCTCGACGAGACCCGGCTGCTGCGCGACGCCCTCGGACAGTTGGTCTCGGGGGCGCTGGCGGGGTTGTTCGACGACCACACCACCATCCAGGTCGATTGGAGCGCCCCCATCCAGTCGTTGTCCCTGTCTCGCTTGGAGGCGTTGGGGGACGACGCCATCGGGATCGCGCTCACCTGCCTCAACAGTTGGGGACGCGGCATGCGCGAGTTGTCCGCCCCGGGCGACCTGCGGATCGTCGTTCGCGACGAATCGTGGAAGCAGCTGCGCCTGGGTCCGGATGCGGTCAAGAGCTTCGACGCCGATCTGCGGTTGTCCCGTCGCGATGGGGACATCCAGTTCGCCGTCGCGCACAAGCCCTCCGACCTGTTGTCGGCCGGGGACGCCGGCTCGCAGGCCACCGCGATCGCCAAAGACCTGCTGCACCTGGCCGACATCAAGATCCTTCACGGCCAGGACCAGGCCGTCGGTGCGGAACTCGAGCGGCTGCTCGGCCTCAGGCCCATCGCACAGGACCTCGTCACCGGCTGGGCGATGCACGGCAAGGGCCGCGCCCTGTGGTGCGTCGGCGACCGCCAGTACAAGGTCGCAACCATCCTCCACCCAGCCGAAGCCGCCCTCGCCTACACCAATGACGCGCTCGATTCAGCCCGATGAGGAACCCTCATGAAACCGACCACCTGGCTACTTGCACCCGTCCTGGTGTTCCTGCTCGGCGTCCCCCTCGGCGCCGCCCTGATCATCGCCACCGTCGCCACCCCCGCCGCAGCATCCGCCGATGCCAGCACGTGCGCCACCGTCGGCGTTGACGGAACCCTCGACGTCCTCGAACCCCTCCCAGCCCCAGGAGCGGAACGACGGGCCAGCCTCACCAACCCGCCCACGGACATCCCAGCGACGATCCTGACGCTCTACCAGGAAGCGGCCACCGCCCACGGACTGCCCTGGCCGCTCCTCGCGGGCGTCGGCATGGCAGAAACCAACCACGGACGCCTCACCGCCACCTCCTCGGCTGGCGCTCGCGGACTCATGCAGTTCCTGCCCGCCACCTTCGCCGCCTACGGAATCGACGGCGACGGAGACGGACGCGTCGACATCCGCAGCGACGCCGACAGCATCGACTCCGCCGCGAACTACCTCGCCGCCCTCGGCGCGACCGACGGCGGCGACGTCCGGGCTGCTCTGTTCGGCTACAACCGCGCGACCTGGTACGTCAACGACGTCCTCGCCTACGCCCAGCACTACGCCACCCAAGCGTGCGCAGCAGACGACGGCAATCTGCCTGTCGGTCCCGACGGTCCTTGCCCGCCCACCGGCAGCCCCGCTGAACGTGGTCTCCAACCCGCCGCCCTCCGAGCTCTGCGCTGCCTCAAAGCAGCCTTCCCCTGGATCACCAACATGGGCGGCGTCGGAGACAGACCCAACACCTCCGACCACCCCGCCGGCCGCGCCGTCGACTTCATGATCCCCGCCTGGAACACCGCCGAAGGCCGCGCCCGAGGCTGGCAAGTCGCCCGCTGGCTCCAAGCCCACGCGGTGGAACTCAACGTCAAGTACCTGATCTACGACGACCGCGCCTGGCGCTCCTACAAGGCCTCGCAAGGCTGGACGCCGTACACCCACCCCAACGGAGCCACCACCAACCCGACGCTCCGGCACCTCGACCACGTCCACCTCTCGACGTACTAGGAGTGTGGAGCAATCGACGCGCTCCCGCTCGACGTAGAAGCGGCCTGGCCCCCGCCTCCTGAGATGCGTCCCAGGGTGGACCTGCGGCCTCCGACTGAGTCATGTTGCGGCGTGAGGACGTCACGAGCGAGCTGGATGCCCACGGCCCCGCGAACGCCCTGGTCGTGGGCTGGGCCGCCGCGACTAATGCCCCTCCGAGGCCAGCCGAGATCGACGTGGACATGCCCATAGGCGACCTCACGGATCTGCCCATGTGCGACTGTTCGCGGTCATGCCGAATATGCGGACGGTAGCCTCCGAGTGGGGCCGCGAACTCATGCTCTCGCAGTCACGTCCTTAGTCGTGGGCGAGCCCAAAGTGGCTCTTCACACTTGCGGTGGGGGCACTGCCAGCCCACCCCCCGATGAGCAGCATGCGTAGGCGGTAGTTGTCCCGGTTGCGGAACCCACGGGCGATACGTCGGTGGAGTTCGATCAAGGCCGTAGATGGCCTCGCTGCCGCCGTTGCGGGCGCGGCCGGTGTCGAAGTAGGCCAAGAAGGCGTTCTTCCACTGGCGCAGGGTTCAGCTGGAGGCGGGCGATCTCGGCGATGGGGCAGGAGGGGAAGCTCGCGACGATCTGTTCGGCGAGCGCTCGGCCCTTTGCGGGGTCGGGTTGGTGGTAGACGTCGCGGACCTGTTGGGCGCACTGCCAGGCGACCCACACTGCTTCGTGGCGTTCGTCGGCGTCGACTGTAGTCAGGAGCCGGAACCACTGCTTGTCGGTGAGTCGTTCCGATCCGCACCGCAGCAGTGGTTTCGGATCCCGTACAGCGGGTCGCCGGAGCGTCCGCGGTGCCCGTGGATCTCCTGCTGGACACGGCGGCGGACCTCGTCGACAGCGTGCCCGGCCCAACGCCACGACGTGGCAGGCGTCGAGGACGGCGGTGGCGTCTTCAAGCTTGTCGTCGATGGCGTTCTGGTACCTGTGGAACGGGTCGAGGGTGGCGACCTGCACCTGCTTCTTGAACGCCTCGCCACGGGCGTCGAGCCACGTCTTGTACACCCTGCCTGACCGGCCGGGGACGAGGTTGAGCAGCCGGGCGCGGTCGTGTCCGTCCTTGTCGCGGGTCAGATCGACCACGCCGGTCAGCTCTTTGGGTCCATGGTGGCGGATGCTGACGTGGTGCCACACGGTTCGTCGACCCCAAGAGTGGGTGACCCCTGCGAACCGGTTCTCGTCGGCAACCCGAGCGGCCAGGATCGGCTTCAGAGTGCCCCACACGGTCTTCCACGCCACCCCCAGTTGGCGGGCCAGCCCGAGGATCGAGGCGTGCTCGCTCGCCAGTTGATCGAGCGCCCATTGGCATGCCCGTGGGGTCAGCAGCCCGCATTGCGCCCGACGGGCCGGCGCAGATGCGCGACGTGTGGAGGATCAACTGGTTCGCGGAACTGTTCGACATTCAGCGGGCATTCGGCAAACTCGCCGTCGGCGAGAGCGAAGAAGCCGCGGTCGCCGCGGCGATGGACCAGCTCGTCGCCCAGGGATGCCAGCGACTGGACCGGGCCCCGACGAACCCAACGAGGCATGGCTCGCCCGGGTGGCCAAGACCGACACCGTGCTCGGAGCCGTGGACATCTTCGAGGTCGCCATCTTCCGTCGGCAGGTCGTTGGTGACTGGCGCGCGACCTCGGAGGCGTGGGCCGACCCCGAGGTGCGTGCCCGGCAGACCGAGGACCTCGATCCGCCGGAACTCGACGTCTGACGCGAGCGGGAGTACCGCTACCGCGTCAGGAATCAGGCATCTTCTCCTGAGAGCCGCAGCCATTTGAGGTCGCCCGCCAGGACGATGCCGTCGTGGACGACGTTCGGCAGCGGCTCCTGGCCGGCCAACCGCTCAGCCTCTTCCAAGGCTCGGCAGCCCTCCGGACAATGTCCGGCGAATCATCCCCACGAGGTGTCCCATGCGGAACTTGCAGACACACCAAAAAGGGAGGAGCTGCACCACCAATGGTGGTGCAGCTCCTCCCTTGCGAACCGAGGACTAACGGTCGATGTTGGCGTAGGGACGCGCCACCCATCCCCAGTAGTAGTAGTCGCTTGACACCTGGATGGAGCGCACGTTGGAACCCACGTAGTAGCTGCGCCGGCCGCCGTTGGCGACCGAGTTGTACTCAGTCCAAACAACACGCCCGTATGCGTCCAGGAAGCGCACGTTGTAGTGGTTCGGACGCGCCCAGGGCGTCGACACGTACCCATACGACGTCAGCTTGTACTTCCAGCCCCAGCTGTACGCGGTGTTGATGGTGACGTAGGTGTTCGGGTGCGACCCAAGGTTGAACGTAGCGGTTCCCCAGTTCGAGTCAGTGGGCAAGGCGCCGCTGCACGTCCCCGGAGCCACATAGATCGTGGTCGCCTGAGCAGGGGGCGAGATCCCCAGGATGAGGAACAGGCTCAGGATGAATGCGCCTGCCGCTTTCAGGGCGATGCCGAGTCTGCGAGAGAGCCCACGGGGCTTCCTATTCTCGGCAGTCGTGATGTCGTTGGTGGTGGTGACGTTGTCGATCGTGACGACGTTCTCGGACATTGCTACTCCCGTTCCGAACGGGGAGACCTGGCGGCACAAAAGGACTTGCAGCTCCAGGCCCCCCACCGTTCTCGAATCGAAATGGACTTACTTACCTGCGATCCGGTGACCAAGCCTTCTCGCATTTCATAACGTACTACGGTCGGAAGGGGCGCGCAAGGGGTTAAACAGAGCTAGCTCCAGGATCCCCCTAGGGGATCTTGGAGCTACTCTCTTGCGAGGGGAACGACTTGGTCTCGTTCTGGTCCCTCTTCAGGTAAGCAGTCCACCGAGAGAGCCGGACTCAGGAGTCCGAGGTCCAGGGCAGCCTGGTGACGTCTCCGCCACGAGACTCATCTTTTCACGCGCCTGCACTCGATGCAAGGGGAAAAATCTGGTCACTGATACCCGTGCTCGCCTCAGCTGCTACCTTCCCAGGGGAAAAACCCGCAGGTCAGGGGCCCAATCGGGGTTTATAGGGGTTTGAAGCTCTGGGGGGAGTGTATGGCGATCATCCACAAGGACATGGAGTGTCCGTTCTGTCATCAGCCGCGGTGCCGTGAGCTCCTGAAGAAGCAGCCTGTGAGCCCGCAGCCCCACGTGTACACGGTGCGTGGCTACCGGTGCACGAACTGCGGCAAGGAGTACGAGACCGAGGAACGCGTGAAGCTCGCGCCGATGCGAGTGAAGGTGGGGCGACAGGCATTCAGCGAAGAGTCGTTCGTCACGTCGTTGCAGGGCTACGCCCCGAAGAGGCTCCTGCCGTCCGATTGCGACCTGGTGCTCCGGCACACCTTGGCCAAGCTGGAAGAGCACGCGAAGCAGGGCAAGCTCGTCGTCGACAACACCGGCTACATCGTCATCGATCGGGAGACGCTCGCCGCACGTACCAGAGACGCGTTCATCGAAGCGGCGCGCATAGAACGGGGCACCGACGCTGCTGAACGGTTAGATGTCGCTCACATCCAGTACGCCCTTGCCACCTTGGGAAGTGGGTGGGCCAACGCGCGCCAGTTCCTGCGCTGGTTCCGGACGGTGGACCATAAGGGTCGTCGAGCAGACGACCTCCCGACGTCTGTGCAGCCGCCTACGACCTACTGGGGTGTGCCGAGCACTGCGCCGCAGTACCCGAAGATCGTGGTGAAGAACGAGTTCATTGAGGGCAAGCAGCCGCGCACGCGGGTCCGCGAGCGCTACGAGCCCCTGAAGTTGCTGGCGACCGTACAGCGGGCGTTCCGTGGCCGTGACAATCTCGGTAACAGCATCGAGATGTACGTCTTGTTGGGGCTGCTGGGCCAACAGGTCGTCCGGTCGTCGCAGCTCTCAGCGTTGATCGCTGAGGCACTCCGTGCGGTTGATGACATCGCCTATCTTCGGTGGGTAATGGCGGGTAAGGAGCTGGATGCCGACACCGTGTTCGATGAGGCAGTTGCCCTGATCACTCACCCGTCCCCGCGCCTGGTGTTCACAATGAACGGTCCGGCGAGAGCGAACGGCAACTGACTGATCTCGAGGAAGGTCCATAGGCCACCTCCTTCCGGTCACGGGCCTGCGCTCTTTGCCTCCCACGTCCCGGCTAGTCGCGCACGGCCAGGACGTGGCGCTCTCCTCGCAGTCGGGTGCACGGGATGCCCTGGTTGTTGTGGGTGAACGGGCAGTGCAGCTCGCGCAGGCCGTTGACCAGGCGCCGGTAGCGGCCCATCACGGGTTCCCTTCCAACAGCTCATCGACCGCGATCACGTACGTGGTCATGCGGATCGTCAGGTCGCCGGTCGGCGACAGGGGCTCCAGAGCGAACGCCCACGATTTCCCGAGGATGGGCCGATCAGGAACGCACGCCAGCTGCAGCACGTTCTCGTCTCCGCGCTGTCGACGACGCCTGAATACTGACCCCGAATCGTCGGGGTGGTTTCCAGCGACGGTCGCAACACTTCCGAGATTGTGGGGTCGTGTTGTCGTCATCACGTCGTGTCAAGAAGGGGCCGGGGCGGCGCCCGCTGTCGGCCAGTCGTCAGCGTTTCCTGGAGTTGCGTGAGCGGGGCTGGACCATCATGGCCGCCGCCCGTGAGGTGGGCGTGTCACGCACCGCGGGGAACAACTGGCTGCGGGGCTACAAGACCTATCGAGGCGGTGAGGTCGTCGGTTTCGTGCCGGCGCTCGACCGCCTGGCCGTTCGCGAGATCAGCAGCCGGTTCTTATCGCAGGACGAGCGGATCGAGATCGCCGATCTGCACCTGCAGGGACTGGCGGTGCGGGAGATCGCACGGCGAGTGGGTCGTGCCGCGTCGACGGTGTCGCGGGAACTGCGCCGCAATGCCAGCACCGGCGGCTATCGGCCCTTCGATGCTCACCGTATGGCCACCGCCAGGCGGGCTCGCCGCCACGCTTGCCGGATCGACACCAACGACCCGCTGCGGGGCGCTGTCGCCGAACTGCTCGCGCAACGCTGGAGCCCGCAACAGATCAGCCGCTACCTCAGACGCCAGCATCCGCACGATCCGACGATGTGGCTGTGCCATGAGAGCATCTACAAGGCCATCTACCGGCCAGGGTCACCGTTGCTGCGTCCTTCACCGTTGGCTCCGCAGCATCGCTCACCACTTCGGACCGGCCGTAAACAGCGACGAGCGCAGCAGCGTCAGGATCGGCGCAGGGCCCGGTTCCAACAGCCATGCTCACCATCCACCAGCGTCCCTTCCCACCCGAAGACCGCAGCATCGCCGGCCACTGGGAGGGCGACCTCATCATCGGCAAGGACCAGCGATCGGCGATCGGCACCCTGGTCGAACGACAAACCCGTCTGGTGCGGCTCCTTCATCTGCCCCAGCGCGACGGCGACACCCTGCACCGCGTGATGACGGCAAGGCTCGCCGATCTACCGTCCGGGCTGCTCCGCTCGATCACCTGGGACCAGGGCACCGAGATGGCCCGACACCTCGCCATCAGCGACTCGCTGGGCGCCCCGGTCTACTTCTGCGACTCCCACTCACCATGGCAGCGCGGCAGCAACGAGAACACCAACGGCCTGCTCCGCGACTACTTCCCCAAGGGCACCGAACTGGGCAGACATCCCATCGAACACCTGCTGGCCGTGGAGAACGAGCTCAACCATCGGCCCCGGATCATCCTCGGTGACCGGTCACCGGCAGACCTGTTCGAAGCCCTGCTAGCCTCCCAGAATCCATCCGTGTTGCGACGTTGAATGGAACCCGCCCCGACGCAAAGGGGTTCAGATTCAGCCGTCGTTGACACGCGCAACGTCGCGTAGGCCGCCTCCGGCACGGACACCCCGGCCCGGTGAGCCACGATCTGGTTGATGCGTGCGCCGGAAAGCCCGCACAGACGTTCGTGCGCGTCCCGGATGAGGTTCCCACCCGGTAGCGACGCAACTCGAAGCCGGGTTACCGCTGAAGAACGTCGTACCGTTGCTGCTCGGTCACGTCACCAGCATCCCACGTCGGCCGAGCCCCAATGTTCGCTCATGCCGCGCTCAGGGTGCGTCGATCTCTGTCAGCAGGAGGCTCTTGCCTTGGTCAAGGTCGAGCAAGTCCAACTCGAGTTGGAGTCAGGCTGTCCGTGGAGGCCGTCGTTCGTCACTTCTGGAGGGTGAAAGCCCCACAGCAGAAGGAGCGCCGCCCATGAGCTCAGCACGCTTAGACACTGATGGCATCCGCGACCGCGTAGCCGACGTTCCTCTGATCGTGGAGGACCTGCTGGGCCAGATCGAGGACCTCCGCGCCTCGGACGGCGACCCCGCCGCGATCGCCGAGCTGTGGGCGCAGGTCGACCTGTTGCAGGGTAGGTGAGCCGAATGGCAGCCAGCGGCGGGCGGCGTCCGCCGTATGACCGGGACGCCGCGGAGGGGGCGCGAAAGGCGACGTTGGAGTCGATGCACTCCCAACTCGCCGAACGGATCGGCTCGCTGGACTCGTTCGAAGCGTGGGGGGCCTGGTTACGGTTCGCGAACAGCTTCCACCGGTACTCGTTCAACAACACGGTGTTGATCTGGGCGCAGAAGCCGGAGGCGACGATGGTGGCTGGCTACCGCGCCTGGCAGGCGAAGGGTCGTCAGGTGCGCCGCGGCGAGACCGCGATCAGGGTGTTCGGCCCGGTCACGACCCGCGAGCCAAAGGTCGACGTCCAGGGCCGCCCCATCCGGGACGCGGACGGCAAGCCGCTCCAGGAGGTGCGGATCGTCGGGGTGAAGCCCGTGAGCGTGTTCGACGTGTCGCAGACCGACGGCGATCCGCTGCCCGAGCCTCCGCAGGCCAAGCTCCTGACCGGGCAAGCTCCACCCGGCCTGTGGGACGCGCTGCAGACGTTCGTAGAAGCCCAGGGCTACACCGTGTCGCGTGGCGACTGCGGCGACGCGAACGGCATCACCATGTTCGACACCCGCCACGTGCGCGTCCGCGAGGACATCGACGACGCAGCTGCGGTCAAGACGCTCGCCCACGAAGCCGGCCACGTCCAGCTGCATACCCCCGACCAGCGCCAGCCGTTCGCCTGCCGGGGAGTCGCGGAGGTCGAGGCCGAGAGTGTGGCGTTCATGGTGACCGCCGCCCACGGCCTGGACGCCTCCCAGTACACCTTCAACTATGTGGCTGGTTGGGCACATCAGGCCGCCACCCCGGACGGGCCGAGCCTCGAGGACATCGTGAAGGCCACCGGCCAGCGAGTGATCGGGGCCACCGACCGGATCCTGCAGGCCACCCAACCCACCACCACCTTGGTCGAGGAGGCGCTGGCCGACCTGGCCGTCCAGGTCGGCCGTCCCCTGGACGCCGCCACCCCCACCCCACCGATCACCGTGGACGCCAACGCGGAAGCTGCCCTGCCGACGCGGATACCCACCCCGGACGCCTCGCAGCGGGCGGCGTCCGCGCCGGTGCCCATGTGGGAACGCGTCACGACGCCCGCCTTGGACGGCGCCGCGCGGGAGCGTGAGGCGCTTCCGGCGCGGGCCGTCAGCCCAGCGGCGGCCCTGCGCCGCTGACCCCGATGAGAGGGACGGAGCCTTCGATGGAGCCCAACGAGGTGCCCGGCCGGTACCCGTATCTGATCAGTGTGCGGGGCGGTCGCCCAGTGCCGGCGCGCAAGGACGGCCATTACTACGTGTGCGCCTACCAGGTGTTCCTCGGCTTGTGGTGGTCGCCGCGGGAGGTGCGCGTCCTGGAGTACGACCCACACCGCGACTTCTACCGCGAACAACGCCAAGCCAAGGAAGCCGCCCAACGTGACACCGCGCCGGATGCCGGACCGGCAGTGTCCGATGGCACCGCTACCGCCGCACCTGACCTCGGCCCCGACACCCCAGTGTGGGAGTGCGTCGATGGCCCGGGCCCGCGGCGTCCGACACCCCCGCCGGCGGGAACCACACCGTACGCACCGCGCCGAGCGTGGGACCGATGAGCATGGGCGCCAACACTCCCGGCGCCAATCGGATCCCGACGTGGTTCCTCAGCGCAGAGGAACTGGCCGCCACCCGCTCGAAGATTGTCAAGCTCCAGCGACGCGCCGAAAGGAAGGGCTTCACCGGCGAGATCGACGTGGCCGCAGTGCCGGCGACGCGTTCCTCCACGTCGGCTGGCGGGCTGCCCGTCACGGTGCATGGCTTCGACGTGACGATCACCGGCGAGCCGCCCCGTTACCAGGGGTGGCGGTTCGTTGCCGCGGTCGACGCCGTCGAAGGCGGCACGATCCTGAGCTACCCGCCTGGCTCCACCGCCGAGGTGCCGAACGATCAGATCCGGGCCGGGGAGTGTGACCACTGCCACACCACTCGCGAGCGCCGTTCCACGGTGCTGGTCGCCCACGACGACACCGGCCAACTGCTGCAGGTGGGCCGATCCTGTCTGAAGGACTTCCTCGGCCACAACACCTTGCCCGTGTTCCTCACCACCGACGAGATCGCCAACACCCTCGGCGGGAGCCTGTCCGGGACGCCGGCCGCCTGGGACGTCCACAGCGTCCTCAGCTACGCCGCCGCCGCGGTCGAGGCGTTCGGGTGGACGCCGTCGTCGGCGTCAGAACACGGCCGCGTTCCCACCCGCGACGTGGTCCGCCTCGCGCTGACCGGCGGCCGGGGCGCTGACCAACTCCGCGACCAGCTCGCTCCGTACCTTGCCGACTCCCAGACGCGCGCCCCGCAGGTTCGCGCTTATCTGCTCGCCGGCCTTACCAGCGGATCAGGCTACGAGGCGAACCTGGTCGCGGTGCTGCGCGGGGACGCCGTCGACGCCAAGCAGCTGGGGTTGGCAGTCAGCGCGATCCCCGCCCACCAACGCTTGACCGCCGACCGCAGCCGCGAGGCGTCCCGGCAGGAGGCCGCTCAGAGCGTCGACCACGTCGGCGCCGTCGGGGAGAAGGTCACCCTCAGTGGCGTCGTCCGCACGGCGCTGCGCGTCGATGGTTACACCTATCGCTCACCCGACAGCGTCATGCTGGTCGTCGACTGCGGGACCGCCGTCGCGAAGATGACCACCGCCGCCGCTTGGGCGTACGGCGTCCACGTCGGGGACCCGCTCACCCTCACCGGCATCGTCAAGGCCCACACCGAGTGGAACGGCATCAAGCAGACCGTCCTCACCCGCCCCAAGAAGCACGACCCAACGCCTGTGCAGGAGTCGATGCCGGACGCCGCCCCGCGCCTATGGGAATCCGTCACCAACCCGCAGTTGGACGGCGCGAACGCAGACCGCCACGCCACCGCCCGGACGCTGACCCGCGGCGTCCCCCTCGCCCGTTGACCGGAGGTTCGTATGCAGCGTGAACGTCGTCACAACCCCTACCCGTGGACCTGGGAGATCCCGGTCGGGATCGCCTGCGCCCTGCTGTTGGTGCTCGCCGTCGGCGTCCACCTTGGCAACGGTCTCGCCCGCCTCACGAGCGGCCAAGGTTGGACCTGGCCAGCGTCGACGCAGCTGTTCGCCAGCCTCCCCGCCGTACTCGCCAACCCGACGGACGCCGCCGGCGTCCACGCCTGGATCATGACCGTCGAGCTTGTGCTGCTCGGCAGCATCGCTTGGGCCGCGGTCGCGAGCTGGCAGCGCTGGGGACCCTCCCGCCTCAAGGGCGTCGCCACCCGGGATCAGGCCGCACAGGTTCTGGGCCTCACCCGACTACACAGGATCGCCGGCGTCGTCCGCCCCGACCTCCACCCCGCCCACGCCACGCGAGGAGCTCGACGATGAGACGCTTCGACCCCACCCAGATCGGCTGGCGGATCGGCCGCGCCTGGGAGCCGCGGGCCGGGGAGTTGTGGTGCCCCTGGGACCGTACCGCCGGCGTCATCGGCCCCCAAGGCTCCGGCAAGACCCTCGACCTGCTCACCCCCGCTCTCTTGGCCGCCCCCGGCGCCGCCTTGGTCACCCTCACCAAGCCCGACGACCTGCTGCTCACCATCACCGACCGCTCCACAGACAACCGGCCGTGCGTCGTCCTGGACCCGTTCGGGCTCGCCACTGGACTGCCCGAGCTGGTGTGGGATCCCGTCGTCGGCTGCGTCGACCCGATGGTCGCCGAACGCCGCGCGAAGGCGTTCACGGCTGGCACAGTGAAGGCGTCGATCCACTCCGGGCACGGCGACACCGCAGCCCGCTTCTACGCCGCCGAGGGTGCCAAGGTGCTCCAGGCGTACTTCCACGCTGCCGCCCTCACCGGCCGCACCCTGGACGACGTGCTCCGCTGGGTCGCCCAACCGCTGGCGACCACCGAACCGTCGGAGATCCTCCGCGAACATCCCCACGCCGCCCCGTTCTGGCACGGCCTCCTTCAGGGCGCCTTGCACGGCGACGAACGGACCTCCAGCAACACCATCACCACCGTCCAACAAGCGCTGGCGCTCTTCTTCCAAGCCGATCTCCGCCGCCGCTGCATCCCGTCGCCCGCCCGGCCGGCCACCGACATCGCCGACCTCATCCGGAGGCGGGGCACGATCTACCTGCTCGGCCGCGAAGACCCCTACGCTTCGGCGTCCCCCCTAATGACCGCCCTTGCCGAGCACGTCCTCGACACGGCTCTCGCCCTGGCGAACACCTCGCCGTGGGGACGCCTGTGCCCGCCCCTGCTCGCGTGCCTCGACGAACTGCCGTCCACCGCGCCGCTGCCCACGCTGCGGACGCGGATGGCTAACGAACGCGCGCTGGGGATCTCGTTCATCTACGCCGCCCAGACCTGGCGGCAGCTGGCGGCGATCTTCGGCGACTCCGAAGCCAAAGCCCTGTTCGGCCTGACGAACGTGATCGTCGTGTTCGGCGGCAGCAAGGACGTCGCCTTCAACCAGGAGATCTCCGACCTCGTCGGCACCGTCCGCGTCCCTCGCACCACTTGGCAGACCGGACGCGGTGGCCGCTCGATCTCGGGGGAAGACATTCCGATCCTGCGGGCCGAAGAGATCCGCCAACTCCCCGAACGCCAAGCGCTCGTCGTCGCCGAGAACAGCAAACCCATCATTGCGAAACTCACGCGCTGCATCGACGGCAGGGCCGGACATGCCCTCCTAGAACGACAACGGGCTGCCCGCGACCGCGTTGCCGCCGCACGGCACGGCCAAGTGCCGGCGGACGCCCGCGCCATCGCCGCCCTCGTCGCCGCCCAACGCGGCGGTCTGGTCAACGACAAGCGGACCCGATGACGACCACACCGGACGCCGACGCTGGGCTCGTCCGTGCGTTCCCGATGCCGGGGCCGTTGCTTGGCACCGCCTACCGGGACCTCTACTTGGCCGCTGAAGGCAGCGACAACCAGAAAGCCACCATCGGCGACCCCAGTCTGCTCCCGAAACCCTGGGATCCGCCCACCTGCCGCAACCCGCACCTGCGCGCCGAGCTCTGGGAGTGGCTCGACCAGGTCGTGCTGTGGCTCAACCACGAGTACGTGTGGGACCCCGACGGCATGATCCCGCCCTGCTGGCCCCAACACCCGCACCTGGTACACGAGTTGGCCGTGCTGGCCGACCAACGGCGCCGCGTCGGACTCGCCCTCGACAGCAACGGCCTCGAGGAATGGCACCGCTACACCCTGCCCGGCTTCCTCGACCGTCTGCGCGGCCGCCTCAAAGCCCACTGCGACCAAGACCACCAACCCTGGGCGGCGCGCGGGCGTTACGCCCGCTACCGCGACCTGCGGCAGATCCAGAACCGACAGAACTCCTACAACGACGACGTGCGGCATCTGCTGCCCGCCGAGCCTTTCGTCCCGGCGCGGCCCAGGCTCACGATCATCGACGCCGCCACCGGGGAGATCACCAGCGGGTGACCGGTGGTCAGCTCAGACGCCGACTCGGCCCACATTGGGCATAGACCTCGCGCCCATCTCCGGCCGTTGCACGTCGAGGGGTGTGACCTCGCGGACCTGTCGAGTTACGGACGGTGAACTCCCGACGACATCCGCTCTCCTGGTGTTGTCGGCCCACAAACAGCCTTTGAGAGCACGGGCGGATCCCTCAGGATGGTGCAATCTGTAACTGTCTGATCTGTCGGTCGCCAACTCCATTAGGCTGCGAGTTGGCGTCGACTTGGGCCGATTGGGACTAGAACGGAGGATCGTCGGGATCCACTTCGTAATCGGGGGGTTCGTACTCATCGAGGTCATCGTGGCCGAGCCTGGCCGACACTCCGGTCAGATCCGATACCAGATCGGGCGCCGACGTCTGCAGCCACGTGCGGGTGAGCGCTGCAACGTCCCAGGGCATGCCAGACGTCCAAGCCCTCTCGAAGGCTGGGTCGGCTGAATTCGGCCGAAGCTCCAACGCTAGATCGTCCACGTGAATAAGCACGGGCACTTCGGCAGCTGCCCCGATCAGGAGAGCGGTCTGAGAGGGCAGCGAAGGCAATTCGCTGAGCAGCGCTCCAACACTGTCGGGCACCAGGCGGCGAACGGCATCCTGATCCCGACCGTTGACGATGCGGTGGACTAGAAAGCTGTTGCACTGCGAAAGCGCGGTTTCAGAGAGTTCGCTCGGCCTCTGAGATGAGATGACCAACGAGACCCCGAACTTGCGACCTTCGCGAGCGACCCTTTCGAAGGTCTCGCGGCACAACTCAGCCATATCGACGCCAGATTCATCCACTCCGAATTCGCCCCTGCGGCGTATTAGCGCGTGCGCCTCCTCCACCACCAGGATCACTGGCGCTGCGTCCAGACCAACTACCCGCCGGTGCCGCTCTTGTCCTTCCAAGATCAATCGACCGACTACCGCCGCAAGTACGTGCTGTGCATTGGCTGGAACCAGGCTTAGGTCAAGGACCGTGATTTGACTCTTCCCTGATTCGCCGAGGATGCTGGTGAGCCAAGTGGTGAGCGTTTCCTCTCCTTGGAAGCCGCAAACGCTGGCGAGTCTCGCATCGTTCATTGCCACGGCTAGGCGGTCTTGCATCGGAGCAATCCAAGCCTGTGCGTCTCCGAGCATCCCAGCCGCAACAACGCCGGTCAGGTCGACGAGATTCTTTGCGTCGAATGGGATGGGCGTGTCAACGCTCGATGTGTCACCCTCGCCCATAGGAACTCGAAGCTCGAGTAGTGCGGCATCCATTGCGGCTAGAAGATTCGCTTCTTCGGCCACAGAGAGCGGCGCGACGTCGAAGCTGAACCGGTATTGCGATCCGGGAGGATTGAAGCGCGACTTTGTGGAGCCCTCGAGGAGTCCTTGAAGCGCGGCCACTGCCGGAAGAGGCTCGGAGGAGCCGGCGATTATTGCGCCGCAGGCATCTTTCACTGCGGCCAGCACCTCGAAGCCTTGCTTACGCTGCTCCTTGTCCTCGCTCAACCTATTTGTACGAACAGTCCGCTTTCCGGCGATGATCCGCACCGTGCCGCGCGGGTATGCCTGCGTATCGCTACTTCGCAGAATGTGAAGCGCTTGGCGTAACACCGGGGCCTGGCTCTTGCCGCTCGCGCCGCAGAAGGCGGCCCACTCGCGGTAGTTCCAAAGCCAGAAGGGCACCCGCAACTGCGCCGCACTTGTAGAGTGGGGGCCAATCGCCACCGAGTACTTCTTGACCGCTAGGGATGGATCTAGGTCGTTGAAAGCGTTCTGATACTCCCCATTCAAGTCCAGGATTACTGCTCGAAGGGTCCCGGAGGTTGGGTCTGTTGCTCGAGCCGCTCCTCGTATCAGTTGGGTGACCGTGCATGATTTGCCGCTTCCCGTGTTACCAAGGACAGCCACATGACGGCCGAACAGCCGCCGGCCACTCACTACCACTGGCGCATCACCGGCCAAAGGCGCGGTTCCCAGATGAAGGCCATCGCGCTCAGACACGCAGGGAACCACAACCTCTGCCTCTGAGGCGTCGGGAAGCCTAACGGGATCTCCAACTGTCGGGAATCCCAGGACGCCGCGGTCGAGCCGTCTCTGAACCTGCCCGGAGGGCTCTCTCGACGTGCGGATCACCCCTAGAGGCATCGCGCGCAGAGCCCGCCGCGGTGCAGGCAGTCCAACTTGGTCGGAGCGACTTCTCAGCGAAAACAGCTCATCCGTCACGCCGATCCATACCACAATTGCCAAGATCGAGCCAGCCTCAGTCGGAAGAACCACAAAGCCGTTGAGGCGAGGGAAGTAGCTGATTCTCTCCTGGCTAAAGGCGGTGCCATGCGGAGCTTCTCGGTCAATCTGCACTGTGATGTGAGAGGGTCCGACTTCAATGACGTGACCGACAGCCCGAGAATCTGGCTCCCATTCGGCTGTCACGAAACGCCCCCAGAGGTCAATGGCACCCCTGGGGCCACTCTGCTCCATGCGTCAGATGCTCGCATGATCTCCACCTGCGCACGAGCCAGAGGCTCCGCCGCTGGCCATGGAAGCCACCGCTCGACAAGCGCTGAGAGATCGGCATATCGGGGGCCAAACAGCAGACTGACTTGACCAGTATGTCGATGCTCGGAATGGAATCTCGCGATCCGCCCGGTTGGGTCTCCATAGGCGATGATCACCAGGTGCGTGCTCGGCAAAGTGAGCATATCTCTGATTGCTCGGTTGATATGGTCGTCGCCGAAGCCGTATCCGTATGTGACCAGCGCCGCGTTGGGGCGACATAAAGCGGCCGACAGATCCCTGAAGAGGTCAGAGTATGGATACTCAGCAGTCTCACGATCCTTTGAAGCGACTGGATAAATCAAGAGATCCGCGGACTTGTCCGGTATTGATCCAAAGGGAGTCGGCGTACGAACCACATCAGTTGCATCCGAGTTCCAGTCCAGGGAACCATGAAGCTTGGTGAAGCGGATCACACCATCGAGGTGGTGCGGCTCCTTCACGCTGCCTGGGGGAGAGTAATGATAGTCTATCTCCAGTCGCGAGGAGCGAAATACTGGACGTAGCGTCCCAACGAACCGATCAATTATCCGCAAGCCGCTGTGCTCTGCCCCCCACTCAACGACGCGGTCATAGTTAGTCGTGAACACGTGAAGTCGGTCCCGAGTCGGCACTCGCACGGCGAAGGCGCGCAAGAAGCCAGTCAGAAGGCTTCGGGCGCGTACCAACGTGGCGCCTGCAAGGATCCCCTTCTCTGTGTCCGCGATTTGCCGTGCTAGCGTTTCCAACGCTTCCGCGGTTGCGGAATCGAGCAGATCTGCCCGAGAGTCGCCAAGCAGCCGCAATCCCGGTAGGGCTGTCAGAGCTACCCGTAGCCTATCCTCGATATTTCCGTCACCTCTGAGAGCTCTTCTAGCAGAGTCCTTGGCTGCTGCTTCAAGGGATGCATCCAGGGCACTATCCGACGTCATAATTACCCCGCTCATGCCGGCGGCCGGGCACGCGCTCGCGGCATGGGCTACGGCACTCGTCAAACCAGCACCGACCAAGAGATTGAGGTGTTCGCTCTGAACGAGTGCGGACAGAAACGCCTGAGCTTGATCTTCAGAGGGCTCATCATCGCCTTGCACACTTATCGAGCCGAGACTCATTTGGTCTACGTCAAGCACCGGGTCAACCGGCGCGGCCGCGGAGGGTGTCGCCATGGGGTCACCATAGAACCAAAGCAGTGAGATTGGGGCTCCTTGGGCGTCGAGTCACACGGAAGCCGGTGCTGACTGAGAGTCCAGGAGAGGCCCAGATTGAGAGTCCATGGGCTCGACGGATGGAGTCATGGACTGATCCTGATGCCGGCTCTTCGGTTTCGGGCGGCGCTGAGAAGTCAGACGGAGAGCAGGGGAGCAATCGGCGTCGGCGGCCCCACAGCGGCGTCGGTGATGACGGGGGCGAACCGTGGAGCAGTTACACGTCCACGCTGCGGCGTCGATCTGGCTGCTGCGGCCGATTGACGAGTTGTCGCTCCTGTCGCGGGGTCGCGGAGACACGCTGGACCACATGTTCCCGGACGCCCGTCTCGGACTCCCGGACGAGTCGGTTCCTAACGTCGCCGAGGTCGCGGAGGGCGAACTGAGCGCTGCCGCGCGGGTACTCGTTCCACGCGGTGACGAGGTCGGCGAGGGTGGTGCGGAGCGCGCTGACGGGCAGGGGCACACGCCCTGCGATGTCCTGGAGGCCGGTCTCCCAGTGCTTGGGGGGTTGGGCGGCGATGACGCAGAGGGAGTCCAGGGCGGCTTCCGGCGTGGATAGGTGGGCGAAGCGTTCGTCGATCAGCTGGTGCGCGAGCGGCGCGGCCTTGTCGAGCGCAGCGATCAGGACGTCACCGCGTCCGGTGGCGACGAGGTCGGCGGGGTCGCTGCCGTCGGGCAGGGCGGCGTAGCGGGGGTCGTGGCCATAGGGGGTGAGGATCCAGTAGTCGCGTTCGGCGGCGACGCGGCCGGCGAGGTCGGCGTCGGTGGCGACGATCGGCCTCCGATGACCGAGCTCGCGGAGTTGGGCTGCTTGCTCGTCTGTGAGTGAGGTGCCGAGCGGTGCGACGCCGAGGTACTTGCCGTTGGTGGCGAGGGTGATGGCGACAGCGTCCATGGGTCCTTCGACGATGACAGGCGTGGCATCAGGCCCGAGGGCTCCGGTGGTGTAGAGCTGGTCGCCCTTGTGGAAGAGGGGCGTGTCGCCGGTGTTGAGGTACTTGGGCCCAGCCTTGTCCTCATCGGTGCGGTCAGGATGGCGGCGTCCGACGAACCCGAGGATGACCCCTTCGTGGCGGATGGGGAACACGGCCCGGTCCCGGAACCGGTCGATCAACCGGCCGGTGGACGCCGTAGTGGCGACGCCGGCAGCGAGCATCTCGTCGTCGGTGACGCCGAGCCGGTGCAGGTGCTGGACGAGGGTGGTCCAACCCGCGGGGGCGTAACCGGGTTGCACATCGGCATGTCCGGTGACGTCGATGCCGAAGCGGGACTCGAGGTAGGGCTGGGCCCAGGAGCCGGGGAAGCGGTCGGCGTAGAAGGCGGCGGTCAGCTGGTTGATCTCGGCGAGGCGTTCGGGGGTGGAGGGGCAGTCGCGCCAGGCGTCGGCGCGTTCGAACATCTTGCGGACGTCCTGGTCGGTCGGTTCCGGCAGGCCGAGGCTGTCGCGGATCATCGCCTGCAGCCACAAGTCGTCCCGGCGATCCTCGTCCGCTTCGACGTCGAACGGCGCCTCGTCGACGAGGTCAACAGCCAGCTGCTTGTCGTCATCGACGGGGCTGCCGATGAGGATCGGATGGGCGAGCTCGAAGCCGTCCCACAGGTCGGCGGGCGGTTCGTCGGCCGGATGCGGCGGCTCGGGCTCGTCATCGAACCCGGCCGCCGGGTCCGTGAGCATCGAGATCCGCCACACCAGGGCGAGGCAGTCGTCGACCTGCAGGTCACCGCTAGAGCCTGCGGTGAGGAGGTCGTCGGGCGTCCAGCCTTGGCGGACGCCGTGATCGACTGCGGTGATGAGGGCAGGCCACCATCGACTGGCCTGCAGCTGCTGGCCGCGTTCGTCGCCAACCGTGTCGGCGAGCGTGGTGGTCCACGCGGCGGTGAGGGGCTGGTCGGTGTCGAGGGCGGCGGTCACGGCGGGGGTTAGGTGGCGGGCGATGCGCCACCACAGTGCGGCCGCGGCGTGGTCGTCGGGCAGGTCACCTTCGCCGGCTGCAGTGTGCAGCAGGGCGCGGGCGTTGAGGCCGGACGCCGACAGGTGCGCGAGCCGACTGGCGAGGGTGGGCGTGAAGCCGTCCCCGGCGAGGCGCGGTTCGAGGTGGCGCAGTAGGGGTCCCCATTCGGCCATCGCGGGCTGCCGATCGCCGGTGAGGCGCCGGTCAAGGTGGCGTTGCCAGCGGGCGGCGGCCTTGGGGAACTGGCGTTCGCCAGTGGGGCGCAGGTCGGCGTCCGGCACGTTCATTGCGGCTCGCCACACCGTGAGGTCGGCGATCGTCTGCCCGGTCGGCTGCCCGAGGGTGGACGCCAACCAGGCCGGCGTCCTGCCCTGAGTGAGCGCTTGCTGGTGGACAGTGTCGGCGAGATCGGTGACGAGGCGGGCCCGCGCGGTGAGGTAAGGACCCCATTCGGAGTGGTCGCGGAGGCGGCTGGGGATCGCCGGGATCCACGGCAGCGGGCCGGGTTGGCTGCCCCGCAGCCCGGTGGCGTCAAGGCGCCACTCGAGGACGGCGGCCGGATCCCGGGCTCCTGCCAATGGCTGTTCGGCGGCGGCGCGACGCAGTTCGGCGAGGGGGTCGTGGCCGGCGGCGGCGATCAGCAGCAGGTGCGCGCGCAGCGCCGGCCACGCGTCGCACCACGGAACAGCTGGCAGCAGGTGGTCGACTTGGCGTTCGAGGGCGCGGACGGCGAGGTCGCCGGCGAGGTCCTCAGCGGCCGCCGAGAGGGCGTCGGTGTAGCGAGCGACCGCCTCACCGAGCCGCACGCGCGGGTCGGCGAGCTGCTGTTGCAGGCTGGTCGCTGAGGTGGGGGCGGTGTCGCGGGCGATGATCTGTTCGAGAACGTCGGTGGCCGTCTGCGGGTGGATCGTCTCGGGGCGGATGACGCTGTGGGGGTCGCCGTCGCCGACGACCTGGAGGTAGACGTGGTTGGCGTGCCGGCCGCGGGTGAGCATCGTGTACAGCTGCTGGCGGCCTTCGATGCCGGTGGCCAGGCCGTGCATGGTGTCCACCGACACGCCTTGGGCGGTGTGCACGGTGGACGCATACCCGAGTTCCACCGACGTAGCGACGTAGTCGGCGGGCAGCACCACGCTGCGGCGACTGCGGGTGTGCAGGGCTCGGACGCCGCCGTCGCCGGTGAGGGCGGTGATGGTCCACCGGTCGCCGTTCTTCACCCAATCCGTCTGAGTGACGCGGAGCCGGCGGTCGTTGGTACGGGTGATGATCACGTCCCCGACCGACGCGGCTAGCCCGTCAGCGAGCTCGACTTCTTGGCTGGGGAGAGTGCCGTTCAGGCGGTGGGTGCGGGCGCGGGCGTTGAGGTCGGCGACGAGGTCGCGAGTGGGGCCGAGCATGATGGTGTCCAACCCGTTCGCGCGGTCGGTTTGCCAGGCCTCGAACACGTTGTTGGTGATGGACGCCAGGTCGCCGACGTGGACGCGGCCGTGGTCGAGGTAGAAGCCAAGCGCTTCGGGGTTTCCATCGCGCAGGGCGAGGCTGGCGCCGCCTTCGGCGGGGTCGGCGAAGCGGACGAGTTCGTTCAGCCGGGCAACACCGTGGCGGGTAGCGATGTCGCGCAGGACGCCGCCGGCGCCGATCGCCGCGAGCTGCTGGTCGTCACCAATCAGCCGAACGCTCGCCCCACCCCCCAGCAGATGGGTAACCGCGGCGTCCAACGAGAGGGTGTCGGCCATGCCGGCCTCGTCGATCACCACGAGCGTGTTCGGGCCGATCTGGGCGGCCCAGGCGGGCAGATCGTCGTGCTCGATCGACCAGGTGAGTTTGGCGAGGGTTTCGGTGTGGGTGTCGATCTGGTCACCCAACGCGGCGGCGGCCGCCGCGGAGGGGGCAAGGCCGACGACGGTGCCGCCGGCGTCCGACCAAGCGCGGGCGAGAGCGCGCATGGCGGTGGTCTTGCCCGATCCGGCGGGGGCGATCGCGACCTGGACCCGGGCTCCGGAGCAGGCCATCGCCCGGACGAGGGCGGCCTGACCGGCGTTCAGCTCGACGCCGCTCGCTGCGGTCTCCAGGAGGGCCAGGCCGACGGTGGCTTGGTCGACCAGGCGGCCGTCACGGCGTCCGGCAGCTTCGACGAGCCGCTTCTCGGCGGCGAGGATCCGCTTCGATGTGAACAACCCCGCACCCGCGACCGTGTAGACCGACTGGCCGTCGACGCGCTGCAGGACGGAGGGTTCGCTGATGCCGTCGACAGGAACTGCCAGCGGCAGTGAATACTCGCCCAGCGCGGTGGCGACGAGCCGCTCCACGGCCGCGTCCAGCTGACCGCTGGGAATGTTGGCGGCGCGAGCGCGCCGTTGGGCTTCGGCGCGGACGTGCCAGGTCTGCCACGTCGCCCGGGACCCTTCGACCGTGGCGATGATGCTGCCCGCCGTCGCGCTGAACCACCCGTCGTCCAGCACCGGAGCCGCGGTGCGTCCGGGGTGGAGGGCGGTGTGGATCATGCGGCGGACGCCATTCGAACCGCCCAGCACGGCTTCGGCTTGGGTCCGCCACGCGGTGCGTTGCTCGGCGAGGGTGCGGGGCTCGTGCTTGGCGTCGCGGGTTTCGAGGTTGGCCTGCTGGGCCAGGGCGACAGTCTCGATCGGGGTCGGCGGACGCCCATGCGTGACCTGGAACTCCCCTGCGAGTTCGTCACGACGGGCCTCGATGCTGCGCCGCCGCGCCGACCAACGGGCATTCAGTGCGGGGTCGACGCCATCGATCTCCCGGACAGGCCGGCGTCCGGATGCCGTCTGCCGGTCGACGAACTGGACGCCGAGGGCGTCCGCCAGGTGCCGTTCGAGCGCGGTGTTGTAGGTCTCGGACGCCGTGACCTTCGCCTTGAACAGCACCCGGCCGTCGATCGACAGCCAGCGGCCGTCGAGGGTCTGCACCTTGTTCGCGACCGCGACGTGGGTGTGCAGATCGGGGTCGCCGGCGCGGGAATCGCGGTGGGTGAACGCCGCCGCCACCAGCCCGCGGACGTCGACCTGCCGGACGCCCTTGGCGCCGGTCCGGGTGAACAGGGCGTGGGTTTCGACGAAGCGGAGGGCGTCCGCGATCGCCGCCTGATGGCACCGCTCGATCGTCGCGGCCGTCGCCGGATCCGCGAGCGCCCACAGGGTCGACACGCTCTTGACCGGCGAGAACGTCAGGTCGAACCCGGCGATCGCCGTCGTCTGCGGGCGGGACAGCTTCGCGATCAAGCCGGCCAGCTCGCGGGCGTCGGCCGGTTCGCGGCCGAACTCGGCGCGGAAGAACTCCCGGCCCACCTCGGTCCGGATCCGCGCCCGCTCGCTCGCCGCGACCGCCGTGCGGCTCGGCGCGCCTTCGAGCAGGTTCAAGGCGGCGAGGCGTTTGGCGACCTCGACCCGGAACGGGGACACATCCGGGGAGAAGACCCTGAACGGCGTCCCCAAGCGGGCCACCTCGCGGTAGTCGGCTTCGGTGAGTCCGGGCCCGTGCAGGGCGTCCATGCGCTGCTGCGCCAGCGGGTGCATGCCGGCGCCGAACAGGTTCTGCATCTGCTCAGCAGTCACCATGTCGCCGGCGTCCAGGCCGTCGATGCCGGCCATGGCGGAGCCCAGCCACACCCCTGGCGATTCGCCGCGCTGGGTGTAGTAGGACGCCAACCCGAGGTGCCCCTTCTCTGTGGAGTCCTGCACGGCCACCTGCCGGGTCAGGTAGTCATACCCCGATCCGGCGGTGATCTTGTGCAAGGTCATCACACCAACCAGAAGTGAGAAATGAGCCCGGCCACGGACACCTGCGAGCGAAACGAGTTTCCTGAGTGCACCAGGTGTGTGCCACATGAGGACGTCGGGACATCGGGGAGGGACATTGGCCGTCGGTCGGTCGGTCGTGTTTGCGGCGGTCCGGTGTCGCTGCTGTGCGGGAATGCTGCGGTTCGTCGCGTGTTGCTGGGCATGACGACGATCGGTTTCATCGGTTCCGGACACATCGGCTCGCAACTGGCTCGGCTCGCGGTGGCGCAGGGCTACGACGTGGTGATGAGACTCCCGGGGCCAACAACTACTACCCGCAGCGGGACGGCCACATCGCCGAACTCGACTTCGAGGCGACGACGACCGCCGAGTTGCTGCAGCGGCACCTTCCGACCTCGAAGGTGGTCAAAGCGGGTGTCCCTGGAGGGGGTCCCGGGCCACTTCTGGATAGTGAGAGGACTCACACCCAGGAGCGACACCATGACCGACACGAAGACCGGAGACCAGTCGATCCGACGAGCAGCACGGCAGGCGGCGGTCGCCGCCCAAGCTCGCCGGCGCGCGAAGACCGCCGAGCGGGACAAGAGACTGGACGCCGCCACCCTCACCCTGATCGTCACCCTCAAGGAACGCGACGCCCTCGAACACCGCGCCGGCGCCACGATCCGCGCGATGCTCGCCGACGGGCTCACCCTCACCGACGTCGTCACCTGGGCCGACGGGGAGACCACCCTCAAGGAAGCCACCCGCCTCGCCGAGCTGGCCCCCACCGGGGAGCCCCGGCCATGACCATCACCGTCCACGTCGAGAACCTGCTCTATGGCGGACGCACCTTGGTCGGCTACACCGAGGACGGCGTGCGCATCGCTGGCTGGCCCGAGGTCGCCTACGAGGCGATCCGCGCCATCAACCACCTCACGGGCCACTCCCCCATCCCCGGGCCGACCGCCTACCGGATCCTGGGCGACCTGAAGGGCGTCGGGTATCTGCTCCCCCAGGGGCTCGAGCAGCTGTGCCGCGGCCTGCAGGCGTCCCTGGCGGTGTTCGACGTGTACGACCACCGCCGCGACCCCGCGGCGTCCGTGTCCGACGCCGTCGCGCTACTCGCCCGGGCCGCACGCAAGGCATCGGACCTCGGCCACCTCCTCGAGGACGCGCAGGCGGCTATCAGCGAACAGGGCTACCACGCCGACGCCGAGGACGAGGGTTCGCCGCGACTCCCCGGGATCTGGTGAGCCGATCATGGACGCCGCGCCGACCGCCCCCAGCGCCCCCGTCCGGCGGGCACGCCTCCTCAAGGTGGCCGTCGTCGTCCCCGACCTGCTCATCAGCGGCCTGCTGTGGCTGATGTGCGTGGCCCTGCTCCCCACCGAGGTGGCGGTCGGATTCCTGGCGGGCATGCTCGCGATCTCGTGGGTGGTGGGGTCCGGCCGCGCCGAAGGCCTGGCCGTCCGGATCATGTACGCCGCCCGCCGTCCAACCCCCTTCGAGGCCGGCCGCCTCGACGCACCGCTCAGGTGGTCGCCTCCCGCAGCGGTATGGCGGACCTCCGCGTCCTGGTGTCCACTCTGGGTGAGCCGGTCGGCTGCACGGGACGCAGACACGTGATCCTGCACCGTGAGGTTGTGGACGCCTTCCGCACCGGCCGCCTCAGCGACGCCGAGGTGGCCACCCTCCTCGCCCACGGGGTCGCACGCCTCCGCTGCGGCCAGCCGCGCCTCGACCTGCTCGTCACCCTGTGGGCCCTGCCGTGGGAGTTGCTGCGTGGCGTGGTCGCCGGCGTCGGACGCCGCCTCGCCTGGGTGCCGTTGGGAGCCTTCGCGTGGCGGACGCGGTTCGTGGTCGGCACGATCGCAGTCATCCTCGAGACACAGGAGGGACGCTGGCCGTCCCCGATCGTCCTCGCCGTCTTCATCGCGCTGAGCTACCTGCTGCCCCGTTGGCGCCATGCCTGGCACCGCCACCTGTGTCAGGTGGCCGACCGTCAAGCGGCCGGACTCGGTCTCGCCGAACCGCTCGCAAGGTTCCTGCGACGACTGCCCCCGGACACCGACCGCCTCGACCTCGTCACCGGCACGGAGCGGCATCCGGTCACCCTGCGACTGCCGGTGGGATAGGCCGAGTCCGTCTGTCCATCCCCGATGCCGGTCCCGCAGCCCTATGGGGTGGACTCCGCGGACGTCTCGGCCGGCTTCAGCAGCCGGGCGGCGACGAGCAACTCGACCGCCTCCCCGTCCCGGACGGCCACCACCCGGCCCCACCAGCCGTCCGGCCTCGACTCCCAGGCGAGGAGCAACCCCGGCACCCACCCACGGGCGCCCTCGGACGCGAAAATGTGGCGGCCCTCCGCCTGACGGGGACCATCTCTTCGCTTGATTCGGTGGCGCCGCTCAGCGCGCTCAGCGCCGCCGGGTTCGTGAAGAGACCGGCGACTTTCATCCGAGGGCGCGGGAAGCCCACCAAGGTCTACAGGGCCGGCACATCTCACCTTGCACCCCCCGTGATGCGCCCCTGAAGCCGTCATCACAAACTCGCCGCCGCCCACGATCGGAGCTACCGTGAACAAGCCGTTAGCTCAATGTCTCTGTGAACTCGGTTCACAGGTTGACATGCCAACCTTACGGGCGTAACTTCACCGGTACATCCGAAAACCGGATACACATCATCGAGGGGTTGAGGTAGTGTTTACACACAAGGCGGACGCGCTCCCGCTCAGGAAGCGCGCACTGCGGGGCCGACGCCTCGTGGTGGTGGACATCGAGAACATGGCGGGAGGAGCGGTGGTGGCCACTGAGCAGGCTGTGGCGGCCCGCCAGTCTCTCCAGGAGGCTCTCGCTCTGAGTGGTTGCGAGCAGGTCATCATCGGCACCAGCCACATCGGTGCCCTCGCGTCATGGCTCGGCTGGAGCGGGGCACGCCTCGTGGTGCGCTCCGGCGAGAACGGCGCTGACATGGCGTTGCTTGAGGTGCTGGCCCGGGAGCGGATCGAGGAGCGCTTCGACCGGGTGGTCGTGGCGTCCGGGGATGGCATCTTCACCGAGGCTGTCGCCATGTTGGGTGCCGCTGGCGTCGAGGTGACGGTCGTGGCGCGCTTCGGGCACTGCGCACGGAGGCTGCAGATGGCGGCCGGCCGAACGGTGTTCCTCAGCCACGACCCGGTCGAAGTTGGAGGTGTGGCGTGAGCTCGAGCCTAGAGCAGGGCCTTCTGTCGCCCAGTGACGTCGCTCACATGGCGGGGGTCTCCCGCGGCGCCGTGAGCAACTGGCGAAAGCGCGATCTGGACTTCCCTCAGCAGGTGGCCGGAACCGCCGCCAAGCCGCTGTTCTCCCGGCAAGAGGTGACCGCCTGGCTGGAGGCCCGCGGCCACCAAGCCAAGCAGGTTGCCGGAGAGGCAGTAGCCGTGTGGGCAGCGATGAACCTGCTGCGGGGGCAGCTCGCCGTCGAGCAGGCCATCGACTTGCTGCTGACGCTGCTCGTGGCGCGCAAGACAGCCTTACGCGTGGGTCGCGAGTGGCGGTCGATCGATCCGGCCACCCGTTGGGAGGAGATCGATCGAGTCGGAGCCTGGCGGGCGATTGACCGGTCCATCCTCTGGCGAGTGCAGGAAGCGATTGACCAAGTCGCGGTCGATCAACTCGGGCCTGTCGCCGACTTCGCCCTCGAACGGTTGGCCCGGTCGCAGGGGAAGGGCGGAGCGGAGTATGGCTTCATCGGCTCACGCACGACGACGATGCTGGCCCGTCTGGCAGCCAGCCGGCCCGGTGGCGTCCTTTACGACCCTGCTTGCGGGATCGGTGCAGCACTTCTGGAGAGCGTCTCGCGGGGAGCGCAACCGAAGAGGATCGTGGGCCACGACATCAACCAACGGGCACTTCAGATCGCAACTCAACGCGCTGACTTGCACGACGTTCCGGTGGAGTTCGCGCACGCAGACGTGCTGTCCAACGACGTTGCCCCGGGCCTTCGCGCGGACGCGATCATCCTGGAGCCGCCTTTCGGCACCAGCTTCGACGTCCCGTCACGGCTCATGGATCCGCGTTTCGAGTTCGGAACACCGCCGCGGTCCTCGGCCGACACCGCCTGGTTGCAGCATGTGGTCGCGCACTTGGCCGAGTCTGGCCGCGGGTACGTGCTGACCACACCAAGGACGCTGTTCCGAGGGGGCCAAGAAGGCAAGATCCGCGCGGAACTTCTGGGCCGGGGCTGCGTAGAAGCGATCGTTGGGTTGCCCGGGAAGCTGCTACCTCACACGTCGATCCCTCTGGCGCTATGGGTCCTCCGGCGACCACGCCCCGCTACCGCGGCCGCGCCGATCCTGTTCATCGACGCCTCAGAGACCGAGGCTCCCGAAGAACGCGTCGCGGCGTGGCTCAACGACGCGGCCGCCCGTCAGGATGTCCCGCACAGCGAGGTCTCGGTCGCGGATGTGCTGGCTGCCGAGTCGATGCTCACACCGCAGCGATGGGTCGGCCAACCCGAGCCAGAGCCAGCCGATGTCACCGATGCCTACGCGCAGGGATGGGCTGGCATCAACCGCGCCCTCTTCCAGTTGCAGAACACCGTGGCGAGTTTCAACCAGCCCACCCGCTTTACCAAATCGCGTGTCATGACGGTGGACGAGCTTGTCGAGCAAGGCGTGCTGGATCTCAGGATCGGGAGGCCCAAGGAGCGGTACGCGGGCACCGGCCCCGATCTGCTCGCCCGGGTCGCCACGGCCGCCGATGTGCGCGACGGGACGCTCCGCACCGGCGACTTCGACGGAGACTATGACGAGTACCCGGAGCTGACAAGCGAGGGTGACGTCCTCGTCACGACCATGAACACCGTTCGGGCCAGAGTTGATGAGGTGGGCGGCCACCTCCCCTCGACTGGCGTCCACCGACTTCGGATCCTGGGCCGGGGCCTCTTGTCGCCGGGCTATCTGGCAATCGCACTCACCGGCAACTGGAACGAGCGGTTCCAGACGGGGACCACCATCCAGCGAGCGTCGATCCGCGATCTCGAAATCCCCCTCGTGTCGAATGAAGACCAGCGCATCATTCAGCAAGCCGTGACGTCCCTCGGCCTGCTGCGTCAGGCTGCCGCTCGCCTGGCAGACCAGGCCGCAAATGCCAGCGATTCGCTGCTGGACGCGGTCCGCTACAACGCTGCGCTCACCATCCCCGCAGCAGGTTCTGTCGGAGCCGACCAGCAGGATGGACGCGACGACGTAGAGGGTGCCCGGTGACGCACGACCACCGCGCCCTGTCCGAGCTGCAGCAGCGTCACGTCTCCGCCGCTGACCTTCCTAGATTGAATCCCGTGGCTCCGAGAGGAACAAACCTGTGACCGCGCCGAACGCTGGCTTTGTGTGGAGTATCGCTGACCTGTTGCGGGGCCCGTTCAAACCGAAGGACTACGGCCGGGTGATCCTTCCGTTCACCGTGCTGGCACGCCTCGACGCGGTCCTCGAGCCCACCAAGCAGGCAGTGCTGGACGTGGCTCCGACCGTCGAAGGCCGGCCCGAGCTGGTGAAGGACGCCCTGCTGAAGAAGGCAGCCGGCGTGAGCTTCTACAACACGTCGAAGTACACGCTGCGCAAGCTCGGCGACCCGGGCCAGTTGGCTGGGAACCTCAAGAACCTGGTGCTCGGCTTCGATGAGGCCACCCGCGACATCTTCGACAAGATGCGCATGGAGGAGATCATCGATGACCTCGCCGAGTACGACCGGCTGGCGATGGTCGTCAAGGAGTTCGCCCACAACCTGGACGTTCACCCCGACAAGGTGTCGAACGCCGAGATGGGGACCCTGTTCGAGGAACTGATCCGCCGGTTCATGGAGTCCTCGAAGGAGACCGCCGGGGAACACTTCACCCCCCGCGAGGTCATCCGGCTCATGGTCGGCCTGCTGTTCAACTCCGACGACGACAACCTGTCCGGACCCCTGATGCGGCAGGTGTACGACCCGACTTGCGGCACCGGCGGCATGCTGTCGGTGGCCGAGGAATGGATGCGGGAGTACGCCCCGAACGTGTCCCTCACGTTGGCCGGCCAGGAGCAGAACGCACAGACCTACGCGATCGCCAAGGCCGACATGCTGATCAAGGGCCAGGACGTCCGCAACCTGGTCCTGGGTGACACGCTCACCAACCCCGGCCACGAGGGCAAGACGTTCTCGTACTGTCTGGCGAATCCTCCGTTCGGGGTGGACTGGAAGGTCCAGCGCAAGTCCGTCGAGGACGAGCGTGAACGTGACGGGCACTTCGGCCGGTTCGCCACAGGCCTCCCGCCGGTCAACGACGGCTCCATGCTGTTCCTCCAACATCTGGTCTCGAAAATGCACCCCGTCGCCGAAGGCGGCGGCCGCGCCGCGATCGTGCTGAACGGCTCCCCGCTGTTCACCGGTGGCGCCAGCTCCGGCCCCTCCGACATCCGCCGCGCGTTGATCGAGGGTGACCTGGTCGAGGCCATCATCGGGCTTCCGACCGACATGTTCTACAACACCGGCATCGCCACCTACATCTGGGTGCTGACCAACCGGAAAACCGACGAGCGGGCCGGGAAGGTTCAGCTCATCGACGCGACCAGCATGTGGCAGAAGATGCGCAAGTCGCTGGGCGCCAAGCGTCGCATGCTCGGCGACGACGACATCACCCGCATCATCGACCTCCACGGAGCGTTCGAGGACGCCGACCCCGACTATTCGAAGGTGATCGTCAACGACGACTTCGGCTACCGCACCATCACCGTCGAACGCCCCCTGCGGCAGACCTTCACGGTCACCGAGGATCTCATCGAAGAAGCACTGGCCCACAAGGCGCTGGCCAAGTCCGACCCGGTCATCCTCAAGGGCTTGCGCGCCGCGCTCGAGAGCATCCAAGGCCCCGTGTGGACCAACGAGGCCCAGTTCCGGCTCGCGGTCAAGAAGGCCGGCGCCCCAGCCTCAGAGGCTGTGCTGAAAGCCTTCGTTTCCGTGTTCGGCACGTCGGATGAGGCGGGCGATCTGGTGACCGACCGGAAGGGAAACCCCCTGCCGGACGTGAGCCTGCGCGACACCGAGAACGTCCCCCTCGGCGAGGACGTCGACGACTACCTCGCCCGCGAAGTCCTCCCGTGGGTGCCGGACGCTTGGATTGACGAAACCAAGACCAAGATCGGCTACGAGATCCCCTACACCCGCGTCTTCTACCGCTACACCCCACCGCGCCCCCTCGCCGAGATCGACGCCGACGTCCAGACCGCCATCGCCCGCATCGAAGCACTCTTCGCCGAGGTGAAAGCGTGACCAGCGAGGTTTTGGGTTGGGCCCGGGAGCGTATCAAGTTCATCGCGGACATCAACCCCGAGTCGCTCCCCGAGACCACGGATGAAGAGTTCACCTTCGACTACGTCGACATCAGTCGCGTCACGCAAGGCTCGATCGACCCCAACGAACAACTGATGACGTTCCGAGAGGCACCCTCGCGGGCACGCCGGCTAGCGCGGCCCGGTGACACCATCATCTCGACGGTCCGCACCTACCTTCGGGCGGTCGCCGAAGTCCAGGCCAGCGGATCCGAGCAGGTGTTCTCGACCGGTTTCGCTGTGGTGCGGCCCAAGCCCAATCGAGTGCATCCACGCTTTCTGACCTACTACCTGCAGAGCGACCGGCTGGTGGACAGGGTCGTGGCCGACAGCGTCGGCGTCAGCTATCCCGCGATCAACGCCTCGGACATCGCTCACTACGATCTGTGGCTTCCGACCATCCCCGATCAGCGCGCCATCGCCGATTTCCTCGATCGCGAGACGGCCCAGATCGACGCCCTGATCGAAGCCCAACAGGATCTGGTGGCGCGAGTTATAGAGCGCCGCGCGGCGGTGCGAGACACTATTGCCGAGGCTGGCCTCAGTAGCACTGTCCCGCTGAAGCGCCGGGCCCGCGTCACGGTGGGGATCGTCGTCACCCCCTCCGAGTGGTATGCCGACGAAGGCGCGCCCGCGCTGCGAGGGACCAACGTGCGCGATGAGAGCTTCGATCTGGTCGACCTCGTGAGGTTGACCGAGGACGGTCATCTGCTCCACCGCAAGTCCAGACTCGCTGCCGATGACGTGGCCGTCGTACGGACCGGTCAGGCTGGCAAAGCAGCTTGCATTCCTCCGGAAATGGACGGTTGGAACGCGATCGATCTGCTTTTGGTCCGCCCGAGCTCGTTGCTGCTCGGCGACTACCTGGCGATGGTGCTGAACTCCACTCCCCTTCATGAGCAGGTCGCTGTGGGATCCGTGGGGGCCATCCAAGGTCACTTCAACGTCGAGTCGCTCGCCAACCTCGCGGTACCGGACATCCCCGTGCACGAACAGATGGCCGCGGTCCACGAGTGGCGAAACGCATCCTCACGAATGGACACCATGATTGATGCGGCGACCGACGCTATCGCGCTGATGCGGGAGCGTCGGGCGGCCCTCATTTCTGATGCGGTGACCGGGCGGATCGACCCGCGGACCTGCTTGGAGCTGGAGGTGGCGGTGTGACGAGCCAGCCGCAGACCATTCAGATCTTCTTGCCAGGCGGGAACCCCCAAGGCTTGCGGCAGGCAGAGATCACGACCCGTACGGTCCAGGTGTTCGACGTGCCGCGCTCGGTGCTCGGCGAGTTCCTCGCCCTCGAGCAATCACACCAGGTCGGCCTGTACTTCTTGTTCGGATCGGCGTCGGCCCCGGAGGACCGGATCGACTGCTACGTCGGTGAGAGCGATGATGTAGGCCACCGGTTGAAGTCCCATGACCGGAACAAGCTGTTCTGGGATCGGGCGTTGGTGGCGGTGTCGTTGACGAACTCGTGGACGAAGGCACACGTCCGCTACCTGGAGGCGAAGTCCGTCAAGGCGGGTCGGGAAGCGGGCCGGTACACGTTGACGAACGGCAACGAGGGCTTCACCACCGCGTACACGCCGCGGCCGCTCCAGGCGGATTGTGATGAGTTCTTCGAGACTGTGTCGGTGCTGACGGCGACGCTGGGGTTCCCCGTGTTGCGGCCGATGCAGACGCGGCAGCGCACCGAGCCGGCGCGGGTCTTGCACATGCGGGGCTTGGCCGAGACGACGTCGGGGACGTATTCGGCTGACGGTCTGACGGTGTTCGCTGGGACAGTGCTGGTCAACCGTGAGCCTGGTTCGCGTTCCTATGAGCGGATCGAGGCCCAGCGGGCGGCTTTGGAGGCCGATGGGGTGCTGGGCCGGGAGGGTGACCGGTTGCTGTTCCTCCGGGACTATGTGTTCGCTTCGCCGAGTGGGGCTGCTTGTCTGATCAGGGGCCGGACTGCGAACGGGTGGGACAACTGGCGGGATGCGGCGAACCGGTCGTTGGATCAAATCGAGCGGGTCGCCGTCGAGCAGGGCACGACTTCTACCACCCCTGAGGAGGACCTGTGAGCCAGGCGATGAAGGAATCCACCCTGGAAAGCGAGATCTGCGAGCATCTGGCCGCGCACGGCTGGTTGTATTCGAAGACGGACGCCGGCTACGACCGGGACCGGGCCTTGTTCCCTGAAGACGTGTTCGGCTGGCTGGCCGATACCCAACCCGAGCAGTTGGCAAAGCGGGTGAAGCCGAACGCCACCAGTCAGGAGCAGGATGCCGCACGGGCAAAGCTGTTGGAGGCCTTGCGGAAGCAGTTGGACACCCCGATGAGTCGGGGTGGCGGGACGTTGAACGTGCTACGGAAGGGCTTCCGGGACGTGAACGCGAAGTTCGACCTGGTGCAGGATCTGCCGACCGAGACCGACAACCCCACCCTGATGGACCGGTACGGGAAGAACCGGCTGCGGGTGATGCGGCAGGTGCACTACTCGAAGGGCCGGCCGAACCGGTCGATCGACTTGGTGCTGTTCTGCAACGGCCTGCCGGTGGCGACGATCGAGTTGAAGACCGACTTCACCCAGTCGGTGACTCGAGGCAAGGTGCAGTACGCCGAGTCGCGGCTGCCGACCGATCCGGGCACGGATATGAAGGAGCCGCTGCTCACCTGGGGTGCGCGGGCGGTGGTCCATTTCGTGGTGACCAACCAGGTCGTCGCGATGACCACGAGGCTCGATGGCGCGAAGACGGTGTTCCTGCCGTTCAACCTGGGCAACGAGGGCAGTGCGGGGAACCCGCCCGACCCGGAGGGCCCGACCACCTACTTCTGGCGGGACGTGCTGGCCCGCGACCTATGGCTGAAGATCCTGACCAAGTTCATGCTGGTCAAGACCGAAGAGCGGATCGACCCGGCGACCGGGAAGCAGAAGAAGTCCGTCTCGATCCGGTTCCCGCGGTACCACCAACTGTCGGCGGTCGAGAAGATCGTCGCCGACGTCTACGCCGAGGGTGCGGGTGGCCGGTATCTGATCGAGCACTCGGCCGGCTCGGGGAAGACCGACACGATCGTGTGGTCAGCGCACCGGCTCGCCGCGCTGCATGACGCCAAGAACCAGAAGATCTTCGATTCGGTGATCGTGGTCAGTGACCGGCGGGTGTTGGACAAGCAGATCACCGAGGCGATGGTGCAACTCGACCCGGCGAAGGCGATGGTCGCCCGGATTGATGGTAGAGACTCGTCGAAGTCGAAGCAGTTTGCTGCCCGGCTTGCGGAGAAGACCCCGATCATCGTGGTCACGATCCAGACCGCACCGTTCGTGCTGACCTACTTGAAGAACAACGCTTCCAAACTAGGTGGCACGTATGCGGTGATCGCGGACGAGGCGCACTCCAGCCAGACCGGTGACGCGGCGATGAAGCTGCGGGAAGTGCTGTCGCCGGCCGAGCAGGCGGACCTCGCCGATGGGGGCAGCTTCGACACCGAGGCCTTGTTGGCGGCCACGATGACGCAGCGGGGGGCCGCTGAGAACATCTCCTACCTCGCGTTCACCGCGACGCCGAAACCGAAGACGATGGAGCTGTTCGGCACACCCGACCTTGATGACCTCGTCGAGGATGGCACGCCCAAGCCGAAGGCGTTCCACCTGTATTCGATGCGGCAGGCGATCGAGGAGGGATTCATCCTCGACGTGTTGACCAACTACACGCCGTACAAGCTGGCGTTCAAGATCGCCCATGACGGGCAGGAGTACGATTCCGAGACGATCGACAAGTCCCGAGCGATGAAGTCGGTCATGGGGTGGGTGAAGCTCCACGAGCACAACATCAGCCAGAAGGTGCACATCATCGTCGAGCACTTCCGCACCAACGTGGCCGGCCTCCTGGATGGCAACGCCAAGGCGATGCTGGTGACCGGCTCCCGCAAGGAAGCAATCCGCTACCACAAGCTGCTCCAGCGCTACATCGCCGACCGCGGCTACCACGACCTGCAGGCGCTAGTCGCGTTCTCCGACAAGGTCGTGGATGAGGAGTACGCACACCAGGGGGTGACCGAACACGACCTGAACCCGCTGCACGGGAAGCCGATCGAGGACGTGTTCAACGGACCCGACTACCGAGTGATGATCGTGGCCAACAAGTTCCAGGTCGGCTTCGACCAGCCGCTGCTGTGCGCCATGTACGTCGACAAGCGCCTCGACGGGGTGATGGCCGTCCAGACCCTGTCCCGGTTGAACCGCACCTACCCTGGCAAGGACAACGTGTACGTCCTCGACTTCGTCAACAACCCCGAGGACATCCTGGCCGCGTTCCTGCCCTACTACCGCGGCGCCACGCTCTCCGACGTCACCGACCAGAACATCCCGCACGCGATCGCCGCGAAGCTCGATCAGTCGAACGTGTACACGATGGAGGAGATCGACAAGGCCGCCGAACTCGTCTTGGCCGGCAAGAACATCAAGCTTGGCGGTGCCGTGTCGAGCGCTGTCGACCGGTTCAACAAGGCGGTTGCGGAGGCCAAGCATGCCGAAGACAGGGAACGAATGGAGAAGCTCACCCAGTTCCGGTCAGACCTGGTGAACTACTGCAAGGCCTACGCCTTCCTGTCTCAGATCGTCGACTACGAAGACACCCTCCTCGAGAAGCGCTACCTGTTCTACCAAGCACTCGCCAAGACCCTCCACACGGTCGGTATCGAGGTCCAGGTCAACCTCGACGGACTGGTGCTGACCCACCACAAGCTCATCAAGCAGGATGACACGAAACTCGACTTGGTCACCGGCGAGCCAACCCCACTCACCCCGATGACCATGGTCGGGTCCGCTGAGCTGCACGACCCGCAGAACGCCCACTGGGTCGAGATCATCGAGGCCATCAACGAGTTGTTCGCCGGCACCAGCCTGTCGGAGGCAGACCGGATCGCCCAGTTCGACCTGGTCCTCCGCAAGACCAAGGAGAACACTCGGTTGGTCGAATCGGCCAAGGCGAACAGCGACGCTGACTTCCACAACGACAGCTCGGTCGTCCAGGGCTTCGTGGACGGCGTGCTCGATGTCCAGAACGCGAACCAGGAGTTCACCGACGCGATCCTCAAGGACCAAAGCATCGCCTCACTGGTCAAGCTCCTCCAGCTGATCGGCTACCGTCGCTACCTGGCCGGAGAGGACGCGGCGTAAGCAACCGTTGATCGTGGTCGGCGAGCCCGACGCCATCCGACGCATGGGCGGCCCCGATGTGCCGACGGCGCGGAGTTTCAGCCTGAGGCGGGGGCGGCGACTGCCCATCCAAACGCGATGGGACAGGTCCTCGAGTGCGCCGCGTCCGGGATGCAGATCCGAGCGCCAGCCCTCGCTGGAGCGCATAAGGGACCTATTGGGCACGTATTGGGCACGAGCCGCGAGCGAGTACTCGGAAACACGAACGCTCCCCCTAGTGGGAGAGCGTTTGGTGATAGTGGGCCTAACTGGACTTGAACCAGTGACCTCTGCCTTATCAGGGCAGCGCTCTAACCGACTGAGCTATAGGCCCGCTTGGGGCTGTGCACCGTGGACGTACGTTACCGGATCGCCCGCCTGCTCCTCAAATCCGTGTCGAGACTCACGTGAAGCCCTTGACAGGATCGCGCCGCACTAGCAAGCACCGACTCCTGCGGACTCAACCGAGGTGTGACAGGTGGTGTGGGCCACCAACGGGGGCTCCCGCCCCGATCGCGAACACCTCCGTCGCCCGCACCACCCACTCGAACTCCCCGTCGGACCGGCCACCGCGAGGTCCCCGTTCGCCCGAGTCGGCGCAACGCCGCTCTGATGCCATGCTGGGGGGGATGGCCCGCTACACCGCACCGATCCGCATGGCTGTCGTCGGCGTGGGCGCTCAGGGGCGCACGCTGGCGTCCAGGATCGTCTCGGACGACGTACCGGCCATGACGCTGTCCGCCCTGGTCAGTTCGCGGCCGCGCGAGGCGTTCCCCGAGTTCGACGTGCCGACGGTGCCGACGATGGCCGACCTCGTCGCGCGGGACCTCGCCGACGCCGTCGTGATCTGCGTCCCGCACTACGAGCATCCTGCCTTCGTCGCGGACGCCCTGCGGCTCGGCCTGCCGGTGCTCGTCGACAAGCCGCTCGCCGTCTACTCGGCTCAGGTCGCCCGCCTCGAGCGGATCGTGCGGCAGCACCCCGACGTCCCGTTCGGGCTGATCGCCAACTTCCGGGCGCATCCGGTGTGGTCCGAGGTGCACCGGCGGGTGGCCGCCGGCGACCTCGGCGACCTGCGCCGCACCTCGTTCACGGCGACCCGCTATTGGCGGCCCCGCCGGTATTTCGAGCAGGCGCCGTGGCGCGCCACGTGGGGCGGCGAGGGCGGCGGCGTCCTCGTCAATCAGGCCGCCCACCAACTCGACCTGTGGACCTGGCTGTGCGGCAAACCCGCCGCCGTGTTCGCGTACGTCGGCTTCGGCTTCCGGCGCGACATCGCCGTCGAGGACGAGGTGACGGCCCTGGTCAGGTTCGAATCCGGGGCGCGAGGCGTGTTCGTCGCCGCCACCCACGAACTGGACGGACTCGACCGCCTCGAACTGCTGGGCGACCGCGGCAAGGTGGTGCTCACCAACTCCGATCGCGCCGAGGTCGTCACGTACGTCAAGCCCGAGCAGCAACTGAGCGACGAGATGTCGATGGAGGTGGCCGCCCGCGTCTTCACCCAGACCGTTCCCCTCGGCGACCTCTACACGACCGAGACCCTCGCCGCCCCCCTCAGCCACGCCGGCATGCTCGCCGCAGTGCTCGACAATTTCGCCGCCCACCTGCTGCGAGGCGAACCGCTGCTCGCCCCCGGACTCGAGGGCGGCACGTCCGTGCGGCTCGCCAACGCGATCCGGCTCTCCGGTTGGACCGGCCGCGAGGTGCCGCTGGACTTCGACGATGACGTGTACCTCGCCGAACTCAACGCCCGGATCCGCGCCGAGGGCCAGTTCCCCGAACGCCCCTGACCAGCACAAACACTCCCAACCACCCGGACGCCGCGGGTGCGGTCCCCATTCGGACGCCTGCGGTCAGCCCTCGGCCCCCCGGAAGGCGGCCAGGAGGTCGGCGATGACGATCTTCCGCATAGCGAACAGGGCCCCGCCGATCCGCTCCTGCTGGGCGGGGTCGTCCGTCTGCAACTCATCGAGGATCGTGGGCACCACCTGCCACGAGAAGCCGAACCGGTCCCGCAGCCAGCCGCACATGCTCTCGGCGCCCCCGTCGGCGATCAGCGCGTCCCAGTAGTGGTCGATCTCGTCCTGGTCGGCGCAGAAGATCTGCAGCGACGTCGCCTCCGAGAAGGTGAATTCCGGCCCGCCGTTGAGGGCGGTGTAGGGCTGGCCGTCCAGTTCGAACTCGACCGTCATCGCCGTGCCCGGGGCGAAGGGCGCGGGGAACGGGCTGTTCGGCAGGTAGGGCTGGACGCGGGTGATCCGCGAGTTCGGGAAGATCGAGCAGTAGAACGCGGCGGCCTGCTCCGCCTGCCCGTTGAACCACAGACACGGGACGATCCTGGGCATCATGCCTCCTGCCTTCACCCGTCGGGAGGGCCGGCGGCGCGGCTCGACGGTAACCGCGGGACGCCCCCCGCGTCCACCGGTTCCTCCCGCAGGTCTCCCGGTTCCTCCCGCAGGTCTCCCGGTTCCACCCGCGCATCCAACGGCTCCCGCCGCACCTCCGCCCGCACGGGCTCCCGCACCTGGCCCCCGTCCGCCCCCACCCCGCCTGGCTCAGCTCTCCAGCTTCGTGAGGATGCGCTGCACCGTCAGCCAACTGCGCGTGGTGATGTTCGTGCCGTGCGCCCGCTCCAGCCAGACCATGAACTCCGGGGTGCGTCCGGGGACGGTGTTGTCGGTGACGGCCAGCACGGCCCGGGCCGCGGGGTCGTAGCGGACGATGCGGGTGAGCGGGTCGGGCTGCCCGGGCAGGTCGCCGAGGGGGAGGGCGGCGTCCTTCAGGAACGTCGCGGTCAGGTAGGTGCCCCGCCCATGGGTCAGGCCGGGGAACGGGTCGCTGTCCACCAGGGCCCGCAGCGTCGCCGCTTCACGGACGATCGTGCGGCTGGCGAGCCCCAACTGCCGGGTGAGGGCGGTCTCGATGCGCTCTTCGAGCCCGGAGGCGTCCGCCTCGACGCTGCTGAAGACGATGTTGCCGCTGGCCAGCACGGACGCCACCCGCCCGAAGCCGAGCCCCTCGACCACGCCGCGCAGCTTGTCGTTGCCCATGTTCGCCCCGCTCGGGAAGATCCCGCGCAGCAGCGCGACGTACCGGAACATGGCCGGGACCCTACCCGGCCCCGCGGCGTCCGTACTGTGGGGGCGGGGCGGCAGGCCGCCCCGCACCCCTGGGAGGTCCCGTGGCATGGCAGCGCCTGACCGATCTCGACTGGCCCGCGCTGGTCGATCGTTCGTTCCACCCGTCCCCGGCGGCCTGGGAGGACGAGGTTCTGTACTTCCTGCTGCTCGACCGCTTCTCGGACGGCCGCGAGGACGCCTTCCTCGGCAACGACGGCGCCCTGGTCACGGGCGGATCCACGCCGCCGTTCACGGGGGCCGACGCGGGCAACGCGGTCCGCACCGACGAGGACGCCCGTGCCTGGCGCGAGGCGGGCTGCCGCTTCACCGGCGGCACACTGCGCGGCCTGGAGGGCAAGCTGGGCTACCTGCGCCGGCTGGGCGTGACCGCCCTCTGGCTCAGCCCGATCTTCCGGCAGGTCGCCGCCCAGGAGACCTACCACGGCTACGGCATCCAGAACTTCCTCGACGTCGAGCCGCGGTTCGGCACCGCCGAGGACCTGCGCTCGCTGGTCGCCGCCGCGCACGGGCAGGGCATCCGGGTCGTCCTGGACATCATCCTCAACCACACCGGCGACGTGTTCGCCTACGACGCCGACCGGTACCCGGCCGGGGACCTGTGGGGGAGTCCCGTGATGGACCCCCGCTGGGACGGCCGGCCCTATGAGGTGCTGGGCTACCGGGCCGCGGATGGGCGTCCGACCCTGCCCTTCGGGCCCGTCGACCTCACCGCCACCCCGGAGGCCTGGCCCGACGGTGCGGTCTGGCCGGCCGAACTGCAGCCCCCGGCGACGTTCACGCGCCGCGGCCGCATCACCGGCTGGGACCACGACCCGGAGTACCTGGAGGGCGACTTCGAGGCATTGAAGGACGTCCACCACGGTGAGGGCGGCCCCGACGACTACCGGCCGAGCGCAGCGCTGAAGGCCCTCACGCAGTGCTATCGCGCCTGGATCGCTTACGCCGACCTCGACGGCTTCCGCGTCGACACCGTCAAACACATGGACCTGGGCGCGACCCGCTACTTCGCGTCCGTGATCAAGGAGTTCGCGGTCAGCCTCGGCAAGGAGAACTTCTACCTCATCGGCGAGATCACCGGCGGCCGGACGCGGGCCGTCGACACCATGGAGGTCACCGGCCTGTCCGCGGCGCTGGGCATCGACGACGTCCAGGACAAACTCGAGTTCGTGGTCAAGGGCCAGCGGAACCCCGCCGACTACTTCGACCTGTTCCGCAACTCGACCCTGGTGGGCAAGGAGTCGCACACCTGGTTCCGCAACCACGTCGTCACGATGGTCGACGACCACGACCAGGTGCGGAAGGGCAGCGCGAAGGCGCGGTTCTGCGCGGACGCCGGCGCCGCCGCCCTGCTGCCCGCGGTGTTCGCGCTCAACGTCTTCACGCTCGGGATCCCCTGCGTCTACTACGGCACCGAGCAGGCGTTCGACGGTGCGGGCTCCGTCGGCGGCGACGTCGGCCCGACCACCGTGGACCGGTTCCTGCGCGAGGCCATGTTCGGCGGACCGTTCGGCGCCTTCCGCAGTGCGGGCCGGCACTTCTTCGATGAGGAGGCCGCGGGCTACCGCGCGCTCGCCGAGTTACTGGAGGTGCGTCGGCAGCGGTTGGCGCTGCGGCGCGGACGCCAGTACCTGCGGTCGATCTCGGGCGACGGCGAGCGGTTCGGGGTGCCGGCGATGGTCGGGGGACGGCTGCGGTCGGTGGTGCCCTGGTCGCGGCTGTTCGTCGACCAGGAGGTGCTGTGCGCGATCAACACCGACCCCGAGCAGGCCCGCACCGCGTGGGTGACGATCGACGACGAACTGCACCGGCCGGGGCAGTCGCTGCGCTGCGCCTACTCGACCGACCCGGCCCAGCGGGGCACGACCGTCACCGTGGAGCCGCGCAACGGCAAGGCGGTGCTACTGACGGTGCCCCCCGCGGGCGTCGTCGTGTTCGAGTGAGGGGCCGGACGCCGCGGGCTCACCCGGCCGGGCGGACGAACACGGGCGTCGATCGGGTGGACTGCTGGGCGTCGTAGCGGTAGCCGGACTCGTCGAAGTCGCGCAGGCGACGGGCCGAGCGGATGCGATGGCGAACCACCCAGCCGGCCATCTCGCCGCGGGCCCGTTTGGCGTAGAACGACACCATCCGCCGTCGGCCGTCGGGCAGCACCTCCTCGAAGCGCGGGGAGATCACCTGGGCGCCGAGCAGGTCGTGGTTCACGACGCCGGAGTACTCGACGGAGGCGAGGTTCAGCACGACCTCGGGCGCGGGGGAGGCGGCAAGATCGGCGGCCAGCACCTCGGTGACCTGGTCGCCCCAGAACGCGTACAGGTCCTTGCCGTAGTCCGTGGCCAGCCGAGTGCCCATCTCCAGGCGATACGGCTGGATCAGGTCGAGGGGACGCAGCACCCCGTAGAGCCCCGACAGGATCCGGATCGTCTTCTGCGCCTCGGTGAAGTCCCGCTCGCCGAAGGTCGTCGAGGCCGCCAACCCCTGGTAGACGTCGCCGGCGAAGGCGAGCACGGCGGCGCGTGCGTTCGTCGGGGTGAACGGGGTCTCGAAGTCGCGGTAGCGCTGGGCGTTGAGGGCGCCCAACTCGTCGGAGAGGTGCATGAGCGCGGCGACCTCGTCGGGGGTCTTGCTGCGCAGGATGCCGATCAGTTCCGCCGAGCGATCCAGCAGCCGAGGCTGGGAGTACCGGCGCGTGGCGGCGAGCGACTCGAAGTCGAGCTTCTTGGCGGGGGAGAGCAGCACCAGCATGCGCCCACGGTACTGAGGCCGATCATGGATATTCCCCGGATACTGTGCGGCTCGACCCGATTTGAACGTTCCATTTCACAGTATTCGTGGAATATCCATGGGTTCGCCCCGTAACGACCCCGCACCGATCCCCGACGCCGCCCTCTTGGGCGGCGAGGAGACGTGGCGCGTCGAGCCCCGCCGGTTGGTGTCGGTCGAGTTGTTTCCGTTTGGCAGACGAGGCGGCGCCGTTCGCCTACGGTGGACGGGACCACGGACAAAGGAGCCCGCGATGACCGACGCCGCCGTCGACTACCACCCCATGTGGGCCGAGCTCGGCCTCGACCTGCCCACCCACGACGCCCTTCTGGGCGCGGTGGGGTCCATGTACGCCGACGCCTACCTCACCCAGACCGACCGCCCCGAGGGCATGTCCTACCTCGACTTCGTCGTCAGCGAGGTGCACGGCCTGCGCATCAAGGAACTGCACGACTTCCGTGCCGCGGGCGGCAAGGTGGTCGGCTCGTTCTGCCTCTACGTCCCCGAGGAACTCATCCGGGCCGCCGGCGGCTGGAGCGTCGGCCTGTGCGCCGGGGCCGAGTTCGGCTTCGAGCAGGTCGAACGGATCATGCCCCGCAACACCTGCGCCCTCATCAAGGCGTTCATGGGCTTCCGGCTCACCCGCGTGTGCCCCTACATCGCCGAGTCCGACCTGGTGGTGGGCGAAACCACCTGCGACGGCAAGAAGAAGGCCTACGAACTGCTCGCCGACCTGCAGTCCGTGCACGTGATGGAACTGCCCCAGATGAAGCGCCCCCAGGACGTGGCCTTCTTCCGTCAAGAACTCGTCGAACTCCGCGAGCGCCTCGAAGCCCTCACCGGCCGGCCGGTCACCGCCGAGAGCCTCAAGCAGGCCATCGCCGAGGTCAACGACAAGCGGCGCGCGCTGCAGCGCATCGCGGCCGCCCGTGCGGCGACCCCCGCCCCGATCAGCGGCAAGGACGCCCTCCTCGCCACGCAGGTCGCCTTCTACGACGACGTCCCCCGCTACACCCAGATGATGAACGCCCTCGCCGACGAATTGGACGCCCGCGTGGCCGCCGGCCGTGGCGCGGCCCCGGCGACCGCCAAGCGCGTCCTGATCACGGGGACGCCGATGGCGCTGCCCAACTGGAAGCTGCACGACATCATCGAGAAGGCCGGCGGCATCGTGGTCGGCGAAGAGATGTGCACGGGATCGCGCTACTACGACAAGCTCGTCGACGACTCCGCGGAGACCGTCGACGACCTCATGGACGCCATCGCCGCCAAGTACATGGACATCAACTGCGCCTGCTTCACTCCGAACCAGGGCCGCATCGACGACATCCTGCGGATGGCCCGCGAGCTCAACGCCGACGGCATCATCGACTACGCCCTCAACTTCTGCGCCCTCTACGCGGCGGAGTCGTTCACCGTCGAGAAGGCGGCCCAGGCCGAGTCGATCCCGATCCTGAAGATCGAGACCGACTACTCGGCGGAAGACCTCGGCCAACTGTCCACCCGCGTCGAGGCCTTCCTCGAGATGCTGTGATGCTCGCTCTCGGGCTCGACATCGGTTCCCGCACCGTGGACGCCGTCTGGCTCGACGGCGACCGGGTCGTCGACACCGCGGTCGAGGACTCTGGGTACGACCCCGCCGGGGTCGCGGCCGGGTTGGCCGGACGCCGCCCGCATGACGCGCTGGTGGCGACCGGCTACGGCCGCCACAGCGCGCGGGAGGCGTTCGGCTGCCCCGTCGTCACCGAGATCAAGGCGTACGGGCTGGGCGCCGGCCGGCTCTTCCCGGACGCCCGCGGCGTCCTCGACATCGGCGGCCAGGACACCAAGGTGCTCGCCCTCGGGACGGGCGGCAAGGTGACCGACTTCCTGATGAACGACAAGTGCTCGGCGGGCACGGGCAAGTTCCTCGAGGTGATGGCCCGGGCCCTCGGCTTCCCGTTGGAGGAGTTGGCCGCCGAGTCGCTCGCCGCGCCGGACAGCGTGGCGATCAGCTCGATGTGCACGGTGTTCGCCGAGTCGGAGGTGACCGGGCTGGTGCACAAGGGCCGCGACCGGGGCGCCATCGCCCGGGGCCTGCACGAGTCCATCGCGCGGCGCACGTTGGCGTCCGTGCACCGGGTGGTGACCGCCCCGCCGCTGGTCTTCGCGGGCGGGGTGGCGAAGAACGCGGCCATGGTCGAGTTGATCCGCGCCGGCTTCGGCGGGGACGTGCTGCTGCCCCAGGACCGGGGCATCGACCCGCAACTCATCGGCGCGTACGGCGCCGCCCTGGCCGCCGCCGGCTGAGCCGCCGGTTCAGGCCAGCCGCAGCCCGGCCAGGGACGCCCGCACGTCGCCGCCGGCGAGGTCGGGGGTGATCGTCAACTCCAACACGCGGACGCCGGTCAGGTCGACGGACACGTCCTCGACCTCGCCGGTCGAGCCCTGGGGGCTGAAGTTCCACTGCTGGCGCACGATCTCGTGGAACGTGTCCCCGTCCGGCGACCAGCGCAGCACGAACTCCTGGGTGCGCTCATGGTCGGGCTCGACGAACTCGAGCAGGATCCGGTGCAGCGCAAGCGGCTCACCGAACAGCAGACGCACCGTCTGCTCGCCCGGGCCCCCCGCGCGCCACCCCGTGGCCGCACCGGGGAGCAGGGCGTCCTCGATCGGACGCTCCGGGTCTTCGGACGTGATCTCGACCTCGGCCAGGGCGTCGAGGTCGAGCCACTCGCCGTCGGCGGCGGCGTCCGGGGTTGGGGGGATGATCCGCTTGCGCATCGGTGCTCCTCTGGTCGGTCGTGCCTGGAAAGGTGGTCGTCCGCGGCGTCAGGCGTCGCGCCCGGTGGCCCGGGTCCACAGTTCGCGGGCCGCGTCCTGCATCTGGCCGAACCCGACCTCGTTGAGGTAGCCGGCGGCCTGCAGCGCGCGGTCCACGGTGGCGACGGCGTCCAGGTACGACGCCAGTGTCGGCCAGGACGCCAGCACCCGCTCGGCCGGGAACAACTCCAGCGTCCCGAGCGTGCCGCCGGTGGGCGACCCGGTGAAGGTGGCCACGGGGTGCTCGAGGAGGCCGTAGCGCAGGCCGCCGCGGGCGTTGCCGTCGGCGTCGCGGACCAGCGCGCCGTCGGCGTCCACCTCGAAGAACACCGACGGCGCGGCGGGCGTGCCGGTGGTGGCCCAGGCGACGACGGCGTCCAGGGCGGCGGTGACCGCCGGTTGCAGCGGGAACAGGTTGCCGGCCGCGATCTGCTCGGGCGTCATGAGGCGCGGCTTGCGGCCGGCCCGGACGACCTCGGTGTTGCTCGGCATCACGGGCGAGGTGACCTCGGTGTGCCCCGTGCCCGGGACGCACCAGTGGCGCCGCAGCGGCCCGTCGGCCAGGCCCGGGGTCGCCACCGTGCGGACGCCGAGCCCCCCGTACAGGTTCACGTCGCCCTCGCAGGTGATGGTGAGCGCGGGCACCGTCACGGGCGCCGCGTCGGCCCGCGGCACGACGGCGTACAGGCCGTTGGCCTGCACCGGTTCCTGCCGCAGGGGGCGCTCGAGGACCGAGCCGACGCTGCAGCAGAAGGCGTCCCACAGGCCGGGCAGCAGGGGGTGGAAGTACCGCTGCCACGTGTTGAGGTACTGCCCCGACTGCGACTGCCCCGCCAGCACCAGGCAGCGGACGTCGATGCCGCCCAGCACCGGACCCCCGGCGGGGTCGCGCAGGAGGCGTCCGGCCTGGGTGATGATGTCCCAGGCGATGCCCTCCTCGCAGCCGTCGACGACGCCGTAGGGGTTGGCGTCGGCGCCGACCGGCGCGTGCGGGCGGGCCGGGTCGAGGTCCCACGAGAGGGGGGCGTACCGCACCGGGTCGAAGAGCTTGAGGGCGTCGATCGTGACGGGCCGGATGCTGATGCCGATGTAGGTGTGCCGCTGGTCGAGGTAGTAGTCCCAGCCGCGGCGCCACAGCCCCTCGGCGTCGTAGCCGTTGCTCGGGTTGAGGATCTCGACGAACACCACCCCGGACGCCGCCGCCGGGTCGGCCGGACGCCGCACGATCAGCCGGTTCGTGTACGGCACCTCGGCCAGTACCGCGAGGTCGTCGGCGTAGAGGGCGGCGCGTCCGGTGACGAAGAACTCCTGCTCCACGAACCCGAACCGGGCCAGATCGAGCGGCACGTCGTAGGTGAGGGTGGAGTTGAACTGGTGGCTGTCCGCGCCGGACGGGATCGGACCGTCGAGCGTCGGGACGAGCGTGCGGGTGTCGGTCATGGCGGCGTCCGTCCGTGAGGTGACTTGCGCCCGAGCCTAAAGGGTCCGTCCGACGGCAGCGCGCCGGTGGCCGCAGGTGCCGCCCGCTCCGGGCACGTGCCCACTCCGCCGCGCACCCCGCCCGGCACGGCAGCCACCCTGCGCGGGGGACGTCGACGGGCGGACGCCGCCGCAGACTGGGCGCGTCGTTCGCGAGAAAGGTGGACCCCCCATGTCCTCGACCACCACCCCCGTTCACCGGCGGACCGCCTGGGACGTCATCCTGGGCCTGATCCTGGTCGCGGCCGGGCTGCTCCTGTTCGGCAACGCCGTCTTCGCGACCGCCCTCTCGGTGTGGATCATCGGCTGGACGAACCTGGTGTCCGGCGTGCTGCTGCTGATCGGGTCGCTGTTCCGGATCCGCTCCGGCGGGTTCTTCTCGGCGGCCCTCGGCGGGGCCTTCCTCACCGTGATGGGCCTGTTCGTGCTGCGCAACCCGCTGGTCGGCGCCCTGGCCCTCACGCTGGCCGCCGGGGTGGCCTTCTTCGCCAGCGGCCTGACGCGGCTCGCCTGGTCGTTCACCGACCGCCAGGGGCGGCTCGTGCTCTTCTTCAGCGGCCTCATCTCGGTGGGGCTCGGGTTCTACGTGCTGTTCAACCCGGGGGAGGCCACCCTCGTGCTGCTGGGCACGCTGCTCGGCGTCCAGACGCTGCTCGAGGGTCTGACCCTCATCGCGGTCGGACGCCTCCGCGCGCCCCAGCCGACCGAGGCCTGAGCGGGCGTCCGATGGCCCGCCGACCGGGGCACGCCCGGGCCCGCCTCTCGGCCGTCGACCTCGTCGACGTGTTCGTGTACGTGGTGATCCTCAACCTCGTCGTCGAGTACCTGCCCGCCGTGATGGCCGAGACGTTCACGCTGACGCTCGTCACCGCCGTGCTGCTCAAGGTCGTCCTCGAGGTGGTCGTCGCGGTGAAGAACCGGGTCAAGGCGCGGTTCAAGGCGGCCAGCACGGCCCTGGGACGGGTCGGGGCGGGGCTCCTGCTGTGGGGGGTGCTGATCGGCAGCAAGTTCGTCGTCCTCGAACTGGTCGCGCTCATCTTCGGGGACAGCGTGAAGCTGGGCGGCTTCTTCGCCGTGACCGGGCTGATCCTGGTGCTGCTGCTCGCCCGGGCGACGGTGCGCCGCCTGCTCGACCCGGATGAGCCCGCGGCCGTCCCCGCCTGACCGAGGGCGGCCACCCGGGCGGGGGGATCCCGCGCTGGGGGCCCCAGACTGACCGACGAAGGAGGCCGTGGTGGGACCCATGGGTGTGACCGGCTGGTTGCTGTTGGACGCCGTGCTGCTGCTCTACTGGCTGGGGGTCGTCCTGCTGATCGTCAGCGAGGACCGCAATCCGACGGCCGCCCTCGCCTGGCTGCTCGTCCTGATCGCGTTGCCGGTCGGCGGGCTCGTCATCTACTTCTTCTTCGGACGCAACTGGCCGGCCATCACGCAGCGGTCCGCGAAGACCCGGGGCGTCCGCGAGGCCGTGGGCCGCTTCATGCCCGGGCTGTACGCGCAGTACCGCGACCCCCTCGCTGGGTCGGCCGGCCTGCCGGAGCCGGCCTGGGTGCACCGCAACGTCCGCCTCATCCAGCAGAAGGTCGCCACCCCGCCCCTGCCGGTGCGCACCTGCGACGTCTACGGCACCGGCGCCGAATACTTCGACGTGCTCCTGGCGGACCTCGCGGGGGCGCAGCGGTTCGTGCACCTGAGCTACTTCATCTGGAAGAGGGACGCCCTCACGGCCCGCATCACCGAGGTGCTGCTCGACCGGTTGGCGGCCGGCGTCGAGGTGCGCATCCTCAACGACTACGTCGGCGGCTTCCGGCACCCCAAGGACGAACTCGACCGGCTCGCCGCGGCCGGGGCCATCGTCCGCGCCGACGTGACCGGCCTGGCCCGCCTCAACTACCGCAACCACCGCAAGATCACCGTGGTGGACGCCGAGATCGGCCACACCGGCGGCTTCAACGTGGCCCAGGAGTACATCGACGGCGGCAAACGGTTCCCCGCGTGGCGCGACACCGGGCTGCGGATCACCGGCCCGGGGGTGGCCGACCTCGAGAAGCTCTTCGACATCCGCTGGCTCGAGGCGCACGGCGAGAACCTGTTCGACGCGCGCTACTACCCCGACCCCGGGCTCCCCGCCGGCGACCTCCTGGTGCAGACCGTCCACCAGGGCTACGACGACCCCTGGAACTCAGTGACCCGCTCCTACCAGGTGGCGATCGCGGGGGCGCGGGAGCGCGTCCAGTTGCAGTCGCCGTACTTCGTCCCCGACCAGACCACCCTCGACGTCCTGATCAACGCCGCCGCCGGGGGCGTCCAGGTCGATCTGATGACCACGCTGTGGCTGGACAAGAAGATCCCCTGGTGGGCCGCCGAGTCGTTCTTCGAGCCGTTCCTGGCGGCCGGGGGGCGGATCTGGCAGTGGGAGAAAGGGTTCTTCCACGCCAAGTCGCTCACCGTCGACGGGGTCGCGTGCGCCATCGGGACGCTCAACCTCGACATCCGCAGCCTCCGCATCAACAAGGAGTTGATGGTGTGGGTGTACGACCCCGTCGTCGTCGCCCGGCACGAACAGCTCTTCCTCGACGACCTGCGCGACTGCCGCGAGTTGACGCTCGACGAGGTGCGCGGCTGGAGCCGGGGACGCCGCATGCGCAACTCGGCGTCCCGACTCTTCTCCAACCTGCTCTGAACCCATCGACGGAGGACCATCGTGACCGACACCGCAGACCCGCAGCCCGGGGGGGCCTCCCGGCCCGGACGCCGCACCACCGCCGCGCTCGCAGCCGTCGGGCTCGCCGCCGGCCTCGTCGGGGGCGGCGCCGGCGCCCTCGCCGTCAACCGGCTCGACCCGGCCCGCAGCAGCACCTGCGACGTCGTCGCCCTCACGTCCGCCGCGCTGCCGGCTGTCGTCACCGTCTACGCCCAGGGGCTCGGCGGGGCCGGCTCGGGCAGCGGCGCCATCACCACCGCGGACGGCACCATCATCACCAACGACCATGTCATCGCCCCCGACGGCCGACCCGGACGCCTCACCGTGCAGCTCAACAGCGGTGAGCTCAAGGAGGCCACCCTGGTCGGCACCGACCCCAAGACCGACCTCGCGGTCCTCAAGATCGACGCCACCCGACTGCCGACCCTGGCCATCGGCGACGACACCGCGCTGCGGGTGGGCCAGCAGGTCGTCGCCCTCGGGGCGCCCCTCGGGCTGTCGGGCACCGTGACCGCGGGCATCGTCAGCGCCCTCAACCGCGACATCCTGGCCCCGATGGGCGCCGGCGGCACGACGGTGCTGGCGGGCAGCATCCAGACGGACGCCTCGATCAACCCGGGCAACTCCGGCGGCCCGCTCATCGACTGCTCGGGACGCCTCGTGGGCGTCAACACGGCCATCTCGACCGTCCCGGACGCGAACGGCGTCGCGGGCGGCGGCAGCGTCGGCATCGGGTTCGCCGTGCCCGCCACGACCGTCCGGCGGATCACCTCCGACCTGGTCACGCAGGGGCGTGCGACCCATCCGTCCTTCGGCCTGGCCCTGGTGGAGATCCCGCCGGCCGCGGCGGCCGTCTTCGGCACCCAGGGCGGCCTCTACGTGCAGTCGGTGAAGGAGGGCGGGGCGGGCGCGGCGGCCGGCGTCGAGGCGTCCGACCTCATCACCTCGGTGGGCGGCGGTCCGGCCACCCTGTTCGCCGTGACCCGACTGCTGGCGACGGCGAGCGTGGGCGACCGCGTCCAACTCGGGCTGCTGCGGGCCGGGCAGAGCCTCACGGTGACGGTGGTGCTGGCCGAAGCCTCCTAGCGACGAGCCAGACGACCGCCATGACGGCGAGCCAGCCCGTCACGGCGCCGGCCACCAGGGCGTACTCGGCCGGCTCCAACCAGTCGAGGCGGAACTGCCGCCGCGCCTGGGGGATCGCCGGCAGCAGGGTGCCGACCAGGGCGAGGACGCCCGCGAGCAGCGCGTAGCGCCTCGAGCGGCGGATGATGGCACCCACCAGCAGCCCCACGTAGAGCAGCGTGTAGGTGACGGCCAGTTGGGCAGGGGCGACCCGGCCCGAGGACGCGATGACCGTGACGTACACGCCGAACGCGGTCACGGCGAGCGTGCTCCCGGCGGGCACGACGAACCGCACCAGCGTCGCCGAGTACGAGCCCCGATGGACGGCCCCGGGTCGGCCCCACAGGCCGAACACGAGCGACGGAATGGTGACGGCCAGAATGCTGACGATCGAGCCCTGACCCGCGAGGTACGGGAAACCGACGCTCAGAACCCGCACCCCGACGATCAGCAGGGCCGAGCACAGCACCATGGTCAGGTTCAGCTTGAGGATGTCGACCAGGCCGCGGACGATCGCCTGCCCCCGGGTGAGCACCCGGGCCAGGGCGCCCGCCACATTGTCGAGCAGCACGATGTCGGCCAGCCCGATGGCCGCCTGGGTGCTGGCCGGCTGGGCGACGGCGAGGTTGGCCTCGGCGAGCGCCGGCAGGTCGGCGACGCCGTCGCCCACGACGGTGACGATCTCGCCGTCCGCCCGCAGGGCGCGCACCAACTCGCCCACCTGGAACGCGGTGAGCCCGCCGAACAGGCTGTGTTCGGACGCCGCGCGCCCCCACTGGCTGCGGGGCAGCGCCTCCAGTTCCGCCCGGGACAGGACGCCGCGGGCCAGCACCCGCTGCTCGTCCTCGGGGCTCAGCCCGGCCGTCCGGAGGGCCGCCACGGCGTCCCCGGCGCGCCCGGCGGCGAACGCCTTCACCCGGACGCCGGCGTCCAGGAACTCGCGGACGACCCGCATGGCCTCGGGCCGCACCCGCGTGCGGAACCGCACCGTGCCGAGCGGGACCAGCTCGTCCGGCAGGCGGGGCCGGCCGGCGGCGTCCCGCAGGGGGACGACATCGGCCCGGTGGGCCAGCACCAGCAGTTGGGCCGCGGCGTCCGTGTCGGCGCCGACGCCGTCGGGCAGGGGGAACGCGAGGTGGTCGGCGAGGACGGCCGGCTCGCCGACCACGTAGAGGCCCTCGGCGTCCTTCTCGCCGAAGGCGATGGCGCTCCAGCCGAGCGTCGTCAGGTGGGGCGCCTCGTCGCGCACGGCGCGGCGTTCGCCGTCGAACTCGTCCGCGAGTTGGCGCGCCACCCCGCTCGGGGCGGAGGTCGTGCGGGCGAAGTCGCCGAGTACCTGCCGCAGCCGCGACTCGGGGACTCGCTCTCCGGCCGGCTGCGCGACCGGGGCGATCTCCATCGACGTGCCGGTCAGCAGGCCGACCTCGGTGAAGCAGAGCACGGTCGTCTCCGCCAGCGATTCCACCGAGCGGGCGTTGTGGACGAGGGCGCCGCGCTGGGCCAGTTCGGCCGTCCCGGTCGCGTAGCTGACGATGATCATGAGGTAGAGGCCGCTCGGGGCCAGGCTGAAGATGACGGGCGCGGCTTCGGCGATCGCGTTCCCCGCGGCGCCGAGGTCGAGGCGGAGCCACGCGGCCAGCAGCAGGCCCACGTAGAGCAGCACCACGACGAGCAGCAGCCCCAGGATGCGGGCGACCAGCCGCTCGAGCGGGGTCGGGGCGGCGGCGAGGGCCGGACGCTCGGCCAGGCGCGCGTTGACCAACCGGTCGGCGCCCACCCGTTCCGCCCGATAGGCGGCCCGGCCGGCGGCGCAGAACGTGCCGCCATGCACGGCCCCGCCCGGCTCGACGCGCTGCCAGCCGCGGCGTCCGGTGAGTACCGACGTGTCCACGGTCAGGCGGCCCGGGCCGAGCAGCGTTCCGTCGACGACGAGTTGGTCGCCGGGGCCCACCACCACGATGTCGCCGGGGACGATGCGATCGGGATCCACGCTGCGCACCCGGCCCTCCCGGATCACGGCGACCCGGTTGTCGGACGCCGCCTGGAACCGCGTGAGCCGCGTGACCGCGAGCCGTTGCTGCCCCAGCCGGATGCCGGTGGTGAGGGCCAGCATGAAGAGGGTGACGGAGGCGCCCCACCACTCGGCGAGCAAGCCCTGCACCAGCGCCAACCCGATCAGGTTGAGGTTGAACACGGTGAAGACGCTTTCGCGGCGCACCTGCGCCCACGTGCGGACCGGTTTCAGGTGGGCGGTGTTGCTCTGCCCCTCTTTCCACCGCGCGGACGCCTCGGCCTCGGTGAGCCCGTCGGGCCACTCGAACGGACGCTCCCTCGCCAGTGCGGCGCGCCGGGCCCGGGCGGGCCGGTTGCCGGCCGCAACGACCCCGACGATCCCCGCGACGAGCACGGCGGCCGCCCCGAGCGGCCCGGCCCACGAGCGCCTTGGCCGGCCGGCCACGTCAGTCGAGCCGTTCCGGGTCGGTGGTGAGGGCGACGGAGAGCCGCAGGTCATAGGGCAGGGACGCCAGCGCGTCGGCCGTCTCGCGGCGCACCGCGTCCTCCCGGTCGACCTGCCAGCGGCCGGCCTCGACGAGGAACAGCGCGTCGACGTACAGCTTGCGGCCCAGTTTCGTCATGCGGACGGTCGGGTCCGGCAGGCCGTGGCGTTCGCGGACCGCGGCGAGGGCGTCCTGCACCGGCCGCTGGAGCTCGGCCGGTGGGGCGCCCTCGAGCAACTCGCTGAGGGCGGCGCGGACGAGGATCACCGGCTGGGGCAGCAGGAGCGCGACCCCGACGAGCACGAGCGCCGAGTCGACGTAGGGTTCCGCCGCCGTGAGCCCGAGGGCGCGCAGGGACGCCGCCACGATCGCCCCGCCCGCCACGACAAGGCTGAAGACCACTGCGGCCGACCACTGGCGGGCCTCGGCCAGCAGCAGGTCGGAGGAGGGGTCGGCGCGAGCGAGGTACCGCCACAGCACGAGGGCCGCCGCGCCGCTCACCAGGCCGTAGGCCAGCAGCGAGCCGGCGGCCACCTCGCCGCCGCCGCCGAGGATCACCCGCACCGCCTCGAGCGCGGCGAAGGCGAGCGTGGCGAAGAGGGCGAAGCCCTGCAGCACGATGGCCAGCGGGACGAGCGACTCGCGCCCGTAGGGGTACCGCGCCGTCGCCGCCCCTGTGGACACCCGGGAGGCCAGGAGCGACACCCAGGTCAGCGCCATGCCGATCAGGGCGTAGGCGCCGTCCAGCAGGATCACCTGCGACCCGGCCGCCCAGCCCCAGGCCACGGCGAGGGCTGCGAGCGCGGCCGTGGTGGCCAGCGACACCTGCAACGCCCGACGTTCGCGGTCCACCTCCGATTGCATGGCACCACTGTGCCCCCCTTCGCGGACCTGGGGAGCCACCCGGGAAGGGGGACCCGCTTCGAAGCTGCGGGGCCGACGCTGGAGGCACCCAGCGAAGGGACGTCTTCATGGCCCACCACCTCCGTGCGCTCGTCGCCGTGTCGGCGGCGCTCCTGCTCTCCTCCTGCGCGAGTTCCCCCTCGGCCGCACCGTCGTCGCAGCCGTCGTCGCAGCCATCGGGGCAGGCGTCGCAGCCGACCGCGGCGGCGGCCGGCCTGGTCGGCCCCGTCTGGCTGCTCGACGACCTGGGCGGCCAGGCGCCGGCGTCCGGGACCTCGGTGACCGCCACGTTCGGCGCCGACGGCACCGTCGCCGGCTCGGGCGGCTGCAACCGCTACAGCGGCCGCTACACGGTCGGCGGCGCGACGCTGCGCCTCGAGGACGCGATCGCCGTGACGGCGATGGCCTGCGACCCGGCCGTGATGACGCAGGAGACCGCCTTCCTCGGCGCCCTCAAGAACGCCCGGGGCTTCACCGTGGCGTCCGAGCGGCTGACCCTGACCGCGGACGGCGGGGCCGCGCTCGCCTCGTTCCGGGAGCAGAAGCAGACGCTGGCCGGCACCGCCTGGAAGGTGACCGGGTTCAACAACGGGCAGGCCGCCGTGGTCGGCGTGCTGGCCGGCACGCACCCCACCGTGAGCTTCGGCGCCGACGGCACGGTCTCCGGCTCGGCCGGCTGCAACACTATGACGGGCTCGTTCACGACCCAGGGCGCCACCCTCAAGCTCGGGCCGCTGGCGACCACCAAGAAGGCCTGCGCCGAGCCCGCCGGGGTGATGGAGCAGGAGACGCGCCTCGTCGCCGCCCTGGAGTCGACGGCGACCTTCGGCGTCCAGGGCGACGGCCTCGTGCTGCGCACCGCGGCCGACGCCGTCGCCGTCACCCTGACCCGCGGCTGACGGGCCCCACCCGCCGCGGGTGATGCCCGGCACGACCCTGGACGCAACGCTGGAGCCAACGTCGAGACCCTCGACCCCGAAGGAGAACGTGCCATGACCCACACAGCCCCCTACCTTCCTTTCGCCCTGCCGCAGCGCGGCCTGAGCGTCGCGGCCGGTGCCCTTCCGGACGCCGCCGGTGCCGTCGGTCACGTCGTCTTCGCGGGCGAGGAGCCCCCGGCCGCCGCCGGCCTTTCGGCGGCGCGCGCCGCGGCCCTCGGGTTCAAGGCGTCCGTCGGGGCGTCCCTGGTGATCGCCGGCGCCGACGGGCCCGTGACGGTTCTGCTGGGCGGCGGGCCGCGGGCGGACGCCGACGCCGCGGTCCTGCGCGACGTGGCCGCCATCCTCGCCCGCGCGGTGCCCGCCCAGCTCGACCTGGCGATCGTGCTGCCCGAGACCGCCGTCCCCGTCGCGGACGCCGCCACGGCGCTCGTCGAGGGTGCGGCCCTGGCGCGCTACGCGTACCGCATCGGCCAGACGACGCCGGAGGCCCGCATCGACTCGATCACCGTCGTGTGCGGCGCGGCCGAGCAGGCGGACGCGGCGTCCGGCGCCGACCGCGGGCAGGTGCTCGTGCGGGCCGCGAAGCTCTCGCGTGACCTGGCGGCCACGCCCGGCAGCATCCTGACGGCGACCAGGATCGCCGAGTTGGCCGTCGACCTCGGGGCGCAGCACGGCGTCGACGTCGAGGTGTTCGGCCGCGACGCCCTGGTCGAGTTGCAGTGCGGCGGCCTGCTGGCCGTCAACCTCGGCAGCGTCGAGCCGCCCACGATGATCAAGATGGTCTACCGGCCCGAGGGTGAGCCCACCGGTCACCTGGCCCTGGTCGGCAAGGGCCTCATGTACGACTCGGGCGGCCTCGCCCTCAAGCCCGGCGACGAGGTGCACGCCGCCATGAAGAACGACATGTCGGGCGCCGGCGCCGTCCTCGCCGCCATGTCGACCCTCAAGGAGTTGGGCTGCCGCGCGCAGGTCACCGCCTACCTGATGTGCACCGACAACATGCCGTCCGGCTCGGCCATGCACATGGGCGACGTCATCGTGATCCGTGGGGGCAAGACCGTCGAGGTCATCAACACGGACGCCGAGGGTCGCCTCGTCATGGCGGACGCCCTCGTGCTGGCCACGGAGGAGGGCGTGGACGCCATCGTCGACATCGCGACGCTGACCGGGGCGTGCCTGCGCTCCCTCGGCGCCGAGATCGCGGGCGTCATGGGCAACGACCAGGCCCTGCTGGCCCAGGTGAAGGCGTCGGCCGAGCGGGTCGACGAGCCGGTGTGGGAGCTGCCGCTCGCCGCCTGCTACCGCAAGGAACTCGACTCGCCGATCGCCGACCTGCGCAACCTCGGCGGCGCGAACGCCGGGTCGATCACGGCCGCCCTGTTCCTCGCCGAGTTCGTGGGCGACACCCCGTGGGCGCACATCGACATCGCGGGCACGTCGATGTCGCCGGCCGCCCACACGTGGACGAACAAGGGCACCACGGGCTTCGGCGCGCGGCTGCTCGTCGACTTCGCCCTCAACTTCACGCGCTGACCCGGAGCGGGGGGACGATGGCCACCCAGTCACCCGACGTCGTCGACCCGCCGAGCGCGCCGTGAGCCCGTTCTCGGACGCCGCCGCGCCGCCCCCGTTCGTCTCGACCGGCACCCTGCCGGCCGGCGAGCGGGTGGCGGCGCTCGTCGCCGAGGCCCACGCCCTGTTCCGGACGATCCCGGACGGGCGGCCGTCCGGGGTCTACCCGGCCCTGGAGCGCGCCGACCCCGCCCTCTTCGGGGTGTGCGTCGTGTCCGTCGACGGCACGGCGCACGCCGCTGGGGACGCCGACGTGGGCTTCACCCTGATGAGCGTGGCGAAGCCGTTCGTGTTCGCCCTCGCGGGCCAGGAGTGGGGGGCGGCCGCCCTGCGGGAGCGGGTCGGGGTGAACGCCACCGGACTGCCGTTCAACGCGCTGGCGGCGATCGAGCGCTCCGCGGACGGCCGCACCAACCCGATGGTGAACCCGGGGGCGATCGCCACCACGAGCCTGCTGCCGGGGGTCGGCGAGCAGAAGTGGACTGCCCTCGTGGCCGGCCTGTCGGCGTTCGCCGGCCGGCCGTTGGCGCTCGACGAGGAGGTGTACGCGTCGGCGTCCGCCACCAATCACGTCAACCGGGCCGCCGCCTTCCTGCTGCACGCCCGGGGCCTGCTGGGCTGCCCGCCCGAGGAGGCCCTGGACCTGTACACCCGGCAGAGTTGCCTGACGGTGACGGCCCGTGACCTGGCCACGATGGGGGCCACCCTGGCCGACGGGGGGGTCAACCCCCTCACGGGCGAGCGGGTGATCGCCGAGGACCTCTGCCATGCGGTGCTCGCGGTCATGCTGACCGCCGGCCTCTACGAGACGTCCGGGGACTGGCTGTTCGAGGTCGGGCAGCCGGGCAAGAGCGGCATCGGCGGCGGGATCGTCACCGTCTCGCCCGGGAAGGGCGGGTTGGGCACGTTCTCGCCGCCCCTGGACGCCGCCGGCAACAGCGTCCGGGGTCAGTTGGCCGCCCGGCACCTGGCGGGACGCCTCGGCCTTGACCTGCTCAACTCTCGCCCACGGTGACGGGCTGCGCCTGCCCGGGCCAGGGCAGCAATCCGTGCTCGCGCGCCACCCGGACGGCCTCGCGGCGGCTCGCCACCCCCAGCTTGCGGTAGGTCGACTTGAGGTGCTGCTTGACCGTGTTCTCGGAGATGCTGAGGGCGGCCGCGATCTCGGCGTTGGAACTGATCGTCGGCAGGTAGGCGAGCACGGACCGTTCCCGTTCGGTCAGCGGCTCCACGGTCCGGTTCGGCCGGACCGGTTCGGTCGTCCCCGTGGACGCCGTCGCGAGCGCCTTCTCCACGAAGGCCCGGTGCTGGGTCCCCAGTTCCAGGTGGCGGCGCAGGGCGGCGGCCAAGGCGGGCGACGGCCGCAGGAAGGGCAGCAGAATGCATTCGGGAGCGGCCAGGTCGACGGCCCGGGCCAGGGCCGCCATGGCGAGCGAGTCGTGGCGGAGCCGTTCTTCGGCCTGAGCGACGGCGAGCCAGGCTCGAACGCCGGAAATGCCCCCCTCCTCCAACACGGCGGCGACCGAGGCCCGGACGTCCTCGGGTCGTCCCTCCGCCAGGAGGAGCCGCGCTCGGCAGGCCGCCAGGGCCTGGGTGTGTTGGGGGGGCTGAGGCACGGGAACCTGCGAGGCTTCGCGGTCGTACTCGTCGAGGATGGTCCGCGCCCGCTCCACCGCGCCGGCGGCCAACTCCACGTCCACGCGTAGCGACGTGACGATGCCGTTGAACGGACCCGCCAGCGGGGTCCCGGCGATCTGGGCGACGATACCCGACAGCTGCCCTCGGGCGGCGCCCACGTTCCCGGCGGCCAAGTGACGCCGCACCCCCATCAACGTCAGTTGGGCCCCGATGAATGCGTTGGCGCGCACCGACGCCGCCTCGGCGCAGGCGGCTGCGGCGTCCCGCGCCCCTGCCGCGTCACCGGTGTAGTGGGCGGCGATCGTGAGGGCGAGCCAGGCCCACTGGGCCTCGTAGGTGCGCTGCCGTCCGCGGGCGCGGGCCGCCTCGAGCGCCTTGTTCGCGGTGGCGAGCCCCGTGGCCAGCTGTCCCATCCCGACCTGGGCCAGGGCCAGGTTCCCGAGGTAGTAGCTGTCGGAGTAGGCCGAGAACCGCGTCATGGGGTAGGCGGTGGCGACCTCCCGCAGCAGCCGGGCGGCCTGGTCGGGGTGCCCGTTCCACAGTTCGGCCACCCCCTGAATGGCCGGCCCCACGCCGCGATGGCGCGCCCAGCCGGGGGCATCCTCGACGCTCAAAGCGGTCAGCAGGGGGTTGGCCGCCGCAGCGGCGGCGAGCATCGCGGCGGCGTCCCCCCGCCTATGGGCGATCGAGGCCTCGAGGAAGGACGCCACCATCAGGGCGACGCCTCGGCGGGTCCCGTCCAGGCGGTCGAGGGTCGGACGGGCGGCCTCGAGCAGGGGGGCGGCTCTCTCGTCTTCGAGGTTGCAGTAGGCGGCCACCGCGAACGCGAGCGTCAGCTCCGGATGGTCGTGGGCCACGTCGCCGGGGACGCCGGCCAGCACGTCGACGAAGGCGGCCCGGTCGGCCGTGAAGATCGCGATGGCCGCCGAACGCAGCGCGACGCGGCCCGCGAACTCCCAGTCGCCCGAGGCGACGGCGTGCCGGAGGGCCTCCATCCAGGCCTGCCGCCCCTCGAACCACAGGGCGGCCCGTCGGTGCAGGTCCTGCTCCAGGTCGGGGCGGTCCGCCTTGAGGCGGGCGCGCAACACCGCGGTCATCAGGGAGTGGGTGCGGTACCACCCGGAGTCCTCGAGTTCCTGGACCAGCAGGTCCTCCTGCGCCAGGCGCCGGAGCAGCAGGTCGGCGTCCGGCTCGCCCGTGAGCGCCTGCGCGAGGGGCGCGCACAGCCGACCGGCGACGGACATGCGCAGCATGAACTCGGTGTCGCGGGGGGGCAGTACCTGCAGCACCTCGTCCTGCAGGTACTGCGCCACGTGGAAGGTTGACCCGCCGAGCCGCTCGATGACCGCGGACGGGTTGGCCGCCGTGCGCAGGGTGAGGGTGGCCAGCCGGACGGCGGCCACCCAACCGCCGGTCGACTCGGTCAGCCGGTCCAGGGCCGGCTCGGAGAGATGGACCCCCCAGTCGCGCAGCAGGTCGTCCGTCTCGTCACGGGTGAACTGCAGGTCGGCGAACCGCACCTCGGCGACCTTGCCTTCGAGGCGCAGCCGGGCGAGCGCGATCGGCGGATCGTGCCGGGACACCATCACCAGGTGGACGCCGTCCGGGGGCCAGCGCAGCAGGTCGTCGAACCAGGTGAGCACCCCTTCGCGCTCGATCTCGTGGACGTCGTCGAAGACGAGCACCAGCGCGCCTCCGAGGTTGGCGGCGAGACCGGCGAGGAGGCGTCCGTCGGGAAGATCGGGAACCTCCAGCCCACGCAAGGCCTCCGGGCCGCAGGTGAGGCGGACGGCCGTCAACAGCGACAGCCAGAATCGCGCGGGATCGGCGTCGCTCCGGTCGAGCGACACCCAGACGGGGGGAGCCGGCGGCCGCCCCTCCCGCGTCCAGTCCGCCACCGCCAGCGTCTTGCCCGTCCCGGCCGGCCCGATCACGACGGTGAGCGGGTGGGTGATCGCCTCGTCCAGCAGGGCGGTCACGCGGGGCCGCCGGATGAAGTGCTGGGATCGGGCGGGCACCCTGAGGCGGGCCTCGCTGAGTGAACTTTCGGGCGAATTCATGGACGGACCTCGCTCCGGCCAGGGGATGTCAACAAGATGCTAAGGCCCACGAGGGCAGCGGACCCACCCTCCCGGGTCAAGTGACCTCGATCCGGCGGACGTCGAGGGCGAGATCCTCCAGCTGGCAGAGCACCCGGAACAGTTCCTCGTCGTCGGCGACCCGCAGCACGATGGTGGTGGCGGCGGGGGGCGTCAGGTGCAGTTCGTCGCAGTCCAACGCCATCTCGATCAGGGCGGCGGCGTGGCCGGCCAACTCGATGCGGACCCGTCGTGGCCGTTTCCCGGCGGGGGGTGCGGCAGCGACGTCCCTGGCCGGGACGCTGACCACCGAGCGCAACGGCAGACCCGACCGGTGCAGTCGATGCAGCACCCCCCAGAGGCCCGCGGCGTCCGCCACCCGACCGCGCAGCGCGAAGCAGCCGATCAGGGGCCAGGTCTCGAACCCGGCCAACTCCGCCACCAGGCCGTCGGGTAGCTGCGCCGCCACCTCGATGGACACATCGAGTGGGGGCACGGTCGCGTCACCCCTTGCGACGAGACACGAGCCACCCGGTCGCGAGCCCGGCGGCGAACACCCCCACCAGCGCCGTCCACAACGGGGCCATCAACGAGATCAGCAGGATGTTGATGGACACCGCCTGGCGGTTCTGCAGGATGAAGGCGAGCGCCACGACGGCGATCGCCACCCCGACCCAGACGCGGGGCGAGATCTGGAGACCCGTGCCCCCCTTGGTGTTCTCGCTCATGGGTTCGGCCCCTTCCCGGCCCCGACAGCCCGGGGCGCTCGCCCATCGTCACCCACCCGGGACACCGGGCGGATTACCCGGTGCGGGTGATTCGTGCCCCGGGGGCCGCCGCCACCCTGAATGCCAGGATCCGTGCACCGTGCGCGGGCGCATCTCAGGAGGAGTGCACCATGTCCGAACTGATCATCATCGGGTACGACGATCACGCGACGGCGGAGCGGGCGAGCGAGCGGGTGCTCGAGTTGCGGCGCGACTTCGTTCTCGACCTCACCGGCCTCGCGGTCGTCCGCGTGGACGCCGACGGCAAGAAACACATCGACACGCCCGGCTCGATCGTGGGCGCCTCGGCGTCCTCCGGCGCCATCTGGGGCATGATCATCGGCCTGCTGTTCCTCGTGCCCGGCCTGGGGCTGCTGTTCGGCGGCGCGTGGGGGGCCCTCATGGGTGTGGCCACCAAGGCGGGCGTCAACCGCAGCCTGCGCGCCCGCGTCGACGGCCTGCTCTCGCCCGGCAAGGCGGCCCTGGTCGTCCTGGCGTCCAAGATCACCGAGGACAAGTTCTCCGCCGGCCTGGCCGAGTTCGGCGGCACGGTCCTGAAGACGTCGCTGTCGGGCGAGGACGAGAAGGCCCTGGCCGAGGAACTCGCCGGCGGCGAGAGCTGAGTCGGCCGAGCGCGACCGCACCGCCACCCGGACCATTCCGCAGGAGAATGCGATGACCCACTCCGCGATCACCCTGGTGGTGCTGGCCGCAACGGTCGCGCTCTTCGTCTGGGACCGGCTCCCCGTCGCCGTCGTGGCGCTCGTCGTGCCGCTGACCCTGTGGGCGACGGGGGTGCTGGACCTGGGCACGGCGATGGGGGGCTTCGGCGACCCGACGGTCCTCTTCATCGGGGCGCTGTTCGTGGTGAGCGCGGCCCTGGACGCGACCGGCGTGACCGCCTGGGTGGGCGGAGTCGCCATGCGACTCTCGGGCGAGGGCGGCACCCGCCTGATGGTCATCATCATGCTGATGGTCGCGGCCCTCACCGCGCTGATCAGCCCGAACGGGTCGGTCGCCGCCCTGACGCCCGTGGTGGTCGCCATCGCGGTGCGCCGGGGCCGCTCCCCGTCCGAGTTGCTGCTGCCCGCCGCGTTCTCCGCGCACGCCGGTTCGCTGCTCATGATCACGGGGTCCCCCGTCACCGTCGTGATCGCGGACTACGTGGAGGCCGCCGGAGGCGGCCGGCTCGGGCTCTTCTCGGTGGCCGCCGTCGGCGTCCCCCTGGTGCTCATCACCATCGTGATGGCGGTGCTCTTCGGGGCGCGCCTGGTGCCTCAGCGGTCGCCGGGCAACGCGCTGCGCGACCTCGGGGGGCACGGCGCGACCCTCAGCGACCACTACGGGCTGGACGCCGCACCGGAGTCGGTGATGGGGCGCGCCGTCGGCGTGGCCGAATTCATGATCCCGCCCCGGTCGGACTTCATCGGCGACCTCGCCTACCCGGGCATGGTGACCGAGAGCGGCCAGTTGGTCGTGGCGGCGCTGCACCGCAAGGGCCAGGACGTGCCCGGACGCCTGCTGTTGGCCCCCGGCGATTCGATGCTGCTGCAGGGGCCGTGGGAGGCGCTGACCGCCGCGGCCCAGGATCCCAACATCCTGGCGGTCGACGACCCCGACTCGGTGCGCCGGCAGGCGGTGCCGCTGGGCCCCGGCGCGAAGCGCGCCCTCGGCGTCCTGGCCGGCATGGTGGTGTTGCTCGCGACCGGCGTCGTCCCCGCCCCCGTGGCGGGGATCCTCGCGGCCCTCGCCATGGTCCTGCTGGGCGTGCTCAAGGTGGACGAGGCCTACCGCGGCATCTCGTGGACCACCCTCATCCTCGTCGGCGGCATGATGTCGCTCTCGGCGGCCATGGTGTCGAGCGGGGCCGCGCAGACCCTGGCGGAGGGCCTGGTGTCGCTCGTCGGCGGGTTCGGGCCGCACGCGCTGCTGGTGGGGCTCTTCCTGATCACGGCGATCATGGGCCAACTGATCAGCAACATGGCCACGGCCCTGATCGTGATCCCGATCGGGTTGTCGGCCGCCGAGTCGATGGGGGTCTCGCCGGTGCCCGTCCTGCTGTCGGTCGCCGTGTTCGCCGCCGGTGCCCTGCTGACCCCGGTGGCCACGCCCGCCAACCTGATGGTGATGGAGGCGGCCGGCTACCGGTTCGGGGACTATTGGCGGCTCGGCCTGCCGCTGCTGGTCTTCTACGGGCTCGTCGGCGTCCTGCTCGTCCCGTTCATCTGGCCCTTCTGACGATCCCGGAAGGATCGCGCCATGCCGCAGAACATTCCGCTCGCCCTCGTGCTCACGGTCCTCACGACCGTGGTCTTCGCCCTGGCGGCCACCATCCAGCACGCCGCGGTGGGGGACACCTCGGACGCCCCTCAGGAGAAGGAGACCCTCAGCGGGGGCCAACTGAAGTCGCTGCTGGCCTCCCCCCGCTGGTGGCTCGGCATGGGGCTGACCGGCCTGGGGGCCGTGATCTCCTCGATCGCGCTGCTGCTCGCGCCCGTGACCGTCGTCCAGCCGCTCGCGATCCTCGCCGTCCCGTGGGCCGTCCTGATGGCGAGCCGGCTCTACCGCCATCGCATCACCCCGGCCATGTGGACCGCCGTCGGTGTCGCCGTCGGCGGCACCTTGTGGTTCGCGGTGGTCGCCGTGCTGTACGCAGCCGACCATGAGGAGCTCGACGACACCCGGCTCATCAGCGGCGCCGTCGTCGCGTTCGCCGTGGCCGGCGCCTTCGCGCTCGTGGGGGCCCGGGGCCCGCAGAAGTGGCGCTGCTTCGCCTGGGCGGCCGCGGGCGCGGTCATCTACGGCCTGGAGTCGGGCATGGTGAAGGCACTGTTCGAGTACGCCGCCACCCGGGACTGGATGCGGTCGCCCACCTTCTGGACGCTCGCCGTGCTCCTGGTCGTCGGGGCGCTCGTGGCGACCGTCTTCATGCAGCAGGGGTACGCCACCGGGGCGGCGGAGATCGTGGTGGGAGCGACCAACGCGGTCGGCCCCATCTCGGCCGTCGCGTTCGGCATCGCCGTGCTCGGCGAAGGGGCCAACATCACCGTCCCCGCGGCCGTGATGATGGCGATCGCCGGGGCGCTGGCCGTCTACGGCGTCGTGCTGCTGTCGCGGGCCCACCCGGCGACCGCCGCGGCGGCGTCCGCGCCCGCACCGGCCACCCGCGAAGGGTGATGCGTGCCCGGACGCCCGCGCGGCAGGGTCGTGAACGTGCCCGACCTCGGGCCGACTGAGGAAGGAGTGCCATGAACGCGGTACTGGCGTTCGCCATCGTGATGGCGGTGTGGACCGTCAGCGACTTCGTCGCCAAGAAGACGCAGTCGCTGCTGTCGTCGCTGTTCGTCGCGTCGATCATCTTCTTCGTGGGCTTCCTGACGGGGATCTTCCCGCAGGACCTGCTGACGAGTTCGTCGCTGCTCGCCCTCGGCGGCACGGTGGTGGGCTTCATCATCGTCCACCTCGGCACGCTGATCAGCATCGACGACTTCAAGCGGCAGTGGAAGACGCTCGTCGTGGGCATCTCCACCGTCATCGGCATCGGCGTCCTGCTCTGGATCGCCGGCATGATCTTCGGCGGCGGCCCCCGCGACGGCGCCTACGACGGGGTCGCGCAGGCCCTCGACTACGTCATCGCGGGCATCGGCAGCCTCAGCGGCGGCACCATCTCGGTGCTCATCATCCAGGAGGCGGCGCTCGACGTCGGCCTCACCTCCGTCGCCATCTTCCCCGTGCTGATCGCGGCCTTGCAGGGCCTCATCGGGTTCCCGCTCACGTCGATCATCCTGCGCAGCGAGGCCGCCCGGCTCAAGGGCGAGTACCGCGCCGGCAACCTGGCCCCCGCGGTCGTCGAAGAGGCCCAGACCACGGCCGCCGCCTCGAAGATCCCGGCCGCCTTCCGCACCACCCCCGGCACCCTGCTGCTGGTCGGCGTCGTGGTGCTGGCGTCCATCGGCATCAACAATGTGACCAACGGCGTCCTCAACACGTTCGTCGTCGCGCTGATCTTCGGCGTCGCCCTGCGGGCCACCGGCATCTTCAAGCCGGGCATCCTGACCGGCATCGACGCCTACGGCCTGATGATGCTGTCGATCATGATCCTGGTGTTCGGGCCGCTCGCCACCGTCAAGCCGGCCGACGTCGCCGCCCTGGCGTTCCCGCTGCTCATCGCGTTCGTGTTCGGCATCATCGGCATCGCCCTGTTCGCCGGGTTGACCGGCAAGCTGCTCGGCTACAGCGTCCCGATGTCGATCGCCATCGGCCTCACGTCGCTGTACGGCTTCCCGGGCACGATGATCCTGTCCCAGGAGGCGGCCAAGGGCGCCGGCGAGACTCCCGAAGAGGTGGCGGCCATCGAGGGCGAGATCCTGCCCAAGATGATCGTCGCCGGCTTCTCCACCGTCACCATCACCTCGGTCGTCGTCACCGGCATCATCGCCAGCGGCATCGGCGGCTGAGCAACGCAGGAAGGAACCCACCATGAGCCTCGGATCAGTGGAGTACGCCCTCGTCACCTTCGGCGGCGACCGGTTCACCGGCGCCATCGTCCCGGCCCTCGCCGACCTCACCACCCGCGGCGTCGTGCGCATCATCGACCTGGTGTTCATCCGCAAGGGCTCCGACGGCAGCGTCGTGACCCTCGAACTGGACGACCTGGCCGAGGACGAAGCGGCGTCCTTCAAGGCCCTCGAGCACGAGGTCGACGACCTGCTCAACACCGACGACCTGCTCGCCGAGGCGGCCGCGCTGCCCCTCGGCACGGCGGCGGCGGTCGTCGTCTGGGAGAACCTCTGGTCGAAGCAACTCGAGACGGCGGTGCGCGCCGCGGGCGGCCAGCTCGTCGACCAGGGCCGCATCCCACCCGAACTGGCCGAACTCGCCATGGCCCGCCACCTCGCGGACGCCGAGTGACCCTCCCCACCCGAAAGGAACCGACATGATCCGAGCACGCCGCAGGGGGCCCAGCCTCCTCGGAACCGCCGCCCGCACGGCCGTGGTGGCCGGCACCGCCACCAGCGTGGCCGGCAGCGTCGCGGCCAACCAACAGGCCGCCGCCGCCCAGCAGCAGGAACTCGCGGCGGCCCGGGCCCAGGCCCAGCAGGCCGCGATCGACGAGGCCGCCGCCCGGGCGGTCGCCGCGCAGACCCCGGTCGCCGCCGCCCCGGTCGCGGCCGCCCCGGTCGCTGCCGCACCCGCGGCGTCCGACCCGCTGGCCCAACTGGAGCGCCTCGCGCAGCTCCACCAGCAGGGGCTGCTCACCGCGGCGGAGTTCACCGCCGCGAAGGCCACGCTGCTGGGTCTCTGAGCGGGCGCCATGTCCACGGCGGTCGGTGACCTGAGGCTGCACGTCCGCTACGACGAGGGCGCCGGGCCGGTGATCGTGCTCCTGCACGGCATCAACTCGGACGCCTCGTCATGGCGGACGGTGATCGACACGATCGGTCCCGGCTACCGCGTCATCGCGCCCGACCTGCTCGGCTTCGGCGAGTCGCCGAAGCCGACCGACCTCGACTACACGGCCGACGAGCACGTCGCGGTGCTCGCGGCGACCCTCGACGACCTGGGCGTCACCGAGCGGTTCCTGCTGGTCGGCTACTCGATGGGCGGCAACGTGGCGATCCGGTACGCCGCCACCCATCCCGAGCGGCTGCGCCGGCTGTTCCTGCTGTCGGCGCCGTTCTACCTGCCGCCCGAGGCGTACTCGCGGGCGTCCTTCGGGTGGCAGTACTCGCAGGCCCGGCTCTTCCAGTGGCTGTGGCGGTTCATCGGTCGCCAGCAGGAGCGCGACACCGGCCTCTACGGCGTCCTGTCCGGCCCGCTGCGCCGGCAGATGAGCGACTTCATGCGGACCGACGACCTGGACGCCCACTGGGCGATCATGCAGAAGAACCTGCACCATACGATCATGGCGGCCACCTTCGTGGACGACCTGCCCCGGCTCACCATGCCGACCGTGTTCGCGCTGGGCATCCGGGATCCCATCGTCCGTCCCGACCAGACCATGGCGCTGAAGCGGGTCAAGCCGACGCTCGAGGTGCGGCGCATCGTCGGGTTGAGCGCCGACCACATGCTGCTCGTCAAGGCGCCCGCGCGGGTCGCCGACGAGATCCTCGCCGACGAGGTGCGCGCCCTGCACGTGCGGTTGCGCCGCGGCGCCGGCCCCCCGACCGTGCTGCTGCCGGGGCTCGGCGAGGACGGGTCCGCCTGGCAGCCGGTGGCCGACCGGTTGGCGGGCGGCCGCGACGTGGTCGTCCTCGACCCGCTCGGTGCCGGCGACTCGCCCCGGCCGCTGGCCGGCCACTACACGCTCGAAGACCACGCGGCCGCCGTGCACGCCACGCTGACGGACCTGTTCGGCGACGAGCCGGTGACCCTGGTCGGCCAGGGTTTCGGCGCGACGGTCGCCCTGGAGTGCGCGGCGTCCGACCCGGCGCGCGTCCGGGACGTGGTCGCCTTCTCGCCGGTGCTCCTCGCGCCCGGGCAGGCGGGCGCCGACCAGCGGTCCGAACCGGGCGTCGCCCGAGTCCTGGCGGCCCGGGACGCCTACACCGAACTCGCGCGCGACGAGCGGGCCCAGCAACGGGCGGGGGAGCGGCTCGAGGCCGACGTCGTGCCGCTGCTGCGCTCGATCGACGCGATCCTGGCGACCGACGCGGCCGCCCTGCTCGACCGGCAACAGCGGCCGGTGCGGCTCGTGCTGCCGGCGTCCGACGCCACGACCCCGCGCGCCTGGCTGACCGAGGTCGCTGCCGGCCGGAGCGATCTCGAGGCCGTCGAGGTGGCCGGGGACGAGCGCTACCCCTACGGCCGGCCGGCGGCCGCGGCGTCCCTCATCGGGGGTGGTCCCGCGCTGGACGACGAGACTCCGGTGCCCGTCCTCCCCGTCCGCCCCACGGACGCCGTTGCTCGCCGCCTGCTCGGCGGCGCCAACACCCAACTGCTGCGGCACGGGGTGCTCGCGCTGCTCGGGGGCCTGGCGCTCCTCCTCGTGCCCGTGGCCATCCCGCCGCGGGTGGTGGCGTGGGCGTTCGCGGGCTGGCTGCTGGTCGAGGCGATCCAGACCATCGCCGGCGCGGTCGGGCTGCGGCGGCACGGCAACTCCTGGCTGGGCTGGCTGCTCATCGGGCTGGTGAGCGTCCCGTTCGCGGCCCTGCTCGCGGCCGGGGACGCCTTCGCCGTCGGCGTCCTGGTGTGGGTCGTCGCCGGCTGCGCGCTGGCCCGCGCCGGGACCGCGCTCTTCGCCGCCTGGCACGCCCCGACCCTGCCGGGGCGCCGCGGGGGTTTGGTGGTGGAGGGCCTGCTCGCGCTGGCGGTCGCGGTGCTGCTGCTGGTGATGCCCGAGGCCGCCGGTCGGCTGCTGCGGTGGGTGTTGGGCGGCTACCTGGCCGCCTCCGGGGTGGCCAGTTTGAGCCTCGCCTACGCTGCGCACGTGGGCTCGACCCGGCGGATCCGGGAGTATCTGGCCCGCCGACCCTGACCCACCGTCCCGGGAGGCCGCATGAAGCAGTCGATCCTCCAGGCCCGCTACCGCCGGATCGTGTTCTTCTTCGCGCGCGTCACGGCCGGTTTCATCGCCTGGGAGATCGTGCTCCCGCGGCTCGGGCTCGGCCGCCTGGCCGAACGCAGCCGCACCCGGCGCGCCCGGCGGACGGCCGTCCGGTTCCGCGCGCTGGCCGTCGCCATGGGTGGGCTGATGATCAAGGTCGGCCAGTTCCTGTCGGCGCGTCTCGACGTGCTGCCGCCCGAGATCACGGGCGAACTGGCGGGCCTGCAGGACGAGGTGCCGCCCGAGGACTTCGCGGCGATCCGTGAGGTCGCCCACAGCGAGTTGGCGCTGCCGCTGTCGGAGCACTTCGCCTGGGTCGACCCCGAACCGCTGGCCGCGGCGTCCCTGGGCCAGGTGCACCGCGCCCGACTGCAGGACGCCGACGCGGACGAGGCCGGCTTCCGCGACGTCGTGGTGAAGGTGCAGCGCCCGCACATCCAGCAGATCATCGAGGTCGACCTGGCGGCTCTGCGGCGCGTCGGCGGCTGGCTGGCCCGCTACCGGCCGATCGCCGACCGGGCCGACGTGCCCGCCCTCGTCGAGGAGTTCGCCGCCACCACCCTGGAGGAGGTCGACTACCTGGCCGAGGCCCGGCACGCCGACACGTTCGCCGCCAACTTCGCCGACGACCCGCGGGTGAGCGTGCCGCGGGTGATCCGGCGGCTGAGCGCCGCCCGGGTGCTCACCCTCGAGGACGTGACCGCCCTCAAACTGGGCGACCGCGACGCCCTCGTCGCCGCCGGGATCGACCCGGCCGAGGTGGCCACCGTGCTGGCCGACACCTACCTGCAGCAGATCTTCGTCGACGCCTTCTTCCACGCCGACCCGCACCCCGGCAACCTGTTCGTCACGCCCCGCCCGGACGCCGCCCCGGACGCCCCCCGCTGGACCCTCACCTTCATCGACTTCGGCATGGTCGGCCGGGTGCCCGACGGGCTGCGGGACGGGCTGCGCGAGGGCCTCATCGCCGCCGCCACCCAGGACGGGGCCCGGCTCGTGGGCAGCCTGCGCACCCTCGGCGTCCTGCTGCCCGGCGCCGACGTGCGGCTCATCGAACGGGCCACGATGCAGGTCTTCGAGCGGTTCGGCGGCCTGACCATGGACGAACTGCGCACCATCGACCCGGCCGAGATGATGCAGTTCGGGCTGCAGTTCCGCGACCTCATGCTGGCGATGCCGTTCCAACTGCCCGAGAACCTGCTGATGCTGGGGCGCTCCATCGGCATCCTGTCGGGCATCTGCACCGGCCTCGACCCGCACTTCAACATCTGGGCGACCATCACCCCGTACGCGAACCGCCTGCTGGCCGACGAGGGTCGCTCCGCCACCCGGACCGTCGTCGACGAGGGCCAGAAGTTGGCCCGCCTCGCGCTGACGTTGCCGGGCCGCGCCGACCGCGTCCTCGGTGTCGTCGAACGCGGCGAACTCGACGTGCGGACGCCGCTGCTCACCCTGCAGGTGCGGCGGCTCGAACGGGCGGTGAACCGCACCAGCGGCGTCCTCATCTTCGCGGCGCTGCTCATCGCCGGGGCCGTGCTGGCGGCGTCCGACCCGACCCTGGGCCGGTGGCTGATGGGGGCGTCCGTGCCGGTGCTGCTCTGGGCCCTGCTCACCGGACGCCGCGGGCATCCGGGTCCGTTCTGATCTGAGCCGGCTGCGCCAGCAAGCGGCGGTGAAGGTCGAAGCGGGTTGCTTGACGCACTTTCGAGTCGGTTGACCGTCAACTGTAGTCATATGAGCTAGATTTGTAGTCACGCGCCATCGGCGAGAGGAAGGGGAGATGGATCTCAGCCATCCTGAGTACGCCATCCTCGGTGAGAACCAGGCACGGATTCTCCATCGACTCGCTGTGCTCGCCGAGCCGACATCGGGTCGGCGCCTCCACCAACTGAGCGGGGTGGCCTCGCTTCGAACGACACAACGGATCCTCGGAGAACTCGTCGACATCGGTTTGGTGGACGTTCAGGCGATCGGGGCAGCGAACGCCTACACCCTTAACCGCGACCACGTGCTGTGGCCACCGATCGAGCGGATCCTTGCCGTGCCGGCGGTCACTGAGAGCGAGATCGCGGAGATCGTCCGTGCGGCCCTCCATGACTACACCGCCAGCACCGCCCTCTACGGCTCCTACGCTCGCGGTGAAGCTGGGCCCGACTCCGACATCGACATCTTGGTGGTGTGGGAGCCTGGGGTGTCGCAGGAAGGGGCTGTGGGCATCCTTGACAAGGTCGCGGAGCAGATCCGCAAGCTCACCGGTAACCGGGCCCAACTGTTTCCGATGGGCCGGGACGAGCTTGCCCGGCTGGTGGGTCGTTCGGACCCGTTCATCGAGTCCCTACGCCAGGACGCGCGCACCCTGACCGGTATCCAGATCAAGCGACTGCTCGGAAGGTCCCGGCGGTGACCCCACGTACCCGACCGATGGTGACCCGGCCCCGCGGCGTCCGGCTGCGGCGGCCGGGTCAGGACCGGTCGGTACGGCTCAGTACCGGTCGCGCTTGGGCGGACGCCCCTCGTGGCCCTTGCCCTTGCCGCCGCCGCGGGTGTCCCGCTCCAGGTGGATGAGGACGCCCGAGATGCGGGTCGAGCGCAGCGCGTCCCACGCCTCCTGTGGCAGGTTGGCCGGCAGGTCGACCAGCGAGTGGTCGGCGCGGATGTCGATCTTGCCGAAGTCGCTGCGGCCGAGACCGCCCTCGTTCGCCAGCGCCCCCACGATCTGGCGTGGGTTGACCTTCTGCCGCCGGCCCACCGCGATCCGGTAGGGGACCAGCCCCCCGGACGCCTCGCGCGGGCGTCCGCCTCGGGCCGGGCCGGCCCCGCCGGCGGCCGGCGACTCGCGGCGTCCGGGCCGCTCCTCCGACCAGGTGCGGCGCTTGGGCTCCGGTTCGGGCTCCAGCAGCATCGGCTCGTCGCCCTGCAGCACGGACGCCAGCGCGGCGGCGACGTCCACCTCGGGCACGTCGTACTCGTTGACGTAGTGGGCGACGACGTCGCGGAAGAAGTCGATGCGGGCGCCCTCGCCGAGCGCCGCCGTGATCGCGTCGTCGAACCGGCTGAGGCGGGTCGCGTTGATGTCCTCGACGCTGGGCAGATCCATCGGGTTGAGGGTCTGGCCCGTCGCCCGCTCGATGGCCCGCAGCAGGTGCCGCTCGCGGGGGGTCACGAACGAGATGGCGTCGCCGCTGCGCCCGGCCCGGCCGGTGCGTCCGATGCGGTGCACGTAGGACTCGGTGTCGGTGGGGATGTCGTAGTTCACCACGTGGCTGAGCCGGTCGACGTCGAGGCCGCGGGCGGCGACGTCCGTCGCGACCAGGATGTCGAGCTTGCCCGACTTGAGTTGGCCGATGGTGCGCTCGCGCTGCGCCTGGGCGATGTCGCCGTTCAGCGGCGCCGCGGAGAACCCGCGGGCCCGCAGCTTCTCGGCGAGCGTCTCGGTCTCGATCTTCGTCCGGACGAACACCAGCATGCCCTCGAAGTTCTCCACCTCGAGGATGCGCGTGAGGGCGTCCACCTTCTGCGGGTACGAGACCATCAGGTAGCGGTGCGTCACGTTCGGCGCGGTGGCGGTGACGCCCTTGACGTTGACCTCGACGGGGTCGGTGAGGTACTTGGCCGAGAGCGCCCGGATGGCCGGCGGCATGGTCGCCGAGAACAGGGCCACCTGCTTGTCGTCGGGCGTGTCGGCCAGGATCGTCTCGACGTCCTCCGCGAAGCCCATGTTGAGCATCTCGTCGGCCTCGTCGAGCACCAGGAACCGCAGCGCGGTCAGGTCGAGCGTGCCCTTCTCGAGGTGGTCCATGATGCGGCCGGGGGTGCCGACGACGACGTGGACGCCGCGGGCCAGGGCGCTCAACTGGACGCCGTAGCCCTGGCCGCCGTAGACCGGCAGGACGCGGACGCCCTTGAGGTGGCCGGCGTACTGCTCGAACGCCTCGCAGACCTGCAGCGCCAACTCGCGGGTCGGCGCCAGCACCAGCGCCTGGGGCGCCTTCTGCTTCAGGTCGAGCCGGTTCAGGATCGGCAGGGCGAACGCCGCCGTCTTGCCGGTGCCGGTCTGGGCCAGGCCGACGACGTGCCGGCCCGCCAGGAGCGGCGGGATGGTCTCGGCCTGGATGGGGGAGGGAGCCTCGTACCCCAGGTCGCGCAGCGACCGCAGGATGCGGTCGTCGAGGCCCAGACCGGCGAAGGCCGTCAGTTCGGTGTCGTCGGTCGGGGCGTCCGTGTCTTCACTCACGCTGGGACGTTACCCGGTTCCGGTGGTCTCCCGTGGCGAACGCGGCCGTCCTGGGCGGTCGCGCCCACCCGCTAGACTGACCGCTCGGTCAGCGAGGTGCGCGAGGAGGCGCCATGGATCCCCTGCGCGGGCGCCTGATGGCCGAGGCCACCAGGCAGTTCGTCGAGCGCGGCTTCGACGGCACGTCGATGCGCGAGATTGCGGACGCCTGCGCCGTCACCAAGGCCGCCCTCTACTACCACTACGCCGGCAAGGCCGACCTGCTGCGCGACATCGTCGCCGGGTACCTCGACCAGGTGGCGGGCGTCGTGGAGGCGGGCCGCGCGGCGGCGTCCGACCCGGCCGCCCAACTGACCGCGATCGTGACCGGACTGTTCGCCCTGCCGGTCGAGAGCCGGGCCCTCATGCGGCTCGCCATGCACGACCTGCGCCACTTGGCCGGCCCCGAGCAGGCGGCGTTCGGCGCCGCCTACCAGGCCCGGTTCCTGCGGCCGCTCGCCGACGTGTTCCGCAGCGGCCGGGACGCCGGCGTCTTCGCCCCCCACGACCCGGAGACCCTGGTCCGGCTGCTGCTCGGCATGCTCTACCCCTTCTTCGCCCGGCCCACCCCGGGGGGCGACGAGGGGCGGGTCGTCGCCGACCTGCTCGGCGTCCTGCTGCACGGGGTGCTGGCCGAGCGGCCGGACGCCTCCGACGCCCCCGACGCCTCCGACGCGGGCTGAGTCGGCCGCGTGCGTCAGCGCAGGTCGCTGCCGAGGCGTCCGTACCGCTGGAGCAGCCCCGGCATGGCGTAGCGCATCGTCTCGTAGGCGGCGAGGTCGGCGTCGGAGACGACGACCTCCTCTTCGACCTTCTCGCCGCGCAACAACTCGTAGCCGGCCTGCAGGGAGTCGACGACGCCCAGCGAGTAGGCCCCCAGGATCGCCGCGCCCAGCCCCGACCCCTCGGCCGCCCCGGTCACGATCAGCGGCCGGTTGAGGACGCCGGCGACGACGTCGCGCCACAACGGCGACCGGAACACGCCGCCGGTGGCGCGCACCTGTTCGACGCGGGCGATGGTCCGCAGGCGGCGCAGGATCGTCCAGAGCTGGAACGCGACCCCCTCGACCCCGGCCCGGATGAAGTGCGCCGGGGTGTGCGGACGCCGCACGTGCAGGAACGCCCCCCGGATCTCCGAGTCCCACAGGGAGGCCCGCTCGGACACGAGGTAGGGGATCATGACGAGCCCGTCCGAGCCGGCGGGGATCTGCTCGGCCAGCCGGCACGCGGCCGCGTCGTCGCAGTCGGGCGCGAAGGTCTGGGTGAGCCAGCGCTGCACCATGCCGCCGTTGCTGACTGCGCCGCCCGACACCCAGATGTCGCGGGTCAGGGCGTAGCAGAACAGCCCGGAGGTGACGGCCGGGTTGCGGACCACCATGCGCAGGGCGCCGCTGGTGCCGATCGACAGGCCGGCCTGGCCGGGCTCCATGGCGCCGGTGCCCAGGTTGCCGAGCGGGCCGTCGCCGGCGCCGACGACCACCGGGGTGCCGGGGCGCAGGCCGATCGCGGCCGCGGCGTCCACCGACAGGGCCAGGGTGGCGGTGGTGTCGAGGATCTCGGGCAGTTGATCGGGGCGCACCCCGGTCACCTCGAGGGCCTCCGGGTTCCAGGCGCGTTCGTCCATGTCGATCATGCCCGAGCCGGGTTCGACGCCCGGAACTCGGGCGAGAGCCAGCGATCGACGGTGTCGTCGGCGAGCGTGCCCAGCCCTTCGGCCTCGGCCCGCGCCTGGCGTCCGCGCCAGAAGCCGCGACGGTCGTCGGGCTGCCGCGCCCGGCAGCAGCAGGCGACCACCCGCTCGACGCGATCCGGGTGCCGGAGCGCCACGTCGAGCGCCACCGAGCCGCCGAAGCCCAGCCCCACCACGGACGACGTCCGCAGTCCCAGGGCGTCCCAGAGGGCGACGACCCCGTCGGCGACGTCGTCGATCGTGAGGTCGTCCGGCGGGTCCGCGGAGTCGCCGCAGCCCCACGGCTCGAACCGCAGCACCCCGAAGCCGGACGCCAGCGCGTCCGCCTGGTCGGCCCAGAAGGACGCGTCGTTGCCGATGCCCGGCACGAAGGTCACCCAGGGGCCGTCCGGCCGCCCGCCGACGATCGCGGCGAGCGGCGGCAGCCGCCGCGCCCCGGCGGCCCCGACAGCGCCGGCGGTCACGACGCCACCGCCGGTCGCTCGCTGGGGGCTCCGGGGATGAAGTGGTCGGACGTGCCGGCGCGGAACGCCAGCATCGCCTCCAGGGCGATGCCCTCGACCACGTACAACTCGGTGTAGCAGCCCAGCACGGCCCGGGTGTCCCAGTACGACCACAGGCACTGGCCCGCACCGCCCGGGGCGATGAAGTCGCCGGCCATCGCCTCGGCCAACCCGGCGTCCGCGTAGGCCCGGCAGGCGGCGTGGTAGTCCTGCTCGGACTCCAGCCGGAAGCCGATGTGGTGCTGGGCGTTGCCCCCGCGTTCGGCGAGCCAGTCGGCGTAGATCGACCGGCCGCCGTCGTGCAGGGCCAACTCGATCAGGGTGTCGCCGGCGTAGCCGTAGGCGCAGGAGAACTGGAAGTCCTCCGGCTCGCCCCAGTAGCGCTTGTTCACCTGGTGCTTGGCCAGGTCGTAGGCCTTCGACCACCGTTGGACGCCGTTGGTGCGCCGCCAGAAGTCGATCGCCTCGTCCAGGTCGCGGACGACGAAGCACACCTGGTCGAAGGCGGCCCCGATGGCGGGGACGGTCATGGGTTCTCCTCGGATCGGATCTCGCTCGGGTGGCGCCGCGTCACCAACTGACCGCGATGTACTTGGATTCCAGGTACTCCAGCAGCCCCTCGTGCCCGCCCTCGCGGCCGAGCCCGGACTCCTTCCAGCCGCCGAACGGCGCGGCCGGGTCGGAGACCTTGCCCCGGTTGATGCCGACCATGCCGGACTCCAGGCGGTCCGCCACGTGCAGCGCCTTGCCGAGGTCGCGGGTCTGGACGAACGCGACCAGCCCGACGTCCACGGCGTTCGCGCGGTCGATGGCGTCGTCCAGGTCGGTGAACGTCGCGATCGGGGCGACCGGGCCGAAGATCTCGTCCGTCAGGCAGCGGCACTCGTCGGAGACGTTGCGCAGGATCGTCGGCTGCAGGAAGTAGCCGGGGACGTCGAGGGCGTGGCCACCCTGGGCGACGGTGGCACCCTTGCCGGTGGCGTCCTCGATCAGCTCCAGCATGCCGTCGCGCTCCTTGCGGGTCACCATGGCGCCGAGTTGCACGCCGGGTTCGAGGCCGTGCCCGACCCTGACCCCCGCCATCGCCTCGGCGAACCGCCGGGCGAACTCGGCCTCCACCCCCTCGTGCACGTAGAACCGGTTGGCCGCCGTGCACGACTGGCCGCCGTTGCGCAGCTTCGCCACCATGGCCGAGTCGACGGCGACGTCCAGGTCGGCGTCCTCGCACACGATGAAGGGGGCGTTGCCGCCCAGTTCCATCGAGGTGCGCATGACGCGCTGCGCCGCCTGCTGGAGCAGCACCTTGCCGACGCCGGTCGAGCCGGTGAACGAGATCTTCTTCACGCGCGGGTCGGCCATCATCGCGGCCGTGGGGGCGGACGCCGAGGGCGGCACCACCACGTTGACGACGCCCGCGGGCACCCCGGCCTCCTCGAAGACCTGGGCCATGGCGAGGGCCGTCAGCGGCGTCTCCTTGGCGGGCTTCAGCACGGTCGTGCAGCCGGCGGCCAGCGCCGGGCCGATCTTGCGGGTGGCCATGGCCAGCGGGAAGTTCCAGGGGGTGACGAACAGCGACACCCCGACGGGCTGCAGCTGGGTGAGGATGCGGTAGTCGCCCGACGGCGCGGTCGCGACGGTGCCGAGGGCGCGGCAGGCCTCCTCCGAGAACCAGCGCAGGAACTCGGCCCCGTAGTCGACCTCGCCCTGGGACTCGGAGAACGCCTTCCCCGACTCCAGGGTGATGAGCCGGGCGAAGTCGTCGCGCTGCGCGATGACCAGGTCGAACGCCCGCCGCAGGATCTCGGCGCGCTTCCGCGGGGCGGTCGCCGCCCAGGCGTCCGCGGCGTCGTGGGCCGCGGCGACGGCGTCCAGGCAGTCGGCCGTCGTGGACGCCGCGACCTCGACGATCGTCTCGCCCTTGCCCGGGTCCTCGACCGCGAGCCGTCCGCCGTCCGAGGCGTCCGACCAGACGCCACCGACGAACTGCCGCCCGCGCAGGGCGGCCTCAAACGCGTTCCCCATCACAACCTCGCTCTCAGGCCGGGTTCCGGCCGATCAGGAATTCGGAATCGGGGTCCGACGTGCAGGGCAGCCCCGCCGCCTTGAGCCCCGCGCGCAGCGAGTGCATGTGCCGGTCGAGGAGCCGCGTCATGGGCTGGCGGAGCGGACCACCGTTGAACCCGGCGAGCCAGTCCTGATACTTCCACGACGTGCGGTTCAGCGTCTGGAGGCCGGGCATGTAGGACGCCCCCACGGCGTTGTTCGCCGAGCGGGCCGGGGTGACCGACCAGAACTTCTCCATGGCCTCCTCCCAGCGGCCCGTGCGCGCCATCTCGAACACGGTCGGGTAGTAGTCGCCCATCCACTGGGTGTTCGACGTGCCCGAGAACTGGATGTCCGAGATGCCCATCAGCGGCAGGCACTGATCCTCGATGGGGTGGCTGATGACGATCTCGTCGAGGAAGTGGTGGTACATCTCGCAGAACCCGATCGGCTGCGGGTAGCCCTGCTCGGCCTTGATGGCGACCACGTTGGGGATCTCGTCGATCATGCGGCGCACCAGCGACACCTGCATGCCGGCCAGGTGCACGCGCTCGAAGCCCCACTGCGGGATGGCGAACAGCATCACCGGCAGGTCGACGTTGTCGCAGAACTCCTTGGTGTACTGGAAGATCTCCTCCTCGCTCGTCGGCCAGAACTGCGGCGGGTAGGAGAGCAGCACGATGTCGGCGTCGTCCTCGACCATCTTCCCGGCCCGGATGTTCTCCTCCAGGCTCGCGAACGCCGTGTGCAGGAACAGCTTCACCCGCCCCCCGGACGCCTCCTTCGCGATGCGGGTGAACTCGGCGTTCTCCTCCATCGTGATGTTGGTCTCGGTCATCAGCAGCGTCCAGTCGAACCCCAGGCGGGCGATCAGGTCGATGTCGTGCTCGATGCCCTTCGCGTTCAGCTTGGTCAGGTCACGGGTGAACGACGGGATCGTCACCCCGGACACGCCCGTCAGATGCTCCTTCGCCCAGCCCCGCGGGTCGGTCTTCCATTCGGCGGCCATTTGGTCCTCCACTCACTTGTCGATGGGCTGGATGAAGCCCGGGATGTCGCTGCCGACGCCGCGCTCACGCGCGCGGGCCAGCATCAGTTCGGCGACGACGATGTCCTGCAGCGCGGTGCCGACGGACTTGTAGACGACGATCTCGTCGTCGGACGCCCGCGCCGCGGCCCGGCCGCCCGCCACGTCGGCGAGCGAGTGGACCTTGTCGGCGAAGGCCACGCCCTCGGCGGCGGCGGCCAGGAAGTCGCCCGTGTCCTCGGTGACCTCCCGCCGAGAAGGCGTCCGCCTACAACTCGCTGCTCGCCTACGCGGGCCGCTACACCGTCAGCGGCGACGAGGTGACCCACCACGTCGAGTTGGCGATCTTCCCCAACTGGAAGGGCGGCCGGCAGCGGCGCCGCTTCGTCTTCGCCGACGACGGCACCGTCGCGCTGGAGGGCCGCTTCGAGGATGGAACCCCCCAGGCGCGCACCGCCCGGCTGGTGTGGCGCAGGCACGACACCCACCCGATCAACCACCACGAACCACAGGAGTGAACATGGCCACCAAAGGACTCCGGGCGCTCATCATCGGCGGCGGCACCGCCGGGATGTGTTCCGCGATCATGCTCGGCCGCCAAGGCGTCGAGTGCGACCTCGTCGACATCGACACCACCTGGCGCCCGTCCGGCGCCGGCATCACCATCACCGGGGCCACGCTCCGGGCGCTCAAGGAGGTCGGCGTCTACGACGAGGTGGCCGCGCAGGGCTACGTCGGCCAGGGCATCCAGGTGTGCGCCGTCGACGGCACGCCGCTGAAGCAACTCGACACGCCCGTGATCGCGGACGCCGGCGTCGCCGGGTCGGGCGGCATCACCCGGCCGACGTTGCACGCGATCCTGAGTGCGCGCGTCCTCGAGCTGGGCACGCAGGTGCGGCTGGGCGTCAGCGTCGATCGCATCACCCAGGACGCCGACGGCGTCGACATCGTCTTCTCCGACGGCACGACGGGCCGCTACGACCTCGTGGTCGGCGCGGACGGCGTCAACTCCCGCACGCGCGGCCAGGTGTTCCCGGACGCCCCGAAGGCCGAGTACACCGGGCAATCGGTGTGGCGGGTCTTCGCGCCGCGTCCCGAGGGCGTCGACAAGCGGCACTACTTCCTCGGCGGCAAGAACAAGGTGGGCTTCACACCCGTGTCGGACACCGAGCTGTACCTCTTCATCAACCAGCGCACCGAGCAGGTCTGGAAGGACCCGCAGCAGCTGCCCGGCGAGATGCGCGAACTGTTGGCGGGCTACGGGGGTTACGCGGCCCAGATCCGCGATGCGATCACCGACGACACCGAGATCATCTTCCGGCCGCTGGAGGCGTTCATCCTGCCCACCCCCTGGCACGTCGGCCGCGTGGTCATCACCGGGGACGCCGCGCACCCCACCACGCCGCAGTTGGCGTCCGGGGCGGGCATGGCCGTCGAGGACGCCATCGTCCTGGCCGAGGAACTCGTCAAGGTCGACGGCGACGTGCCGACGGCGCTGGCGGCGTTCACCGCGCGCCGCGAGGGGCGGTGCCGTCTGGTCACCAATTCGTCGGTCGAGATCGGCCGCCTCGAGCAGGCCGGGGCCACGCCCGACGAGCAGACCGCGGTCGTCGACCGGGCGCTCGCCCAGCTCGCCGAGCCGATCTGAGGTCGCGGCCGCCTGCCCCCGCTCGGGGGATGGGCGGTTGCGGGGCCGGATCATGGATATTCCACGGATAGTGTGACGAAACCCCCGTTTTGGGGCCGTTCGCGCACAGCATTCGGGAATTATCCATGATGGCGCCGCGAAGCACGGCGGTTCGCGCCGTGGGTGGTCGCGGCGGCTACCGACCGTCGGCAGACCGGACGGGGCTCGGCGCGGCCTGCGCCCAGCCGACGCCCGGCTTCACCCTCGGGGGGCTCGTGGGGTGGCGGTCGGCACCGACTCGGCCCGGACGCCATCGCCTACCTGGACGCCCAGCGCCGCTGATGGGCCCCGCGTCGTGGCGACACTCCTTGCACTGGGGGACAGCAAACGTCGCCACGAGGTCGACGGGCACGAGGCCCGATGACCGTGGGGGGCGACACTGACACCGGCGTGCGCTTGCGGCACGATGGGGCGTGGCAGGTCGGCGGCCGGTGGCGGCCGACGGCGGAGAGGCAGCCATGGCTGGTGGCCGGGACCGGTCCGGGGGCTGGGGCCGCGTCCCCCGAGACGAGTTGCGGGCGGGCCTGGGCCTCTGGCGGGCTGAGGTGGCCGGCGCGGACGGGATTACTCGTCGTCGGCATGCCAGGGTCGCGGCACTGACCACGGACGCCGCTGCTCACTCGCGTTTCTATGCCGACCACTGGCGTGGGGTTCCCGCCGGCGCACCCCTGGCGGAGTACCCCCCGGTCACGAAGCTCGAACTCATGGCCCGGTTCGACGACTGGGTCACCGATCCGCGGGTGAGGCGGGCGGGGGTGGAGTCGTTCGTCGCGGACCCGGACCTGATCGGTAGCTCCTATGTGGGGCGGTACTTCGTGTGCACCAGTTCGGGGACGACCGGCCGGCGGGCCCTGTTCGTGCACGACCGGGGCGCGATCGCCGTATACCGGGTGTTGAACCTACGGGCGGAGTTCCATTGGTTCACGGCCCGCCAGTGGTTCGACCTCCTGCGGCGCCCCCGCCTGGCCGCCGTCGTCGCGACGGGTGGCCATTTCGCCGGCGCGGGTTGGATCGAGTCCGAGCGCCGCCGGGATCCGTTCCGGGCCAAGGCCTACCGGACGTTCTCGATTCAGGGCCCCCGGGCCGAGTTGGTGGCCGGGCTCAACGCGTTCAACCCCGGCCTGTTGATGGCCTACCCGACTGCCCTGGGGCTGTTGGCGGCGGAGCAGGCCGCCGGACGCCTGCACCTGAGGCCCCTGCTGGCGGTCACCGGCGGCGAGTCGGCGACCGCAGGGACCAGCGACCGTGCCGCGACGGTGTTCGGGTGCCCGGTCCGGGACCTGTACGGCGCCTCGGAATGCGACCCGCTCGCCTTCGGCTGCCGCGAGGGGTGGCTGCACGTGCATGCCGACTGGGTGGTGCTCGAGCCGGTCGACGCGGACGGATCCCCGACGCCTGCGGGTGAGCCGTCCCACACGGTCCTGCTGACCAACCTGGCCAACCGTGTCCAGCCGATCGTCCGTTACGACCTCGGTGATTCGGTGCTCGCCCGACCCGATCCCTGTCCCTGCGGGTGCCCGCTGCCCGCGATCAGGGTCACCGGCCGACACGACGACGTCCTCCACCTGCGAGCCGCTGACGGGACGATCGTGGATGTCCTGCCGTTGGCCCTCGTGCCACTGTTCGACCGGACCCGCGGCGTCCGGCTCGGTCAGGTGGTGCAGACCGGACCCGCGACGCTGCGCGTGCGCCTCGACGTCGACTCGACCGCGGATGCCGAAACGGTGTGGCGGGGGCTCGTTGGCAGGCTGGCGGGCTACCTCCACACAGTCGGTCTGGACAACGTCGAGTTGTTCCGCGCCCCCGAGCCGCCCGAGGGGCGGGAGCGTCCGGGAGCCAAGTTCCGCCAGGTCATCGGCCTGGCCGACGACGGGCCGTTCGCTCACGCCGGCCGGGATTGAGGACGGGCCAGCCACCCGCGTCGTGGCGACATTCGCTGCACTGGGGGACAACAAAGATCGCCACGACGTCGACGGCCAGGACGCCGAACGGCCGCCCACCCCGGGATCGCGGGGAGGGCGGCCGCTGATGCCGAGCGGACGTGCCTGGTCAGGCGGCGCAGTGAGGCGAGGTGGCGATGGACTTCGCGTTCATCCCGACCCCCGGGTGCGCGTCCTTGCCGGCCTTGATCGCGTCGCCCACCGACATGCCCAGGCACTGCTGGACGACCGCACCGTGGGCCTGGCCCAGGGGGGCCGCGCTCGCCGCGGGGGCGGCGCCGATGACGGCGACGAGACCGATGGCCGTGCCGACCAGGAACTTCTTCATGATGTCTCTCCTTGTGTGTCCGAGTGCCCGCCCTTCGGGCTTGGGCCAATCCTTGCATGGTGTCCAAGGTTTGTCCATAGTACGGTCGTGGTCTTTCACTCTGTCGGGTGCCCATCAGCCCCGAGTGCAGTAGATCAGGGGTGGCAGACGACCCCGGATCTACTGCGTTGTGCGCGACCGCGCGCCGTGGCCCGCCACGAGGCGCCGCACGGCAGCGACGGCGTCCGGGACGACGGAGGCGACCGCCGGGCTCACGGGGTCGCCGGGCGCGAACGCGACCCCCTCGACGCCGACCACGACGAGGCTCCCCGGCAGGGTGCCGAGGGCGCGCGAGAGCGCGATCGCGGACGCCAGCCCGAAATCGTGGGTGCCCGCGCTGTGCCCGCCCGGCAGCGGGCCGGCCGCGGCGTCCAGGATCATGACGGTGCCCGGTGCGGCGCCGGAGCGGACGGCGTCCACGACGATGACCCGCGAACGGCCTTGCCACAGCAGGGTCAGGTCCGTGGGGTCCTCGTGGGTGAGCACCTCGACGGCGGGCAACCCGAGGCGCGCGACGGCGTCCGCGACCAGGAAACCGACGGCGTCGTCGCCTGCGTCCGGGCTGCCGAGGCCGACGACGAGCGCGCCCGTCACGAGCGCACGACCTCCAGGTCGAGGAAGTGGGTCGCGCACGAGATGCACGGGTCGTAGTTGCGGATGGCCTGCTCGCAACGCAGGGTGAGGGCGTGGTCGTCGAGATCGGTCCACGTGCGGGCGGCCGCCCACAGGTCGGCCTCGATGCTGGGCTGGTTCTGCGAGGTGGGCGGCACGATCTGGGCGTCGGTGATGAGGCCGTCGGCGTCCAGCACGTAGCGGTGGAAGATGGTGCCGCGCGGCGCCTCGCTCGCCCCGCAGCCCTCGCCGGCGCGCGGCGTCACGGGCACGGACGCCGGCCCACGCCCCGTCCAGGCGTCGATGATCCGCAGGGCCTCCTCGACGGCGTACGCCAACTCGACGGCCCGCACGATGATCGACCGGAACGGGTTGCGGCAGGTTTCCCCGAGCCCGGCCGCGCGGGCGGCGTCCTGGCAGAGGGGGGAGAGGCGGGCGAAGTTGAGGGTGTAGCGGGCCAGGGGGCCGACGACGTAGATCTCGCCGTCCAGGCGGGCGTGCAGGGCGTTCGAGTGCGGGACGTGCTCCTCGACGATGTGCCGGCCGAAGTCGGCGACCTCGAACGCCGCGCCCGCCGTGGTGACCACGCTGCCGGACTCGATGGCGTACTGGTCGGGCTCGCGCAGCGCCAGGTACGGGTAGGGCTGCTCGAAGTCGGGGAAGTCGAAGCCGGCGACGAACGCGATGGTGGCCAGGGCGTCCTCGAGGGCGCGCTCGAGGGTGGGCCGCAGGGCCTGCAGCGCGGCGGCGTCCGGAAGGCGGTAGAAGCCGCCGACCCGCACGTTGACCGGGTGGACCGCCCGCCCGCCGACCGCGGCCATCAGGTCGTTGCCGGCCTTCTTCAGCCGCAGGCCGCGCTCGACGACCTCGCGGTGGTCGGCCGCCATCTCGATCGCGCCGTCGTAACCGAGGAAGTCGGGGGCGTGCAGCAGGTGGATGTGCAGGGCGTGGCTCTCGATCCACTCGCCGCAGTAGAGCAGCCGCCGCAGCGTGTGGATCGTGTCGGTCACCCGGACGCCGCAGATGCTTTCCAGCGCCCAGCAGGCCGCCGTCTGGTAGGCGACCGGGCAGATGCCGCAGATGCGGGCCGTGATGTCGGGCGGCTCGGTGAAGCGGCGGCCCCGCAGGAACGCCTCGTAGAACCGCGGCGGCTCGAAGACGGTCAACCGGACGCCCACGACCTCGCCGTCGCGGAACTCCAGGCGCAGGCCGCCCTCGCCCTCGACCCGGGCGAGCGCGCCGACCTGCAGCGTCTGGGCGCCGTCGCTGAGCCGGTGCCTCATCGTGGGGGCCTTTCTGGTTCGGGGGCGTCCCCGGCGCCGGACGCCTCGGCGAGCCGTGCGCTCTCGGTCCGGAACGCGGGGGCGTGGGCGTTGAACGTGCGGTAGAGCCGGACGACGTCGTCCCGCGGGACGCCCGCCGCCACCAACCGGTCGGTCATGCCGACCATGTTGGCGCTGTCCTGCGGGCCGAAGCAGCCGTAGCAGCCGCGGGCCACCGACGGGCACAGGGAGCCGCAGCCGGCCTGGGTGACCGGGCCGAGGCACGGCGTCCCGTGGGCGACCGCGACGCACGTGATGCCGCGGGCCTTGCACTCGACGCAGACGCTGTGGGTGGGCAGGCGCGGCGCGCGGCCGGCGAGGGTCGCGGCCAGTAGTTCGACGAGTTGGGCCTTGTCGATGGGGCAGCCGCGCAGTTCGGCGTCCACGAACACGTGAGTGCGGATCGGCGTCGAGGTCGCCAGCGTCGACAGATACTCGGGGTGGGCGTAGACGACCGCGGCGTACTCGGCGACGTCCGCGACGTTGCGCAGCGCCTGGATGCCGCCGGCGGTCGCGCACGCCCCGATCGTGACCAAGAGCCGCGACTGCTCGCGGACGTGCTGGATGCGCTCGGCGTCCTCGGGGGTGGAGATCGAGCCCTCGACGAGCGACAGGTCGTAGGGGCCGTCGACCACGCCGCGGGTGGCCTCGGGGAAGTAGGCGATGGTCACGGCGTCCGCGATGGCGAGCAGTTCGTCCTCGCAGTTCAGGATCGTCAGTTGGCAGCCGTCGCAGGACGCGAACTTCCAGACGGCGAGCGTGGGCTTGGTCGCGGCGGCCATGGCTACAACTCCCACTTCGACAGCAGCGGACCGACCCGGTCGTGGTCGAACACCGGGCCGTCCACGCACACGAACAGTTCGCGCAACTGGCAGTGGCCGCACAGGCCGATGCCGCACTTCATCGAACGCTCCATCGACAGGCGCAGCCGCGTGCCGGACACCCCCCGATCGCGCAGCGCCGTCGCCACCGCCCGCATCATCACCTCGGGGCCGCAGATGTGGGCGAACGCGGTCACCGGGTTGAAGCCGGCCCGCGGCACGAGGTCGGTGACGTAGCCGACGCGGCCCGTCCAGCCGGGCGGGCCGTTGTCGACGGTCGTCTCGACGCGGACGCCGCCGTCCCGCGCCCAGGCCAGCAGGTCGTCGGCGAACAGCAGGTCCTCGGGGGTGCGGCTGCCGTACAGCAGCACCACGCGCCCGTAGCGGTCGCGGTGGGCGACCACCTCGAGGATCGCCGGCCGCAGCGGCGCCAGCCCGATGCCGCCGGCCACGAACACCACGTCGCCGCCCTCGCCATCGGCCACGTCCCAGCCGGTGCCGAACGGCCCGCGCACCCCGAGGATCGTGCCCGGTTCGGCCGCCACCAGGGACGCCGTGACGGCGCCCACGTTGCGGATGGTGTGCTCCAGCACCTCCGGGTGCGCCGCGTCGCCCGAGATCGAGATCGGCACCTCGCCGACGCCGAAGTGGTGCAGCATCGTGAACTGCCCGGGCCGGAACCGCAGCGGGACGCCGTCGGTCGGCTCCAGCAGCAGGGTGTGCGTGTCGCGGGTGTCCTGCCGGGTGCGGATCACCCTGAACAGCCGGGGCACCATCGGGTCGGCGTCCGGCCGAGTGGCGCCGAGGGCGTCCGGCCGGGTGGCGCCGACGGCGTCCGGGGCGTCGATGGTCGTCATGACTCGGCCCTCCTCCGGTCGGGGGACTCCCCGCCTCGGGGGGACGCCGCGGGTGCGGCCCGCAGCGCGGTCAGTCCCGCCCGCAGGGTGGCGACCTCGGACGTCAGGTCGATGCCGGCCGGGCACCAGGCGATGCAGCGGCCGCAGCCGACGCACCCGACCGTGCCGAACTGCAGCTGCCAGGCGGCCAGCTTGTGGGTGAGCCACTGCCGGTAGCGGGCCTTGATCGACGGCCGGACGCTGCCCCCGTGGATGTAGGAGTAGTCCTTCGTGAAGCAGGACGCCCATTCGCGGTGGCGCTCGGCGGCGTCCCCGGTGAGGGGGGTGGCGTCGGTGATGGTGGTGCAGAAGCACGTCGGACACACCAGCGTGCAGTTGGTGCAGGCGAGGCAGCGGTCGGCGACGGCGTCCCAGTGGGCCGACTCGACCGAGGCGTACAGGACGCCGACGAGGTCGTCCGTGCGCAGTTCGCGGCTCAGGCGGGTGACGGCCCGGCGCTCCACGCGGCGGGCGGCGGCGACGTCGCTGTCGGACGCTGGGGCGGCGCCCACGGCGTCCAACAGGTCGGTGCCGCGCGGGCTGCCGGGGGTGGCGACGAACCGGTGCGGACCGTCGTCGACGATCTCGGTGAGCGCGATGTCGGCGCCCTCGCCGGGCGACGGGCCGGTGCCCAGCGAGGCGCAGAAGCAGGTGGCGGCGGGGTCGGAGCAGGTCACCGCGATCAGGAACGCCCCCGCGCGCCGGTCGGCGTAGGCGACGTCGGCGTGCGCGCGCCCGGTGAGGATGTGGTCGAGTTGGCCCAGCGCGGCCAGGTCGCACGAGCGCAGCCCGACGAACGCCACCGGACGCCGCTGGTGCGTCGGGCGCTCGATCGTGGGGCCGGACGCGGCGTCGGCGGCCCGGCTGGTCCAGAGGAGTTCGTCCGAGGGGAAGAACTGCGGCTTGGCCGACTGGACGGGGGCGGCGTAGCCGAACAGCGCCCCGTCGGTGCGGGAGCGAGTGCGGTAGTGGGCAGGCGATTGCTCATCGCCGCGCCCTGCGGGCAGGTCGGCGATGGAGCCGAGCGGGCCGTACGTGACGACGTCGTCGCGGAGGGTGGGGCCGACGACGTCGAATCCACGCTCACGGAGGACGGCGATCGCGGCGTCGAGCCCGTCGGAACCGAAAACCCGGACATCGGTCATGATCCGCACCTCTTCGGCCCACGCTAGCCCGGATCCCGGCGCGTGGGGCCGGAACGGGGGAGCCAGGGCGCCGGGACGGCGCCGGACGGCGGGGGCACTTGCCTCGATCATGGATATTCCACGGACAGTGTGAGTCTCGAGCCGATTTGAACGTGCAAATTCACAGTATTCGTGGAATATCCATGTCCCTGCGGAGAAGGGGCTCCCGCAGGCGGCCGGGCCGGGCCCGCCGCCGGTGCTGACCCCCACCCGTCTCTAGTCAACGGGACCGCGGACCAGCAGAATGCCCCCAGGGGGATCGAAGGCCGACGTTGCGGTCCACTCCGCGCCCCGGCCCGTCCCCAAAGGAGGGCGTCATGAGCACCACCACCCCGGCCACCCGGGTGCCGGCCCCCGAGCCGGAATGCAACCTGGTCATGAAGGGCGGCATCACCAGCGGCGTCATCTACCCGCGGCTGGCGTCCCGCCTCGCCCGGGACTACCGCCTGCACTCCATCGGCGGCTCGTCCGCGGGGGCGATCGCGGCCGCGGCCGCGGCAGCCGCCGAGCTGCGCCGGGTTCGGGACGCCTCGGGCGCCGGTTTCGACCGGCTCGACGCACTGCCCGAGCTGCTCAACGAGGTGGTCGGCGGACGCTCCCGGCTGCTCAGCCTGTTCCAGCCCTCCCCGCAGACCAAGCCGCTGTTCGGCGTCCTGATGGCGGTGCTGGACGCCCAGCAGGCGGCGAAGAAGAAGGTGCCACCGCAGGACGCGGCGTCCGGAGGGCAGGCCGGACCCGCCGCCGACACCCTCCTGGCGGCCGAGCCGCCCACCGCGCCGCCTGCCGAGCCGCCCGCCGCGCCACCTGCCGCGCCGCCCGCCGCGCCGCCCGCCCCGACCAAGGCCCCCCCGACCGCGCTGATCGTGGCGGCGGTCAAGGCGCTGCTGGCCGGCTACCCCGGCCCCGCGCTGCTGGGCGCGCTGCCCGGCGTCGCCCTGCTCGTGTGGGCGGCGTTCGTGGGCGGGCCGACCCTGGTGATCGGGTTGATCGGTGGGCTGGCGCTGCTGCTGATCGGCCTGGTGGTGTCGCTGGTGCTGGCGGTCAAGCGGACCCTCACCCAGGACGTCGCCGCGAACAACTTCGGGCTGTGCTCCGGCTCGGGCGGCACGGCGACCGTCCCGGCGCTCACCGACTGGCTGTCCGACTACCTGCAGGAGACGGCCGGCCAGCAGGATCCGCTCACGTTCGGCGACCTCGCCGCCCACGGCATCGAGTTGCGCACGATGACCACCAACCTGACCCAGGGCCGCCCGATGGCGATGCCGTGGTCCGAGCGCACGCTCTTCTTCGACCCGGCCGTGTGGCGCCGGCTGTTCCCGGCGCGGGTGGTCGACTGGATGGTCGCCCATCCGCCGGCTGACCTCAGCGCCCAGGACGCCGCCGTGTTCGCCAAGGCCAAGGCCCGCGGGCTGGCGCCCGTGCCCGGCCCCGACGACCTGCCGGTCGTGGTGGCCGTCCGGATGAGCCTCAGCTTCCCGTTGCTGTTCAGCGCGGTCCCGCTCGAGGGCGTCCGGCCGGGGGCCGAGGGCGGGCTGACTTTCCGGACCAACTGGTTCACCGACGGCGGACTCTGCGTCAACCTGCCGGTGCACTTCTTCGACCGGCCGCTCGCGACCCGCCCCACGTTCGCCATCGACCTGCAGGGCGCGACCCGCCCGATCCCGACGCCGGAGTCCGGCAGCTACCTGCCCCAGGGGAACGACGCGGGGCTCACCCGCCGCTGGGCCACCTGGTCCACCCAGGACGCCGGCGGCCTCGCCGCCTTCGCCGGCGCGATGGTCGAGACCTGGCAGGGGTGGGTGGACAACGAGGCGCTGCGGATGCCCGGCTACCGCGACCGCGTCGTCACCATCTACAGCACCGCCGACGAGGGCGGCATGAACCTCAACATGGCGCCCGAGACCGTGACCCACCTCGCCGACCGCGGCGCGGCAGCGGCGGCCAAGCTGGCCGACAAGTTCACCGGCCCGTTCGGGCCCACCCCGAACACCGGGTTCGACAACCACCGGTGGGTGCGCCTGCGGGCCTCCCTGGCCGGCTTCGCCGACTGGTTGGACGCCTTCGCCCACGACCTGGACGCCGCGGCCCCCGGTGCCGCGCTCACCCACCGGCAGTTGCTGGCCGCCGGGAAGAACGGGGTGCCGTCCTATGGGGACGGCAAGCTCGCCAAGGTGGCCGCCCTCGCCGAGGAGTTGCGCCGCCTGGCCGCCGGCGGTCCGCCGCGCCCGGAGGCGCAGCAGCCCCTCACGACCACCCACATCACCACCGGCGCCCCGAACCCGCGCGGACACCTGCGCCTCACGCCCGACACCCGCTGACGACACTCCCGGGCGGCCGCGGCTGCCGAGCGAGCGGCCCCCGGGCTCACGGGGCCGCTTCCGCCGGCCGCTCGCTCCCTTCGCGGACGCCCCGCCCGATCGGGACGCCACGTTTTAGCAGCAGGACGCCGTCCTGGCGCTCGACGGCGGCCGCGCGGACGCCAACATCGCCCTCGACGTGACCGTCATCGACACCGCCAAGAAGTCGGCCGGCAAGTTCGTCACCGTCGGCAAGCCCCTCGACCCGGTGCCGCTCGGGATCGCCGTCCCGAAGAAGAACACCAAGCTCCGGGACGCCGTCCAGGCCGCCCTCAAGAAGGTGCAGGAGCAGGGCGTCTACGACCAACTGCTCGCCAAGTACGGCCTGTCCGACCTGGCCCTCAAGGGCGCCCCGCTCAACAGCGCCACCTGACCGAGGGGACGCCGTGACTCCGACCCCCGCGGTCGTCGACGAGCCGATCGTCCGGTTGCGCCACCCGTGGCGTTGGCTGGCGGCGATCGTGCTCGTCGTCGTGCTCGCCCAGATCGTGGTCTACGTGGCCACGACGGACGCCTTCCGGCTCGACCTGGTCGCGCGGTACTTCTTCGACCCGCGGGTGCTCAACGGCGTCGTCACGTCGTTGCAGCTCACGGTGCTGGCGATGCTGGTCGGTGTCGTGGGCGGCGTCCTGCTCGCGGTGATGCGGATGTCCGACAACGGCGTCCTGCGGGCCGTGGCGGGCGGGTTCGTCTGGGGGTTCCGGGGGACGCCGGTGCTGGTGCAGCTCTACCTGTGGTTCTACCTGGGGACGGTGCTGCCGCGGGTGACGCTCGGGATCCCGTTCGGGCCGACGTTGTTCAAGGCGTCCACGAGCGACCTGATCAGCCCGTTGACCGCGGCCATCCTGGGGCTGGGGCTCAACGAGGCTGCCTACATGGCCGAGATCGTGCGCAGCGGCATCAACAGCGTCGACCGCGGGCAGTCCGAGGCGGCGGAGGCGCTGGGGCTGACGCCCAGCCAGACGTTCCTGCGGGTGGTGTTGCCTCAGGCGGCGCGGGTGATCGTGCCGCCGACGGGCAACGAGGTGATCACGATGCTGAAGCTGTCGTCGTTGGTGACGATCATCGGCATGACCGACCTGTTGGGGGCCGTCCAGCAGATCTCGGCGCGCAACCTGCAGACGTTCCCCCTGTTCGAGGTGGCGGCGATCTGGTACCTGCTCATCACGTCGGTGCTGACGGTGCTGCAGGGCATGTTGGAGCGCCGCTTCGCCCGCGGGCACCGCGGCGTCGGCTCCACGGTTCAGGTGGCCGCCGCATGACCGGGGCGACGACCGGCCGTCCGGACGCCGCGCCGATGGTCCGCGCCCGCGGCGTCCGCAAGAGCTTCGGCCGGCACGCGGTGCTCAAGGGCATCGACCTCACCGTGCCCGCCGGTTCGGTGGTGTCGCTGCTGGGGCCGTCCGGATCGGGGAAGAGCACGTTCCTGCGGTGCATCAACCACCTCGAGACCATCGACGGCGGCGAGATCGACGTGGACGGCCGGCTCGTCGGCTACCGGCGCCAGAACGGCAAGAAGTACGAACTGAAGGCCGCCGAGATCGCGGCGGCCCGCCGGGACGTCGGCATGGTGTTCCAGCGGTTCAACCTGTTCAACCACCTGACGGCGCTGGAGAACGTCACCCTGGCCCCGGTGCTCGCCCGGGGCCTCGCGAAGGACGCCGCGGCCGCCCGCGGGCGGCAGTTGCTCGACGACGTGGGGCTGGCCGACTATGCGGGCCACTTCCCCAGCCAACTGTCGGGCGGGCAGCAGCAGCGGGTGGCGATCGCGCGCGCCCTCGCCATGGAGCCCAAGCTGATGCTCTTCGACGAGCCCACCAGCGCGCTCGACCCCGAACTGGTCGGCGACGTGCTGGACGTGATGCGGCGCCTCGCCGAGCAGGGCATGACGATGATCGTCGTCACCCACGAGATCGGCTTCGCCCGCGAGGTGTGCGACTCGGTCGTCTTCATGGACGACGGGGTGGTCGTCGAGGAGGGCCCGCCGGCGCAGGTGTTCGGCAGCCCCGCCCACGCCCGCACCCGCGCGTTCCTGTCGAAGGTGCTGTAGGGCGCAGGCGTCCGGGTGGCGCCCGCGGCGTCCGGGTGGCGCCCGCGGCGTCCGGTCTATGCTCACGGCATGAGACCGCAGTCTCGGCTCAACGCCGTCCCGGAAGTGCCCATCCACACGATCCAGGTGGTCTCCCGCGAGTACCCCGGCCCGGGCCCGCTGCTCGATTTCTCGCAGGGGGTGCTGGGGGCGCGGCCCGCCGAGGCCGTCCTGGACGTCGTCGCCGCCGCCGCGCACCGCGGGGCCGGCAGCGCGTACGTCCGGCACGGGGACCTGGCCAAGCTCACGGACCTGTTCGTGGCGGACCTGGCCACGACGCACGCCGGCCGGATCCGGCCCGACCAGGTGTCGATCACCAACGGCGCCAACGAGGCGTTCTGCGGCGCCATCGCCACGATCGCCGGCGCCGGCGACCACGTCGTCATGACGTCGCCGTTCTACTTCAACCAGCACACCTGGGTCGTGTCGCAGGGCATCGACCTCTCCTACTGGGACCTCCCGGACGCCTCCCCCGACTTCGACGCCCTGCGCGCCCTCATCACTCCGCGCACCAAGGCCGTCGTGGTCGTCACCCCAGGCAACCCGACCGGCGCCCAGCTGTCGCCCGACGACATCGCCACCCTCGCCGGCCTGTGCCGCGACGCCGGGGTGTGGCTGGTGCTCGACGAGACGTACCGCGCCTTCTCGTCGCGGCCCGCGCCCGTGCACCGCCTCTACGAGGATCCCGAGTGGTCGGCCACCGTGCTCGCCACCTACTCCTTCTCGAAGGAGTTCGGCATCCCCGGCTACCGCATCGGCGTCCTCGTCGCGGACCCCGCCGTGCACACCCAGTTCGACAAGTGGCGCGAGGCGGTGTCGATCATGCCGTCCACGCTGGGGGTCGTCGCGGCCGAGGCCTGTCTCGAGCATGGACGCCGCTGGCGCGCCGAGCAGACCCACGCCACCCTCGCCCGCGGACGCGCCCTGCGCGCCTGCCTCGAGGCGACCGGACGCTTCACGTGGACGTCGGGCGGGGCCCTCTACGGGTGGGTCCGCCACGACCGGCCCGAGCTCACCGACCTCGAGGTGGCGTCCGACCTGGCGCGCACCCTCGGCGTCATGACGCTGCCCGGCAGCGCCTTCGCCCCCGGCGAGACCGGACACCTGCGCTGGAGCGTCGGCACCGCCACCGACGCCGAGATCGCCCTGCTGCGCGAACGGCTCCGCGGGTACTGAGGGCGCGGCCACGCAAGGTCGACACCCTCGTGGCGACTGTTGTTGTACCGGGGTACAAGAAACGTCGCCGCGACGACCGCCGGACAGTCGCTCGAGGACCCGACGCCGTCGTCATGGCGACCGCGGGGCCGCACCCGCGGCGTCCGGCCCGGTTCTAGGGTGGTGCCATGACTGAGCGGGCGTACGAGGTCCTCCCGGGCCATCACGGAACGAAGATCAAGGTGCACGCGCGCGGCAGCGCGATCCTGCACACCCCACGCCTCAACCGCGGCACCGCCTTCACCGAGGAGCAGCGCGACCAACTCGGCTTGGTCGGGCTGCTGCCCGATGGCGAGACCCCCCTCGACGGCCAGTTGCATCGTTCGTACCAGCGCTACCTGCAGGCGGCCACCCCCCTGGAGAAGTTCGCCTACCTGCAGGGCCTCCGCGACCGCAACACCGTGCTGTTCTACCGGCTGCTGTCGGAGCACCTGGACGAGATGATGCCGATCGTCTACACGCCCACCATCGGCGAGGCCATCGAGCAGTTCAGCCTGTGGTACCAGCAGATCCATGGGGTGTTCCTGTCGATCGACGCCCCCGACCGCATCG
>WBZS01000220.1_pt1 | contig 99004 bp, 79 predicted proteins | sample 5204201 | NCBI WGS metagenome assembly WBZS01 (sample SAMN12344357, study PRJNA552823) | activated sludge metagenome | biome: Activated sludge suspended growth; feature: Nitrification reactor; material: Wastewater; isolation source: activated sludge from nitrification reactor of wastewater...
TACTCCAAAACAACTTGTTTTTTAAAGGCTTCACTGTAATGAGGAGTGGGGATACCGGATTTTAACCTAATTGTTAACTGTGCCATCTTTGTTGAATTTGTAGTCAACTTTTTTCAGGACGAGACAAAACATAAAAAAAGCCCCAAATGTGGGGCAGTGTACCGGGGAGCAGACTTGAACTGCCGACCTCAGGGTTATGAATCCTGTGCTCTAACCAGCTGAGCTACCCCGGCATTTAAAATGGGGTGCAAAAATACAGGTATTTGGTTACTCTGCAAAAACGCTAAAAATAGTATTGATTTTCTTAATTTCTTCCTTATTATCATTACATTTACCGCTCCATATCCTATGATACATAGTTAATTAGATAAGATTTCTAATAAATGAGCAGCATCGGGAACATTTTAACCAATCCGGACGTCTTAATACAGAGCGCTTTAGCTGGTGATGAGAGAGCCTTTAGGGAAATTTATAATTTTCTTTCAGGCAAAATGTACAGCCTTTGTCTCCGTTACGCAGGCGACCCTAACACTGCTAACGACTATTTTCAGGAAGGCTTCATTAAACTATACAGAAATTTATCCAATTTCAGAGGCGAAGGTTCATTTGAAGGATGGGCAAGAAGGGTGTTTGTGACCGTTTGCCTTGATGAACTGAGAAAAAAGAAAGTTCAGTTTGCCGAAATTAATGAAAACCTTAATGTGGCTTCAACTGAATTAAGTGCAAATGCAAAACTGGATATGCAGGATTTGTTAAAGCTGATTCAACAAATACCCGACGGGTATAGAACTATCGTTAACCTATATATAATAGAAGGATACAACCATAAGGAAATTGCTGATATGCTGGGAATAACGGAGAATGGAAGCAAATCGAAATTGCATAAGGCCCGAATTTTCTTAAAAGAAATACTTACCGCAAAAGAAAGTGAATAACACCGATAAAATAGTATCTAACCTCAAAGACTTCAGCATTCAGCCGCCAGTTGAATTATATCAGCGGCTAACGGAACAACTTTTTAAACCACAGGAAGAACTATTGTACCCTGTTGAATCTACCCTTGGCAAACTAAAAGATTTACAAATCTCCCCTACCCATACCGAAGAACTCTTTAAAAACATTTATTCCAAATTAGCTTTAACGTCCCAGGAAGAAAATATAAGTACATTAAAAGACAATAAAGTAGCACCACCCCCTGATTTTTTCCAGAAAATATGGTTGCGCATTACCGGAAAACAACAGTCGGGCAAAGTAGTTTCATTTACGAAACGTGCAATTGCTGCAGCAGCAGTAATACTGGTTTTGGTAGCTGCCTGGTGGTTGATTACCTTTACCTCAAAGGATCATAACGGCGGGCAGTATGCCACTTCAACATTACCGGCCAGTTCGTTAAAGCCGCCTGTAACCCTATCAAAAAGCGATACCGGCAGCATTTCAAATATCACACCGGGAAATACTAAAACTACCACTTCCTCTTACGCATCCCAAAACACCGGTAATCGTAGAAAAAATACAGTAACTAATAGTTCATTTACCCTAATGCAAATTGAAGATGAATATATTAAAATAAAGGATAACGATATTTTAACCAGTTTTGCCAGTTTTACAAGTTACAATGTACCTTCCTTTGTTTTTGATGAATCTCAAAAAGAAAATGTAAAACTCAGGGTTGACAATTCCACAGCCATTTCCATATCGGAAGGTATGTTAAAAATGATGCGCAAAATGTACGGCACCAAACGCAATGGCAAGCCAACCCATAAAGCCAAAAGAATAAAAAAGCGCATTACAAAATGGCAAAAAGCCGATAAAGCGTATTTTGATGTTAAGCCGGGCAAAAACCCATTTGACCCCATCGATTTAGGAGATTTGATTTTTTAAATGAAGCCTTTTGCTTTATTTTGTGAATCTTTAAAGTGAACCATTGCAAATGCACGGTATCCCCATTATTTTCAGGATTTTGATTTTTTCCGGATTGCTATTTTTACTACCCTCTTCTGCATTTACGCAGGTGGATAGTTCAAAAAACGCCAATGACAGTACCGCCTTAAGCATCTTAAACCAGGCGGTGGACAGCCTTTCTTACACACCTGTAATCATTGAAACCGACAGCTTTGCCAAATACCCGTTTAGCATTGCCTATGCCATAAACATAAAGGCCAAAAATAAATCTTCCATAGCCGAAACCTATAACGGGGGTGTTAAAACGGTGTATGTAAAAAAAGAAAAAGTAAAGATTGTACTGGCCAGCTTAATGCGTATTCAAAGCCTGTATTTTCAATACCCTCCTACATCAGGCAAGCCGGCAACTCTTACTAAAGATTCCGGCAAGGATAAATACAGGTACAGCCTTACTCCCTCGCAATGGAAATATTTCAATAAAAAATACGAGAGCAGTTCCTGTACCTTTTTAAGCGACAGCCTTGAAATTTTAGGCAGGATGTGCCGAAAAGTAAATATAAAGGTGGATGATGAACATACCCTAACTGTTTATTATTTCCCCGCAAAGCAAAACAATGCATTACTGGCAGCCGAACCCATGTTTGGCTGTATTCCCGGCATTGTGATGCAGTATGAATATCAAAAATCGGGCAGGCAAAGTATTACTTATACCGCAACGGAAATTTCATTTTTACCCATACCGGAAAAAACCTTTATGGTGCCGGTTAAAAAATACGTTTTAAAAAAATACAGCCCCGGCCAATCCGATAAAATCACTAAAAAAAATCTGCCCGAAATTGAAGATGGCGAATCGGATAAAGAAGATACCCTGCCCTAAATAACAATGTTTATGAACCCATCCTTGGCTTCCATTGAATTTCTTCGGCCTTTTTAATAAATATGATATAACGGGAAAGCACAAATAAATAATCGCTTAACCGGTTAAGGTATTTAATAACTTTTTCATCAACAAACATTTTGGTTTCCTGCATTTCCACGCATTTTCTTTCTGCACGCCTGCATACACAGCGGGCTATGTGGCCTGTTGACGCTGCAACAAGACCGCCGGGCAGGATAAAGGATTTTAAGGCCGGCAATTTTTCATTCATCTGGTCAATCTCCCGTTCCAGCAAACGGATGTCCTCTTCTTTTAAATCGGGAATTTCCATTTTAGTATCCTTATCGGGGTCGCAGGCCAGTGATGATCCAATGGTAAAAAGCCGGTCCTGGATTTCTTTAAGCATCAGCCGGCTATGTTCATCTTCTATTTGATCCCTTAATAACCCAATAAAGGAGTTCAGTTCATCTACATTACCATAACTTTCAATACGAATGTGGCTTTTAGCTACTTTAGTACCGCCAATAAGGCTGGTTTTTCCTTTATCTCCGGTTTTTGTATAAATTTTTATTGACATTATCAATGTTGGTTAAACCACTTTATCCAGGGATGACTGGGTTGGGTGTGCATTTAATTTATCCCATTCTATTTGGCCGTCTTTAAGCCGTACCACCCTATGTGCATATTCCGAAATATCTTCTTCATGCGTAACAATAATTACGGTATTTCCATCATCATGTATTTTGCCTAAAATATCCATGATTTCATATGAGGTTTTAGAGTCGAGGTTGCCGGTAGGCTCGTCTGCTAAAATTATAGAAGGGTTATTGATCAATGCCCGTGCAATAGCCACACGCTGGCATTGCCCGCCACTGAGTTCGTTGGGTTTGTGATGCATCCTGTCATGCAGTTTTACTTTTTCAAGCACTGCCTGCGCCCTGTTCATACGCTCCTGCCTGGAAACCCCTGCATAAATTAAAGGCAGGGCAACATTTTCGGCAGCCGTAAGCCTGGGCAATAAATTAAATTGCTGAAACACAAAACCAATTTCTTTATTACGCACTTCGGCCAAATCACCATCTGCCATTTTACTCACATCCTTACCATTCAACACATACCTCCCGGCCGTTGGGGAATCCAGGCAGCCCAAAATATTCATGAGCGTTGATTTTCCGCTACCGCTGGGCCCCATCAAGGCAACATACTCGTTTTTATGAATATCCATAGAAATGCCTTTTAATACAGGCAATTCCTGTTTTCCTAAAAAATAACTCTTGCGAATATCATTTAGCTGTAAAATAGCGTTGTTCATGCACTACAATTTATTTGGTTATTACTTTAGGCACTTTAAAAAACGGGGTATCCTGCTCTGCACCATTACCGAAAACAGTTGCACTATCTGAAAAAGGCTCTACTACATCGTCCCGGTAAATATTGTGTTGGGGAATGATATGCAACAAGGGCTCAACCCGGCTGGTATCCACCTCATGAAGTTTATCAATAAAGCCAATCATAAGATGCAAATCTGCTTTAATGGCTTCTTTTTCATCACCTGAAAAGGATAGCCTGCTTAGCTTTGCAAGCTTAGCGATCATTTCATCATTTATTTCCATTAAACAAAAATAAAACATTGAAGGCAACGAAACGGCATTTTAAGAAAAGATAACAAATTGAACCCCCAATGCTTATCTTCGCCAAATTAAAATACCTACTCACCAACTTACGTACAATATAGAATATGGCGGCCAATAATACGGTAATGAGTGGCATACGCCCCACAGGTTTCCTTCACTTAGGAAATTATTTTGGTGCAATGCGTAATTACGTAAAAATGCAGGAAGAATATGAATGTTTTTTTATGGTGGCCGATTTACATTCCTTAACCACACATCCCGATACCCGTGAACTAAAACAAAATGTACACCGGGTTTTAGCCGAAAATATTGCCTGCGGACTCAACCCGGATAAAGCGGCTTTATATTGCCAAAGCCATTTGTACGAAACCAGTGAACTCTACCTTTACCTGAATATGCTGGCCTATAAAGGTGAATTGGAAAAAACCACTACGTTCAAAGATAAAGTAAGGCAGCACCCGCAAAATGTAAATGCCGGCTTACTCACTTACCCCGTTCTTATGGCCACGGATATTCTCATTCACCGGGCAAGCTATGTACCCGTGGGAAAAGACCAGGAACAACACCTGGAAATGACCCGAAATTTTGCCCAGCGCTTTAACCACCGTTACGGGGAGGTTTTTCCGGAACCCATGGCCTTTAACTTTGGGCAAACTTTACTAAAAGTGCCCAGCCTTGACGGTACGGGAAAAATGAGTAAAAGCGAAAATCAAATGGCTACCCTTTACCTTTCTGATGATGATGACAGCATACGAAAAAAAGTAATGAAAGCTAAAACCGGAGAAGCACCCATTGAAAAAAATGCGGACATGCCGGAAGCCATCGGCAATATTTTTTTACTGATGGAACTGGTTAGTGAAGCAGATGTAATTGCAAGCTATAAACATGATTTTAATGAATGCAGGATTCGCTTTGGCGATATGAAAAAACAACTGGCTGAAGATATGGTGAAATTTATTGCCCCAATCCGTCAAAAAACCAATGACATTTTAGCCAATGAAAACTACCTGAAAACGGTAATGGAGCAGGGTGCGGAAAAAGCACGAAAAAGTGCAAAAGCAACTATGGACCAAGTACGGATGGTCATGGGCCTCAATTATTTTTAACTCATTGGGAAGGCTTTTAAAAATAATATTTTTATTTGACCTAGAATTTTTACTTTTATAACTATGGCAAAAGCAAAAAAACCAAAGCATATTGCAGTAGCTGGAAATATTGGCGCAGGCAAAACCACCCTTACCGAAATGCTCAGTAAGCATTATAAATGGATTCCCCAGTTTGAGGACGTGGACCATAACCCTTACCTGAACGATTTTTATGAAGATATGCCCAGGTGGAGTTTTAATTTACAAATCTATTTTTTAAACAGCCGCCTCAACCAACTTTTGGAAATACACCGGGGCACCGAAACGGTCATACAGGACCGGACGATTTATGAAGATGCCAATATTTTTGCTCCCAACCTGCACGACATGAACCTGATGGGCAAACGGGATTTTGAAAATTATTACCGTTTTTTTGAAACCCTAAAAACGATGGTGCAACCCCCGGATCTGTTAATTTATTTAAAAGCATCTGTACCCACACTGGTAGCGCAAATTCAAAAAAGAGGAAGGGAATACGAAGAAAATATAAGGCTCGATTACCTCAAAAAACTCAACGATTATTACAACAACTGGATTGATAATTATAAAGAGGGCAAACTGCTTATTATTGATGCCGACAGCAATAAATTTGCCGAAAATGACGAAGACCTGGGTAAAATCATAACACAGGTGGACGCCCAACTCTTCGGGTTATTTTAAACTATTCTAAAAAACTACAAATTCGATACAATCTTTTCCCGGATATCTTTTAGTTCGTTTTCTGAAACCTTAAGTTTGGGCCGGGTAAAATTTAAATCATCGGCTGTATTGATCGGGAGCAAATGCATGTGCACATGAGGCACTTCAAGCCCTACTACACTTATCCCGCAACGCTTGCAATCAAATGATCTTTCAATAGCCTTTGCAATAGGTTTTGCAAATACCAGCATTTCGGCCAGGCAGGCATCCGGCAAGTCAAATAATTTATCCACCTCTAATTTAGGCACTACCAGTACATGGCCCTTTACCAAAGGAAACACATCTAAAAAAGCCAGGAAACGGTCATTTTCTGCTATTTTATAAGAAGGGATTTCACCGGCAATTATTTTAGAAAAAATAGTCATTAGAAATTTGTTTTAAGATAAAACAATATGGGTTGTGTCCCATTGGGGTTCTTCAATGCCTCTTAAACACTAATGTCTTCAATCTTAAATTTTATAAGGCCTGCGGGTACATTCACCTCGGCTACTTCTCCCACCACTTTGCCCAGCAATCCACTGCCAATGGGTGAAGTAACGGATATTTTTCCTGATTTTAAATCGGCTTCGTTTTCAGAAACAATCTGGTAAGTTGCCTTTTTCTTTGTATTGAGGTTTTCAACGGTTACTTTAGTAAGTATGCTTACCCTGCTGGTATCAATGGTGGATTCGTCTAAAATTCGTGCCGTGGCAATTACCCCTTCCAGTTGTTTAATTTTTGCTTCCAAAATACCTTGCGCCTCTTTGGCCGCATCATATTCTGCATTTTCTTTTAAATCGCCTTTTTCCCGGGCTTCGGCAATGGCTTTGCTGGCCGCAGGCCGGTCTATGGCCTTCATGGATTGAAGGTCCTGTTGCATTTTCTCAAAGGTTTCCCTGGTTACATAATTTGTTTCAGCCATAAAAAATCTTTTTAGTACAAATAAAAAAAATACAACGCCCGGTTTTAGCCGAAGCGTTGCAGATGAACAAATATAAGAATTTTTCCTTTTTCTATTCATCGGCGCCAAAAGGAATTTATGAAAACTTTTCCCTGCTCCTTTCCTGCAAGCCATTTCCCGATATGCCACCGTAATAATGAATATCTTACAAACGGGGCAGCAGGCCCTATACCCCGGGGCAACAGGATGCCGTACCGGGAAAAAGTTTAAAATTTATTTGCTAAATTTTTTAGTATTTCTAAAATAAACTGCATCTTTACAGCCTAAAATTTTTTCTATGGAAGGCGAAGATCTTTTTTTTGGCGCTGCCTATAAAGGCTCAAAGAAATTAGTGCAGCAGGATATCCCAACGGCCAATGCCACGGGTTTTGGCGCTGCTGCAGATGATTATATGGAGCGGGGTATTGACCTCAACGAACAACTGATCCGCAACAAGCCGGCAACTTTTTTCTTTCGGATGAAAGGTGATGCCATGAAAGATGCCGGGATTTTTGATGGAGCGGTACTGGTTGTTGACCGGTCGGTAAAGCCGGTAAGCGGCAAAATAATTGTAGCCATTTTAAACGGTGAACTTTTGGTGCGGCGTTTTCACAAAAATTTCTCATCGGCTTTTTTAATACCCGAAAACGAGCGCTTTAAAAGCATTAACCTGGCGGCCTTCAGCAATTTTGCCGTTTGGGGTGTAGTTACTTATGTGATCCACTCGGTTTAATCGGTAATACAGCTTTAGCCATGAAAGCCATCCTGGACTGCAACAATTTTTACTGTGCCTGCGAACGCCTGTTTCTTCCGCACCTGGCAGAGAAACCGGTAATTGTATTGAGCAACAACGACGGCTGTATTGTATCCCGCAGTGACGAAGCCAAGCTATTGGGCATTCCCATGGCCGGGCCTTATTTTATGGCAAAACCGGTAATAGAAAAAAATAAAGTGGTGGTATTTTCTTCCAACTATAATTTGTACGGCGACCTGAGCTGGCGTGTAATGGAAACCCTGCGGCAGGCCGTGGGTAAAGAAAACGTGGAAGTGTATTCGGTGGATGAAGCGTTCCTCAACCTTTCGCTTTATGCCCATACCAATCTATATGCCACCGGCCTCCAGCTAAAAGACGAAGTGGAGCAGTGGACGGGTATAAAAGTATCCGTAGGCATTGCGCCCACAAAAGTATTGTGCAAAGTGGCCAACCATATTGCCAAAAAAAATAAAATAGCCACCAACTGCGTAGTGGTGCTTACCGATGCTGCCGAAATAAAAAAAGCGCTTCAGCAAACCCCGGTAAACGAAATTTGGGGCATTGGCTCACGGTATGCTCAAAAGTTAAAAGAGCACTGGAGTATTTATGATGCCTGGCAGTTATGCAACATGAGCGAAAGCTTTGCGGCAAAAGAACTGGGCGGCGTAGTGGGCAAAAGGCTCATCCGGGAACTGAGGGGAGAAAGCGTAAGGGAAATGCAGGAAGAGTTGCTGGTAAAAAAAATGATTGCCACTACAAGAATGTTTGGCCAGCCTGCAAAAACCTTGCAGGAAATTAAGGAAGCCGTAGCCACTTATACCTCAAGGGCTGCAGAAAAATTAAGGCGACAGCATAGCGCCGCAAAGTACATCAGTGTATTTGTAGTGGCCAAAAGCCAAAAAAACAATGCCGATTTCAGGGGCGAAATGTACAGCCTTTCGGCAACGCTGCCCATACCTACCGCATTTACCAACCAATTGATAAAATATGCCATGGCCCTGGCAGAAAAATTATATACCAAAGGCTTTGTTTACAAAAAAGCAGGCGTAATGCTCAGCGGGCTGGTACCCGACTCATCCATACAGGCAAATTTATTTTACCACTCAGCAAAAAATAATGATAGAAAACTGATGGAAATGATAGACAATATTAATTTCAGCCAGGGTAGCGATATCCTGAAATTTGCTGCAAGCGGCACAAAGCGCAATTGGAAAATGCGGCAGGAACTCCGCAGCCCACGCTATACTACAAGATGGAATGAATTATTTACACTTACCTGAGGTTTGCAGAAAAAAATTAATCCATATTTTCAATCACCATTGCACTGGCTCCCCCACCGCCGTTGCAAATACCGGCAGCGCCGTATTTAGCCTTGTTTTGTTTTAATACATTGATCAACGTAACAATAATGCGGGCTCCGCTGGCGCCCAATGGATGGCCTAAAGAAACAGCGCCACCATTTACATTCACCTTTGAGGGGTCCAGCTTCATACGCCTGGAGTTTTCAATACCTACTACAGAAAAGGCTTCGTTTAATTCCCAAAAGCTGATATCTTCCATTTTTAAACCCGCTTTTGCTACAGCTTTGGGCACTGCTAAGGCGGGCGTAGTGGTAAACCATTCCGGTGCCTGCTCGGCATCGGCATAGGCTAATATTTTGGCAATGGGTTTTAGGCCCAATTGATCGGCTTTTTCTTTGCTCATTAAAACCAATGCGGCTGCGCCGTCATTCATGGTGCTGGCATTAGCAGCTGTTACACTTCCATCGGCCTGGAATGCGCTTTTTAAACCGGGTATTTTATCAAACTTTACATTAAAAGGCTCTTCATCTTTTGCAAATAGTACCGGGTCGGCCTTTTTTTGAGGAATGGATACGGGCACAATCTCATTCTCAAATTTGCCACCATTCACCGAAGCTTGTGAACGTTTGTAACTTTCTATGGCAAAAGCATCCTGCTCTTCACGGGATACATTACATTCCCTGGCACAAAGCTCAGCGGCATTTCCCATTGCTTTTCCATCATATACATCGGTAAGCCCGTCTTTAGCCAGGCCATCAATAAAAGATACGTTACCATATTTGTTTCCCCACCGCAAACTTTCCGAATAAAAAGGCACATTGCTCATACTTTCCATACCACCGGCTACAACAATATCGGCATCACCCAATAAAATACTTTGGGCAGCCTGTGCAATGGCTTTCATCCCGCTGGCACACACTTTGTTCACTGTGGTACAATTCACTTCATTGGGCAACCCTGCAAATTTAGCCGCCTGCCTTGCCGGAGCCTGGCCAAGATTAGCTTGTATTACACATCCCATAAGTACATCCTGAACATCACCGGGTTTTACCCCGGCTTTTTCCAATGCGCCTTTAATGGCAACAGCGCCTAATTGGGTGGCAGAAAACCCTTTTAGAGAGCCACCAAAACTACCAATAGGTGTACGCACTGCCGATATGATATAGACTTCTTTCATAAATGCCTGTTTTATTTGCAAAATTAAGCATAATGCTGCATGAAACCTTATGGACTCTTCTTTTTAAAAACCGCTACAAACATATTATCGGCATTTTGTAAATAGCCGGGTATAGCCTGTTGATGTATCAAAGCAATTTTGAATTGTGATTGTGCCCATTGAACAACTTCTTCATTTTCTGCCGTAAACACCGAACAGGTGATATAAAACAATATCCCATTTTCCTTTAAAAAGGAAACTGCATTGGCCAGTATTTTTTGCTGCTTTTGACGGTATTCCTGCAATTGATTTATAGTAAAATAAACTAACTGCTCCGGTGTTCTGGCCCAGGTACCACTACCGGTACAGGGCACATCACACACAATCATATCAAATGGGCCGTGAGTAATGGATGGTTCAGGTAAGGTTAAGTCTGCAACAAATGTTTGAGAAGCAACTATACCTGCCGCCGCAAACCTTTGCACTAAATTCTTTAATATACTTTCTCTAATGTCTGAAGCATAAATTTTTACATTACCGCTGAGTTTATCAAAAAGCAAAATTGATTTTCCCCCACTGCCGGCGCAGCAATCCCACAGTTTTAATTCGTTATTGGCGCCGGGCATGGTATCTAAAAAATCAAGCACCTGCTGCGAACTCAAATCCTGAACTACAACCTCTTTATCTGCCACAAAAACATCCCGGAGAGCGGTTGCATTTTTTAAGGCTATCCCATTTTCATGAATGGATAAAAAAGGCAGTTTTTCTTCTTTTAACTTCTTTAAAACGTAGGTTTTTTTACCGGGCCGGATCCGGAGAAAAAAATCGGGCTGGCTTAAAAAAGAACAATAATAATCCTGGTTTTGAAACAAGGGTGACAGCAATCGGTAAAATGGAAAGAGCATTTCCGGCGCAATATGCAACATATTCAACTTTTCGGAAACCGATTCTATGGCGCTATGGTTAAGTTGTGGGCTAAGCTGCAGCAATAGGGGGTGCCCGGCGGGATGCGTTAGAAAAAAACTGTTTAATAAAATTTCTTCATTGAGTTCTTTTTTAAACGCCAATGCCGTTCTAAAATAAGAATAACAAATATCGCTGATGATTTTACGGTCTTTTGATCCGTGCTTTTTATGAAGTGAAAAATATTTTTTTATATAAAATTCAAATGGCGTAGCTCCGGGGTAGCCGGAAAGTATTTTTAAAGCTGTTGCAATATGGTGATGATAAAAACCCATCATAAAAAAACCCGCCAATCAGCGGGGAAAAAATTGTGTTGGTTACAAATGCAATAAAGCCTCCACAGGATCTTTACCAAATAAGAGTTGCGATGGGTTCTCCAGCAATTGCTTAACCATTACCAAAAAGCCAACCGATTCCCTGCCATCAATTAAGCGGTGATCATAACTTAAAGCTACATACATCATGGGCTTAATCACCACACTGCCGTTTACCGCCATGGGGCGTTCTACAATATTATGCATTCCCAAAATGGCGCTTTGGGGTATATTAATGATGGGAGTACTCATCATACTTCCAAAAATTCCTCCATTTGTAATGGTAAATGTACCGCCCGACATTTCTTCCAGGGTAAGTTTATTGTTTTTTGCTTTTGTTGCCAAATCCACCACTGCTGCTTCAATCCCGGCCATATCCAGGCTTTCTGCATTTCTTATCACCGGCACAACTAAACCCTTAGGTGCGCTAACTGCTATGGAAATATCACAATAATCATGGTAAATAATACTTTCTCCGTCAATATAAGCATTTACTGCAGGGAATTGTTGCAAAGCAAAACAGCATGCCTTGGTAAAAAAGCTCATAAAGCCCAGGTTTACCCCATGCTGCTCTTTAAATTTATCTTTAAATTTTTTCCGGGTTTCCATAATTGGGCCCATATCCACTTCATTAAAAGTGGTGAGCATGGCCGTAGTATTTTTAGCTTCCACCAGCCTTCGGCTAACCGTTTTACGCAGGTTGCTCATTTTTTCCACCCTTTCGTTACGGCTAAAAGCTTCCACACCGGGCTTACGACCGGGATTATTTAAGATATCCAATACATCCTGCTTTAAAATTTTTCCGTTGGATCCACTGGGTGTAATGGTTTTACTGTCAATCTTTTTATCTGCAATTATTGCTGCGGCAACAGGCGAAGCCTTGGCGTCTTCCTCCGTTGTTTTAACGGGCTTTGATTCTGCCGGCTTTTTTTGTGGCTCTGGGGCTTTTTCGGGGGGTGGCGCTGTGGCTTTTTTGGTATCAGGTTGTGCGGCCTCGGTATCAATATGGGCTACAATATCTCCAATGGCAAGATTATCCCCTTCTTTGGCAACCTGTTTAATGATGCCGGCTTGCTCCGCATTGATTTCAAAAGTAGCTTTTTCACTTTCCAATTCTGCTATAACTTCATCTCTATCAGCCCATTCGCCATCATTTTTAAGCCATTTTACCAAGGTTACTTCGCTTATACTCTCCCCAACAGTAGGTACATTAATGTCAATTGCCATTGCCTTTTACATTTAGAATTACAAATTTCGGATAAAAAGTACTTATTTACGCACAAAATACCCAATATGAACGTTTATTAAATAAAAATCACCTTAATGTGTGATAGGAAATGTGAGAATTTAATGTATTTTTACGTTCCAATCACCTTTGAAACGAGCCGCAATTTAAAATTACCGATTACTCAATAAAAGCCAGCATTTACTAAATTACGCTTACTAGTAAATAAAAAACGATATAGTTTTAAACTAATATTAATTAAAACGGTTATGAAAATGTTTAAAAAAGCACCAAAATTCATTGCATTTGTTTTATGCTTTACCAGTACCCATGCTTTTGCTCAATTTTATAATAATGGCGCCACAGTGAAAATTCAACCCGGCGGATTAATTTTTGTACAGGGAAATGCTGAAAATAATACGGGAACTATTACCAATGATGGTAAAATGGAAGTGCAGGGTAATTTCATTAATGCTGCAACCTATAATACGGTTACTAATGATGACTCCTTAATTTTGACCGGAAGCAATAACGTAACGCTTACTTTAGGAAGTTCATCGGTTAATAATTTAATGGTAAATAAAGCTGTAAATACCAATAATGTTACCCTTGGTTCAAATATAAATGTGATTACTAAACTTGATTACCTGGCTGGAAATCTCACTACCGATCCGTTAAATACTTCTTATGTATTCTCAGCCCCTATAGGAGCCTTATTTAATTTTGCCGCCGGCCGGGAAATTACCGGGCGGGTGAGCCGTACGGGATGGGCAGATGGAACCGCTTATGTATTTAACCAACCCAATATGCAGGTTACCACCAACGGGGGTACCGCTCCCACTTCGTTTACGGTAAACATGATTCCGCAATCAGGCGGAGGTGATCCTTCATTAAATGAAAGGGAAGTAAAAAGAAAATTTGAATTTTCTACACCGGATGGAAGTGGATTTACATCTGATATCCGTTTTGCTTATGACGATGCTGAATTAAATACCAATACAGAACCCAGTCTTGCTCCCTGGTATTTTGACGGTGGTACAGAATGGAATGGAAAACTTGCTTCTCTTACCAAAGACGGTTCAAATAATTATGTACAATATACCGGTATTACGGGTACAGAGCTTGCAGAAGAATGGAAACTTGCCGATGCAAAATATACCATTAATGCAAGTGCAATAATCCGTGGACCATGGAATAGTGGCGCTTCTCAAATGAATACCACACTTAATACCAACAATGTGATTCCTTTGAACCAACCCTATAATGTTACTCCATTTAATTATACAGGAACGGAGTCTGTAGCTTCAATTCCCAATGCAAATGTTGTAGATTGGATATTGGTTGAGTTAAGAAAACCTTCATCCGGCCTTCCCGAAGATGCAAACTCAGCATCCATCATTGGGAGAAAAGCAGGATTTTTATTAAATGACGGAACTATTGTGGATATTGATGGGGTTACACCTATTGCGTTTGATATTTCAAAACAGGGACCCTCATTTATTGCAATACGCCACAGGAATCACTTAGGCATTTTAAGCAACATCATTCCATCAAATATTACCGGAAATTTTGATAACGATTTTACGGCTTTAGCCAATTGTTATAAAAATCCTTTTGCAAATTCCGATCCTTTGGTTTTACTTGGCGGAGCATCTGGCAAATATGGAATGTGGGCAGGAGATGCCAATAAAAATAACTTAGTAAATGGCACCGATTTGAGTATTGTAAATAATGGAATTGCCGGGTCTGCATCCGGTTACATTAATTCCGATATTAATTTGAGTTCATCCTTAAATGGCACAGACTTGAGTATCACCAACAATACGCTTTCTCAATCCGGTGAAAGTAGCCAGGGAAGGCATATACAGCCTAATTTTGACTTAAACACCAAAAAATTTATTAAATCCAACTTACCGGAATAAACAAATTTTTATTTTATCAATTGAATCTTTAAAAGAAGAAAAAATCAATGAAAAAAATATTACTTACATCATTAATTACCTGTTTTTTGCTTATTGCATTTGAAAAATTAAATGCACAGGATTGTGAATGGAGAGCTGTTGATGCCACATTTACTGCAACCGATCCAGATGGTGCAGGCCCGGCCACAGGTATCGCTACATTTAAATTACAAATAAGGTCAAGAGGAGCTAATATTCCGCAGGTAAATGTAATTTCTACAGGGTTTTGTTACCAGTCGGCATTATTAATGCCGCCCAGCCCTCCGGGTTGCAGTATTGTTGCTAACCCGCCAAACATCACATTAGAAGAGCCCTGGGCCTCTAATGGATATAGTTTCGGTGCTTTTAACCATTGCAATATTATAAACAATACCGTTTCCGGCGAAACTTTCGACCGGAGAACAGCCGGCGCCATATTAGGCTCACCCATAACTTTATTAAACACCTGGATGGATTTGTATACCGTTACCATGTGGACAAAAGGAGCAGGTATCCCTCAAGGTGGATATATCATAATGAATTCCGGTTCAAGTTCTACTGATCCGCTTCCAAAAAGGTTCAATACTTATTCCGTTTCAGATTTTGATGGTAATGAATATGCCGCTTATACACTTACCTACGAAACGCCTTTAGCAATTACCGGCGCAGTACCCGTTTCATTTAGCCAGGCATCAGTATCCTGCTTACCCAACGGGGCTTCTATAACCTGGAACACCGCCAGTGAAAGCAACAGCCATTATTTTGATATTTTAAAAAGTATTGATGGTGGTACCACCTGGGCAACCGTTGGAAGAAAAAATGCAGCGGGTAACTCATCGGCAAACCGTAGCTATCAGTACCTGGATATAGAAGCCGGCAGTGCTTTGTATAAAGTAAGGTTGTATGATAACGACGGCCACATTAGTGAAACCCAGGTGCTTCGCTCAACATGCGAAACCCGTAATACAATTACGGCAATTGTGTACCCCGTTCCGGCAAAAGACCAGGTAACGCTGGCTATCAAATCAACCAAAATGATCAAAACAACCCTGCAGGTTATTGATGCAAAAGGCGCCTTGGTACAACAATTTGAAACAACACTCAATATTGGCAGCAATAATATTTATATCAATACCAGCAAATTTGCTTCGGGAGAATATAGAATTATAAGCAGCAATAAAGAGTTGCTGCTCAACAAAAAATTAATGATTGCCCGATAATTAATTATAGGCTTTATTCATTTTTTAAAAGCCCCTTAATATTTAAGGGGCTTTTTCCTGTGAAAAACTTTTGTTGAAAACAGACTTTGCATTAGCTGTTGTAATCCTGACCACTTCAGCAATTGACACCTGTTTAATATCGGCAATCTTTTGTACTATGTAAGTCAGGAAACTACTTTCATTCCGTTTTCCACGGAACGGCACGGGAGAAAGATAAGGGGCATCGGTTTCCAAAACCAAATGATCCATATCAATGTTTTTTAAAGTTTCATCCAACCCGGATTTTTTATATGTAACCACACCACCAATACCCAAAAAGAACCCGCATTCAATAATTTGTTTAGCTTCTTCCAAGGAACCCCCAAAGCAATGGAAAATTCCCCTGAGCCCCGAACCCTTATAATTATTAATGACATTGATGGTTTCCTGCATTGCATTACGGGTATGCAATACCAATGGGATATCGTATTTTAAGGCCAGTTCTATTTGAGCATCAAGGGCTATGTATTGTTCTTTTGCAAAACTACTATCCCAGTAAAAATCAAGCCCTGTTTCACCAATTGCTGCAAATGGCCTTTGTTTTAAAAGCTCCCTAATATGATCCAACTCATATAAATAATTTTGTTTTACCGAACAGGGATGCAAACCAATCATGGAAAAACATCTTCCCGGGTATTGCTGTTCCATATCCATCATGGCTTTATGTGTAGTACTGTCTATTGCCGGTAAAAAAAAATGACTAACTTCTGCATTTACGGCTCTAATCAGCATATCACCGGCATCTTCTTTAAAATCATCAAGGTATAAATGGCAATGGGTATCAATCATCATCTTTGATTTAAAAAGAAGTTATTAAAATAAAGGATAACTTTTTATAAAATTTTAAAAAAAAATTTTGTTAATAATAAAGCTCTCCGTATCTTGGCAACAGTTTTCATAGGGTACGGATTAAAAACGGGCCAGGGTGTCTACCCAGGCCCATTTTATTTTAAGGCAATACGGTTATTCCTTCAAACTTAAAACCCTTTTCCGCAAAGTATTGTAGCGTTTTGGGCAAAGCAAATTCAAGGTGCTGCCTGGCTTTTTCACTATCATGAAATACAATAATAGAGCCGTCAACCGCATGTTTAATTATGTTTTTAAAACATTGTTCGCTTGAAATATTTTTATCAAAATCGCCGCTCAGTACGCTCCACATTACATTTTTTAAACCCAGCCGGGGCGAAGCAATCATACGGTATTGCTGACTTGTAAACTTTCCATATGGAGGCCTGAAGATTTTTCCATTAATAAGTTGCTGTGCTTTTTCTACATTTTCAAGGTAGGGCTTTGCAGGGGTTTTCCAACCGTTTAGATGGTTATAAGTATGGTTACCAACGGTATGCCCGTTTACCACAATCTGTTGAAATACCCGTGGATATTTCAATACATTTTCGCCCACACAAAAAAATGTAGCTTTTGCATTGTATTTTTCCAACTCACTTAATACATAGCAAGTTACATCCGGGTGAGGTCCATCATCAAACGTTAAAAAAAGCCTATTATCACCTGCAGGCATATCCCAAATCAACGAAGGATATACCAATTTGGCCCAAAAAGGCGTTTTAGAAAAATAAACCATTTTGCAAATTTATTTTAAAATCCATTAAACCTTCATTTAAACCACTCGTCATAGATTAACAAAAATTATACGTTATGAAATCAATAAAAATCTCAATTGCCATAATGGCTTTGGCTGCAATTACGTTTACAGCCTGTAAAAAAGACGACAGTACAACTCCCGGCGGCGACGAAGTTGCCATTACATCCGACCTGAGTAGTAAACAAGCCACTACTGATATAATGGTAGAAGGCGATAATGCCGTATTATTTTCCATTACCGATGAACAAGATTTAAACGGTGGTAAACTTTCCGGAGGCGGGCAAACACCCAGCTTTTTGTGCGCTACCGTAACGGTTACCCCGGCATCCGGTTTTCCCAAAACCATCACCCTCGATTTTGGCAGCGGATGCACCAACCCCAATACAGGGGTAACCCGTAGCGGTAAAATGATTTTTGTACTTAGCGATTCCTTACGACATGCAGGAGCCACTGCGGTACTTACATTTGATAACTATTATGTAAACGGGTTTAAACGGGAAGGTACCATTACCTGGACCAACGTAAGCACCCCCGGCCATCGTAGCTGGACAAGGCAGGTTGTAGCCGGAAAAATTACTGCGCCAAACGGCCATTGGTGGTTACATAATAGTTTAAAAACCATTACTCAAATTCATGGAATGGCTACCCTTAATCCTGAAGACGATGCTTTTGAAACCACCGGTGCAGGTACCGTGGTAAACTCCAATAATGTTACACGAACTTATACTATTTTGGAAGCATTGGTTACCAAAAACAGTTGCCCTAAAATTGTTTCCGGAAGATTAAAAGTGGAAGGCCCTAACCATTATGCCATTATTAATTACGGCAATGGCGCCTGCGATAATATTGCAACGATTTCAATAGACGGTGGAAACCCCTTCCCGATCCAGTTGCCATAAACATTTTTCACATGGTTTTTCAAAGCTGCCCAAATAAACCGGGCAGCTTTTTTATTGGCTGCAGGTATGCTTATCTTTGCGTTCTTATATTTTTTTTGATCACATGGAAATAAGAACACGCTTTGCTCCAAGCCCAACCGGCGGCCTCCACCTTGGTGGCGTACGAACTGTTTTATACAATTATTTATTTGCCCGGCAAAATGGCGGAAAATTTATTTTACGTATTGAAGATACCGACCAAACCCGTTTTGTACCCGGCGCCGAAGCCTATATTAACGACTGCTTAAACTGGTGTGGCTTAAAGCCCGATGAAGGCCCGGAAACCGGCGGCCACTATGGTCCCTATCGCCAAAGCGCAAGAAAAGATATTTATAAAAAATTTGCCGAAGAACTGATTGCCAAAGGAGTTGCCTATTATGCGTTTGACAGCCCCGAAGCATTGGAAAAAATGAGGAATGCATTTAAAACAACAGAAAATCCATCCCCGCAATATGACCGGCAGGTAAGGATGAAAATGCAAAACTCATTAAACCTGGGTGAAGCCGAAACGCAAAAACGAATAAGCGCCGGCGAAGCCTATGTGGTACGAATAAAAATTCCTGATGATGAAACCATCCGCTTTAATGATATGATCCATGGCGAAGTGAGCTTTGAATCATCAGTGGTGGATGATAAAGTTTTATTAAAAGCCGATGGGATGCCTACATACCATTTAGCTGTGGTGGTGGATGATTATTTAATGAAGGTTTCTCATGCTTTTCGGGGAGAAGAATGGCTCAGCAGCGCCCCGGTGCATATTTTGTTATGGAAATATTTATTTGGGTTAGACAAGATGCCGCAATGGGCACACCTTCCGCTCATTTTAGGGCCAAATGGTAAACTCAGTAAACGGGATGGTGCAAAATACGGTTTTCCGGTATTTGCCATGAACTGGACCGACCCAAAAACCAACGACTTTACCGAAGGTTTTAAAGAAAAAGGTTTTTTGCCCGAAGCATTCATCAATATGCTGGCCATGCTGGGATGGAATGATGGAACCACCCAGGAAATTTTTACACTGGATGAACTCATTGATAAATTCAGTATGGACAGGGTACATAGAGCCGGTGCAAAATTTGATTACGAAAAAGCCAAATGGTTTAACCAGGAATGGATTAAAAAATTAGATCCTGATGACTTGTGCAAACGGGTGGCCATGAGTTTAACATCAAAAGGGCTAAATCTTCCCGATGTTAATTATTTAAAAAAAGTAACCGAATTAGTAAAAGAACGATGCACCCTGCTTTCTGACTTTTATGACCAGGCATTGTATTTTTTTAAAACCCCTGAAACGCTGGATTTGGAAAGCATAAAACCAAAATGGAATAGCGAAAAAGCCGGTTTTTTTGACGATTATATTCAATGGCTTTCTGCTCAAACTGCATGGAACAGCCAGGATTTGGAAACGGGGTTTAAAAACCTTGCCATACAAAAAAATATTAAACCGGGAGAATTGCAACTGCCGTTTAGAATCATGTTGGTAGGTGCAAAATTTGGGCCGGCCGTATTCCAAATAGCCGAAATGATAGGTGCAGAAGAAACCATTAAGCGAATTAAAAATGCCTTAATTTTACTCCACGCATGATGAATCAACGTCCCATAAGGGTTTTAGTGGCAAAAGTTGGCCTGGATGGCCACGACAGGGGTGCAAAAGTTATTGCCACTGCATTAAGGGATGCCGGGATGGAAGTGATTTATACCGGCCTGAGGCAAACACCGGAAATGGTAGTAAACGCTGCTCTCCAGGAAGATGTTGATGCCATTGGTGTGAGCATCCTCAGTGGTGCCCACATGACGGTTTTTCCAAAGCTGATACAATTAATGCAGCAAAAAGAAATGAATGACGTGTTGCTCACCGGTGGTGGCATAATACCCGATGAAGATGCCCAACATTTATATCAATTAGGCTGCGGAAAATTATTTGCCCCGGGAACACATACACACGAAATAGCGGGCTATATTAAAGAACAGGTGGCCTTAAAAAGAAATTTTTAACTCTTTATTTTTTGAATACCATGACTTTTGACACCCTACTTTTTGCCATAGAAAATAATACCGCCATTATTACCATTAACAGGCCCGACAAACTGAATGCCTTAAATAAGAATGTATTTGATGACCTGGATAAGGCGGTGGATGCAGTGAATGAAAATCCCGAAATACATTCTGCCCTGATTACCGGCGCCGGAAGCAAGGCATTTGTTGCAGGGGCCGATATCACCGAATTTGGTTCATTGAGTATTGTGGAAGCCCGGCAACTTTCAGAGAGGGGCCAACAGGTTTTTTTTAAAATTGAAAACAGCCCTAAACCCTTTGTTGCTGCGGTAAATGGCTTTGCCTTAGGTGGCGGATGCGAACTGGCCATGAGTTGCCATTTCAGGCTTTGCAGCGACAATGCCAAATTTGGGCAGCCGGAGGTAAACCTGGGCTTAATACCCGGTTATGGCGGCACACAACGCCTTACCCAACTTATCGGCAAGGGAAAAAGTATGGAACTTCAAATGACGGCTCAAATGATTGATGCCCAGGAAGCGCTACGGCTGGGCCTGGTGAACTACGTAACCCCTTCAGATGATTTACTCACCCGTACCAAAGAAATTTTGGCAGTTATAAACAGCAAGGCGCCTTTAGCCGTTGCTAAAATCATAGAATGCATCAATCATGCAGTGACCAACAACAATTATAGCGGTTTTGAAAAAGAAGTAGAAGCCTTTGGCTTTACCTTTGGCACAGAAGATATGTTAGAAGGCACCCAGGCTTTTTTAGAAAAAAGAAAAGCGTCGTTTAAAGGAAAATAATTTTTACTTAGTACGCCCTTGCAAATAACACCCGTTGTTTACTGGGCTTGCCGGAAAAAATACATTTACCCTCTTCCGGTTTGGCATCTAAAGGAATACAACGTATGGTGGCCTTAGTGGCTTCTTTGATTTTTTCTTCCGTTTCGGCTGTACCATCCCAATGAGCGCTAATAAAACCGGGTTGCTCATCTAAAAGTTTAATAAAATCGTCCCATTGATCGGCGCTACGGGTATTTTCATTTCTAAAAAGAAGGGCCCTGTTAAAAATATTCTGCTGTATGGCATCCAATAACCCGGCACAGTATGCTTCAATACCGGTAATACTTACCGATGCCTTTTCTTTGGTATCTCTCCGTACCAGTTCCACCACATTGTTTTCTACATCTCTCAGGCCAATAGCCAATCTCAGCGGCACACCCTGCATTTCATATTCTGCAAATTTCCATCCCGGGCGGGTGGTTTCATTATTATCGTACTTTACCCTGATCCCCTTGGTTTTTAAGCCTTTTATAATTTCGTTTGCTTTTGCATCAATAACCGGTTTACTTTCTTCTCCTTTATAAATGGGTACAATCACTACCTGTACCGGCGCAATTTTTGGAGGAAGGATTAGCCCGTCATCATCACTATGCGCCATTATTAATGCGCCGATCAGGCGGGTGCTTACGCCCCAGCTTGTTGCCCATACATATTCTTTTTTATTCTCCTTATTTAAAAATTGCACATCAAAAGCTTTGGCAAAATTTTGACCCAGGAAATGCGAAGTGCCGGCCTGCAAGGCTTTGCCATCCTGCATCAATGCTTCAATACAATAGGTATCTTCTGCCCCTGCGAATCGTTCGCTGGCAGACTTTACGCCTTTAATTACGGGTAGGGCCATATAGTTTTCGGCAAACTCGGCATATACATTTAGCATCTTTACGGTTTCTTCCACTGCTTCCTCTTGCGTTTCATGTGCGGTGTGGCCTTCCTGCCAAAGAAACTCGGCCGTACGCAAAAACAATCGGGTGCGCATTTCCCAGCGTACCACATTAGCCCACTGGTTTATTAAGATCGGCAAATCCCGGTACGATTGTATCCAGTCTTTATAAGTGTTCCAAATGATGGCCTCACTGGTTGGCCGTACCACCAGCTCTTCCTCCAATCGGGCTTCGGGATCTACGATTAATTTTCCTTTTTTATTTTCATCTGCTTTTAGCCGGTAGTGCGTTACCACTGCGCATTCTTTTGCAAAGCCCTCAGCATTTTTTTCTTCGGCTTCAAATAAGCTTTTGGGTACAAACAGCGGAAAGTAAGCATTCACATGGCCGGTATCCTTAAACATGCGGTCCAGCTGATCTCTCATATTTTCCCAAAGCGCATAACCGTAGGGTTTAATCACCATGCAACCTCTTACGGCGCTGTAGTCTGCCAGGCCGCTTTTAATTACCAAATCATTATACCATTGGGAGTAATCCTGTTTTCTTGAAGTGATTTCCTTGCTCATAAATATGTTCCGTTAGTGCTTTGCGAAATGCCGTTTAAATTAAAAAATATTTTTCTTAAAACTTTTGCAAAATTAAGGAGTTAAAGGGCAAGCACAAAGTTTGCATTTAGCACATATTTAACAGCGTATCAGCAAAAAAATGGTCTAATACCATAGAGATTTTGCAACTTTGTAATGAACTTATTTTTAATCAGGCTTTGCCTTAAACGATTTTGCCATGAACATTAAATTATTGATTAGCGCATTTGTGCTTTCTGCAATAGTAACCAGTTGCGGAACAGCCTACAAGAGCGGTCAAACCCCCGACGATGTTTATTTTTCCCCTTCAAATGAAAAATCCGGGTATATTGAACAGGATAACAACCGTTATTCCAGGTATAACGACCGGGAAGAAAGGCAATTGAGAATGAAAGCATATGATTATCGCTGGAGGTATTTAGATGACTATTATGATTATTACAGCTATCGTTACAACCCCTATTATTACGGATACAATCATGGTTATTATTACAACCCCTATTACTACCCCGCCCCGGTATATTTTTACGGGCCTGTGGTAAATCCCAAAAATCATACCCCACGCATGACCGGCCTGGGAAGTTATTACAATAATAATGGCAGTGTAAAAATTGCCCAGTCCTCTCATACAAAAACGCCAACTATTAATTCTACAAAAGCGTACAGCAATACCAGCCCAGGCAGCAAAGTGGTAAGAAGAATCATTGGCAGGAGCGATAATGATTATAATGATGGCGGAAATAACAACAGGAGCTATAACCCTTCTCCCTCACCAGGCTCTTCCTCAAGCGGAAGCAATTCCGGCGGGCAAAGTATTTCAAGGCCTTCAAGAAATTAATCATCAACAGACCGGAAAACGAATCACAAATGAAGAAACTCTATATAATGATATGGGTATTATTAGGCAGTGCCGCACTTGATGCCCAGGTACCTGAAGACGCTAAATTATTCAGTTGGTACCCTCAAAACGGAACGGCACGAAGCCTGGCCATTGGTGGTGCCATGGGCTCTTTGGGAGGCGATATCAGCGCCCTCTATGTAAACCCTGCGGGACTTGGTTTTTACCGAACCAACGAGTTTGTAATTGCGCCGCAATTTGCCTTCAACAAAAATGCCTCTACTTTTATACAGCATACGAACGACACCGGTAAAAATGCATTTGCCTTAGGAACCATTGGCGTGATATTTGGCGAAGGATCAAACAAAAAAGGAAAGCGGAGCAGCGCTTTTTCTATTGGCATTTCTCAAACTGCCAATTTAAATAACCGTGTATATTATAGCGGCGTTAATGACTATAGCTCATTTGCAGAAACATTTGCTGAAGAATTGGCCAAAAGCGGTGTGAGTACTTCGGATTTATTAAACACATTGTCGCCCCTGCCCTATACGGCTGCCCCGGCCTATTATACCTACCTGATAGATATTGATACCAGCAATGGATTTAGCCAGGTGAGAGCAGCCCCCGAAAATATTTTGGATGCGGGGGGAAGTTTGCAACAAAGTTTTTTAAAAGAAACCAAAGGCGGAATATATGAACTGGCTTTAGGCGGAGCAGTAAATACCAATGACAAATGGCTGTTTGGCGGAACGCTTGGCATACCTATTATTGATTTTACCAGCACTACCACCGTTACCGAAAAAGATGCCACCGGCAATACCAAAAATGGTTTTCAATCCTTTGATTATACGGATGAATACCACTCCACAGGAGTTGGATTTAATGCAAAGCTTGGGGCTATATACCGGCCTGCAGAGTATTTCAGGTTGGGATTGGCCTTGCATACGCCTTCTTTTATGTTCTTAAAAGATGAAAGAACCACAAATCTTAATACCGTAGTGGAAGATACCTCAGGCAATGCAGAACATTTTAATGTAAGTTCTTTGCTCTTTACCAATAATGAAGCCGGCGAAGCCAATTACAGGCATTTTACTCCATGGAAAGCCATCTTTAGTGCTTCTTATGTTTTTAGAGAAATAGAAAACGTAAAAAAACAAAGGGGCTTTTTAACCGCCGATATTGAATATGTAAATTATAAAGGAAGCCGGTTTGGCAAATCCGGTTCGGATAACAGCGCACCAAAACAATACTATACCGCCTTGAATGATGTGATTAAAGATTATTATAAAGGCGCTTTTAATTTTAGGGTGGGCGGAGAATTAAAGTTTAATACATTTATGACCCGGCTTGGATTTGCCCACTATGGCAACCCTTATGCCGATAAATCCTACAACGCTGGCCGCACCTTATTATCCGGGGGTATTGGGTATCGCAATAAAGGCTTTTTTGTGGACCTTACCTATATCCATTCTATTACAAAAGACATTAACTATCCTTACCGGCTTGAAGACCGGAGCAACCCTTACTATGCTAGCATGAAGCAAAAAACAGGAATGATTGCGGCCACAATTGGCTGGAAGTTTTGGGAATAATTACTCAAAGCAAAAGATTATAAAATAAAAAATGCCCGGTAGTCCGGGCATTGCTTTTTAAAAGCGGTAAGACCTTATTTCACTTCTTCAAATTCTGCATCGGTTACGTTTTCACCACCTGTTGCATTGCCATCGGGCTGGGCCGCACCAGCACCCGGGTTAGGTTCTGCCTGCTGGCCACCCTGGGTTGCTTTGTACATATCTTCACTGGCGGCAGTCCATGCCGTATTTAATGCAGCTAAATGGGTATCAATGGCAGAAACATCCTGGGCTTTGTGCGCTTCTTTAAGGCTGTTTAAAGCGCTTTCAATACCTGATTTTTTATCTGCGGGAATTTTTTCACCGTATTCTTTGAGTTGTTTCTCCGATTGAAAAATCATACTGTCGGCCTGGTTGATTTTGTCCACTTTTTCTCTTGCCAGTTTATCTTCGGCTTCGTGGGCTTTTGCTTCCGATTTCATTTTTTCCACTTCATCCTTACTTAACCCGCTTCCTCCCTGTATCGTAATTTTTTGCTCTTTACCGGTACCTTTATCTTTTGCAGTTACATGCAAAATACCATTGGCATCTATATCAAAAGTAACTTCAATTTGAGGCAATCCACGGGGCGCCGGCGGAATACCATCGAGGTTGAAGGTACCCAGGCTTTTATTTTGGTTGGCCATTGGGCGCTCACCCTGCAACACATGAATTTGTACCCCGGGCTGGTTATCACTTGCGGTACTGAAGGTTTCTGATTTTTTTGTTGGGATGGTTGTATTCGAATCAATCAACCGGGTCATTACTCCGCCCATGGTTTCTATACCCAGGCTCAATGGTGTTACATCCAGCAATAAAACATCTTTCACTTCGCCGGTTAATACAGCGCCTTGTATTGCTGCGCCAACGGCCACCACTTCATCGGGGTTTACGCCTTTATTGGGTTTTTTACCAAAGAATTTTTCTACCAGGTCCTGTACTTTAGGGATACGGGTAGAGCCGCCCACCAGGATCACTTCATCAATTTGAGATGCATTTAAACCGGCATCTTTCAAAGCCGCTTCGCAAGGTTTTAGGCAACGGTCAAATAATTTATCGGCCAGGGATTCAAATTTTGCACGGCTTAATTTTTTAACCAGGTGTTTGGGCACGCCATCAACTGCGGTAATATACGGCAGGTTAATTTCTGTTTCAGAAGAAGAAGATAATTCAATCTTGGCTTTTTCTGATGCTTCTTTTAAACGTTGCAAAGCCATAGGGTCTTTACGCAGGTCAATGGCTTCTTCCGATTTAAATTCATCTGCCAGCCAGTCCATAACCACTTTATCAAAATCATCTCCACCGAGGTGCGTATCGCCATTGGTTGATTTTACTTCAAAAACACCATCGCCAAGTTCCAGTACCGAGATATCGAATGTACCGCCACCGAGGTCAAAAACAGCAATTTTTTGATCGTGCTTGCCTTTATCCAATCCATAGGTTAACGCAGCAGCCGTAGGTTCGTTTACAATACGACGAACATTTAGCCCGGCAATTTCTCCGGCTTCCTTAGTGGCCTGGCGTTGGGCATCGTTAAAATACGCAGGAACGGTAATTACCGCTTCATTAACTTCCTGGCCAAGATAATCTTCGGCAGTTTTCTTCATTTTTTGAAGAATCATGGCGCTGATTTCCTGGGGCGTGTAAAGCCTGCCATCAATATCAATTCGAACTGTATTATTGTCGCCTTTTGCAATTTTGTAGCTCCAATGAGAGCTTTCTTCGGTTACTTCATCAAAGCGGCGGCCCATAAACCTTTTAACACTCATAATAGTGTTTACCGGGTTGGTTATTGCCTGCCTTTTAGCAGGATCGCCCACTTTACGTTCGCCATTTTTTAAAAAAGCAACAACCGAAGGAGTGGTACGGCGACCTTCATCGTTTGCTATTACCACGGGCTCGTTACCTTCCATTACGGCAACGCAACTATTAGTGGTTCCTAAGTCAATTCCAATTATTTTACCCATATATTTAATTATTTTAAATTATTTATATAGCTATGATGTCAATCTTTGTGCCAATGCAATACAGGGTGCAAAAATGGCAGTAAATTGAAATACATGTATTTAAATAGCGGTTAACTGCAAAGTGAAGGCTGCAAATGTTTACTTTAAATCCGTAAACTCGGTATGGCCGTCTTTATGCACTTTAAAGGTAAAATGACGCTGGGTAAAATAACTGAGTATAATAACAATACCAATAGTAAAAAGCTGGCTGAAAACCGGATTCCATAAGAATTTTTCTACCATCAGTTTTAGTAAGGCATAGTTAATGACCAGGTTGGAGCCAAAAGAAAGAAAATACCTAAAAAGCTGGATTCGGCCTTTTAGAACAGAAGAAGTAAACACAACGTACCGGTTTAAAGAAAACCCTACAATAAACGTAACTATGGAAGAAAGGAAAAGAGCGGCGCTATGGGGTTCAAAAGCAAAAAACTTTACATCCACTATTTCACCTTTAAAAAGATACCAGTAAGCAAAAAAGTATATGATGAGGCCAAGAAGGGCATTGGCTCCGCCACAGGCTGCATACCTGAAGGTTTGCAATGGCATGATCTTCCTGAATAAAGGAAAGAAAAAGTCAATACAGGAAGTGATGAATGCTTTCATTAAAAAACATATCTGATGCCAAGGCCGCCCCAACTGCCGCTAAATCCGTCGTAGTCGCTAAATTCAACAGAAGGTTGCCAGTCCAATGAAATATTTATGGGTGCATTTTTAAATTTATAATCGAGGCCTATTACGCCATCCACACCAATTGAAGTTCCGCCTTTATAATATTTATTGTTGTAAAACCCCACATGTGCACCCGGCCCAACATACCATTTTAATCCTTCGGTATTGGCAATATCCATATGAAATTCATACAGGCCGGTTACTCTCATCCCTTTATTCCAAAAATAGCCAAGGCCTTCAATAGCTGCTGATGGTTTAAAAAAATGTTTTACAGAAACGGCCCCGGGATAAAATTTAACACCCAGCGCCGTAGTGTATTCCTGTGAGGTGATATTTTTTTGGGCAAATGCAGTGGACAGTAGCAAAAATGCCAGGGTAGTGCAAAAAAGTGATTTGATTTTCATGATACTATTATTTTCTACATAATACTAAATACAGTTAAAAATTGTGCCAGAAAAGCCCTGGCTTACAAAACCGGCTCACCATACATTTCTTCCCTAAGTTTTTTTATGCGTTCATCAGCAAGGTATTCGTCATAAGCCATGAGTTGATCAATCATGCCGTAAGGGGTAATTTCTATAATGCGGTTAGCAACGGTTTGCATAAACTGGTGATCGTGTGTAGTAAATAAAACAATCCCCGGAAATGCCATCATGCTATCGTTAAAGGCAATGATGCTTTCCAGGTCCAGGTGGTTGGTAGGCTCATCTAAAATTACCGTGTTGGGATTTTGGAGCATCATCTTGCTCACCATGCAGCGTACTTTTTCACCGCCACTAAGTACATTGGTTTTCTTTAATATTTCGTCTCCGCTAAACAGCATTTTACCCAGGAAGCCCCTCAAAAAATCTTCATCCACATCGGTAATATGAGCCGGTACATATTGCCTCAGCCAATCCATTAAATTATGGTTTACGCCCTCAAAGTATTCGGTGTTATCGTTGGGCAAATAGGCGGTGGTAATAGTGGTTCCCCATTCGTAGGTTCCAGCATCTGCTCTTAATCTACCGTTAATCACTTCAAAAAAGGTAGTAAGCGCCAGGGGTTCCCTGCTTAAAAAAGCAATTTTTTGTCCTTTTTGAATATCAAAATTGAGTTTACTGAATAAAAGTTTCCCATCAACTGAAGCCGTTAGATTTTCTACTTTTAATATTTCATTTCCCACTTCTCTTTCCTGCTTAAAAATAATACCCGGGTATTTTCTGTTACTGGGCTGAATTTCTTCAATAACCAGTTTTTCCAATGCTTTTTTACGGCTGGTGGCTTGCTTGCTTTTGGATGCATTGGCACTAAAGCGGGCAATGAAGTCGAGCAGGTCTTTTCGCTTTTCTTCCATTTTTTTATTCTTGTCGGATAACTGCCTTGCCGCCAATTGAGAGCTTTCGTACCAAAAGGTATAATTGCCGGTATAAATTTTTATTTTTCCCCGGTCCACATCGGCAACGTGTGTGCATACGGCATCCAGGAAGTGACGATCGTGGCTTACTACAAGTACAATATTTTCATAGTCGGCCAAAAAGTTTTCCAGCCAGCTAATGGTTTCCACATCAAGGTTATTGGTAGGCTCGTCGAGTAAAAGGATGTCGGGGTTGCCAAAAAGCGCCTGGGCAAGCAATACCCGAACTTTTAAATTGGCGCTGATATCTTTCATGAACTGCTGGTGCAATTCATCTTTTACACCCAACTCGCTCAATAATGTTGCGGCATCACTTTCGGCTGTATAACCCCCCATTTCTCCAAACTGTTCTTCCAGTTCGCCGGCTTTAATACCATCGGCTTCTGTAAAATCTTCTTTGGCATAAATAGCATCCCTGTCGTGCATCACCTGCCACATTTTTTTATGACCCATCAATACGGTATGCAGTACCGTAGATTCATCAAAAGCAAACTGGTTTTGATTGAGTACAGCCATGCGCTCGCCGGGGGTAATGTCCACATTTCCCTTATTGGGTTCAATATCTCCACTGATAATTTTTAAAAAGGTGGATTTACCGGCGCCATTAGCCCCAATAATACCATAGCAATTGCCACGGGTAAAATTGATATTTACTTCATCAAACAAAACCCTTTTTCCAAAAGCCAGGGTTACATTATTTACATTAATCATAATTCACTAAAAATGGGCGCAAAGGTACTGATTTTTATGGATTTTTTCCAGGGGAAAAATTCTGTAGGAAAACAAAAAATCCCGGGTTTATGGCCGGGATAAATATGGAAAATTTTAGTAGTTTCTTTTATGATTTCTTCTTTGCTTTGGCATCATCAAGGCTGTAAATCCACTGGATGTCGGAATCTTCTGCATTGCGTACGGAGTTTTTCCGGGCTTTTTCCAAACTGTCGGCTTTTTTACCGCCTAATGCAGACTTTATGCTTTTTAGCCTTTCTTTATTTAAAGCAGCCAGGCGTTTTGTTTTTATTTCATCTGCAATGCCTGCATCGGATTGAATGGCATTTGCCCTGGCATAATATTGAGCATTTATGGTTTTTACTTTTTGAATTTCATAATCGGATAAGCCTGCAGCGCCATAAACATCGTTCCTGCTTTTATCAACAGACAGATATTTTTCCTGGGTGAGCTTTTCATTTTCTGCCTGAACTTTGTTTGAGCTGTCCTGTATGGAGCGCAAACTATCCTTAACCCATTGTGCCCTTGTATCGGCCTCAACGGAATCCTTAAACATTTTAATTTTTTCCAATCTTGCCTTTTCAGCGAGTATCGCTTGTTCCTTATCTAAGGCAGCCTGGTCGGCCGAAAGTTTTACCTGCTCTGCTTTAGCAGCTTTACGCTTTTCAATTTCTTCTTTGGTTTGTGCCTGGGTGCCCGCTACTAAAAAAGCTGCAACCAGTAATAACATCAGTTTTTTCATTTACTATATGAATTTTTATGAAAATTATGAAATCGGTTATATGAATTACAATATTTGTGCCAGCCGGTAAAAACAGCCCAAACTTTAAGCATAAAGTTAAGATTATCAGCTTAAAAATTTCTAAATTTAATCTTTGAAAAGGATATTTTTTTTCACTTTTATTAAACGTTTTTCCACTTTACCACAAACCCGTAAAATATGAATCGTCGAAAATTCTTAACACTCAGCGCTTTATCTGCTCCCCTATTATCTTTCCAAAGGCCCCTTACGGGTAGTACAAAACCCATAGTAGTTTCTACCTGGGATAGTGGTATGCCTGTAAATGCTGCGGCCTGGGAAATTTTGAGTAAAAACGGAACATCCCTGGATGCTGTAGAGGCGGGAGCTATTTATATTGAAAATCAAATTAATTGTTGTGTAGGCCTTGGCGGCTACCCCGACAGGGATGGCATTGTAACGCTGGACAGTTGCATCATGGATGAAAAAGCCAACTGTGGAGCAGTTGCAGGATTGGAACGAATTAAACACCCGATTTCGGTAGCCCGTAAAGTGATGGAAAATACCCCTCATGTATTACTGGTTGGTGCAGGCGCCCAGCAATTTGCCCTGGAAAATGGCTTTACACTTGAACCCCAGCAATTATCGGAAGACGCCCAAAAAGCTTATAAAGAATGGTTGAAAAAAAGCGAATATAAACCCGTGATTAATATAGAAAACATTAAACCCGTTAAACAACATGGGCCGTTTGCACCTGCGTTTTTTGATGATGGAAGTCCAAATCATGATACCATGGGCCTTTTGGCCCTGGACAACCTGTTCAACTTATCCGGTGCGGTAACTACAAGCGGCATGGCCTATAAAATACATGGCAGGGTTGGCGACTCACCCATTATAGGCGCCGGGCTTTTTGTAGATAATGAAGTTGGCGCTGCTACCAGCAGCGGTGTGGGTGAAGAAGTGATTCGCACCTGCGGAACTCATACCGTTGTGGAATTTATGCGACAGGGATACAGCCCTACTGCCGCATGTAAAAAAGCGGTAGAACGAATTGTTAAACGAAATCCGCAAAAAGCAAAAGAAATACAGGTAGGCTTTTTAGCCCTAAACAATAAAGGCCAATACGGGGCTTATGCCATTCAAAAAGGATTTGTTTTTTCAGTAAAGTCGGCCATGGAAAACCGCATTATTCCATCCCGTCACCTGCTTTAGCGCTATGCTGATTAAAAATTTCCCGGAGAATGCAGTTCACTTCTCCCGACCGGGTCATTACCATTAAATGTTTTCCATTGGGAATAATATGCGTAGGCCGGGTATATTTCATGGGCAATATTTCATCGCTGCTGCCATGAATATGAAAATAGGGATTGGGTAAATAATCATTCTCCCATTTTAAAACGGCTTCCATCGCCCAGCGAATAAATGCAGCGTCGCTTTCAATTACTACGTTGCGGAGCGTTTGCTTATCTTCTGCACTTTCGGATGCAAAAAAACGTTTTACCAGGGATGCTTTTTTAATAAGGCCAACGGGAACCATTTTATAGAGCTGTAGTTTTCCTGCCAGTTTATAAAATTTTGGCAATTGGCTGGATAATGGGATGCTGGACAGCAGGATGGTTGCAGACGGTTGCATGAGTTTTGCAATTTCAACGGCAATCATTCCTCCCATAGATAAGCCCAACAGCATAAAAGGTTTTTGCGCATCAATTTTTAGCGCAAGTCTTTTTGCATAAGCGGGGAGCGTTTCGGTTTGCTGCGGAGTAATCCATTCCAGGAATACCGGCTCAACCGTATGGGGAAATTGAAGATGATTAAACACCCGCCTGTCTGCCGCCATCCCGCTTATAACATAGCATTTCATAAAGCAAAAATACTACATAATGTGCGCAGGTTTTTTGCGTATGATTGAGTAATATTAACTTAGCAAAAAAAATAACACATGTTTCCATCCATAAATCCCACTACCACCAAGGCCTGGGCAGCGCTTGAAAGCCATTACCGGCTATTTGAGCAAGTAAAAATGAAAGACCTTTTTTTTAATGACGAAAAAAGATTTAGTTCCTACTCCCTGCAATTTGAGGAGATCCTTTTTGACTATTCTAAAAATATTTTTACCGATAATACACTGGAACTATTGCTACAACTGGCCGAAGAGTGCAAGCTCAAAGAGGCCATAAATGCCCTATTTGCCGGCGAGCCGATTAATGCAACAGAAAACCGGGCGGTTTTACATACCGCATTAAGAAATCAAAGCGACCAACCGGTGATGTGCAATGGGCAGGATGTAATGCCCGAAATAAAAAAGGTACAAGCCCAAATGAAATCTTTTGTACAGCAAATACACAGCGGTAGCTGGCTTGGCTTTTCTGGAAAAAAAATAAAATATATCGTAAATATTGGCATTGGCGGAAGCGATTTAGGCCCGGTAATGGTAACCGAAGCTTTAAAACCTTATTGGCATGATGACATTCAACCTTATTTTGTAAGCAATGTAGATGGTACACATATTACAGAAACGCTTAAAAAAGTTCATGCTGATGAAACGCTTTTTCTTATTGCCAGCAAAACCTTTACCACCCAGGAAACCATGACCAATGCCCACACGGCAAGGCAATGGTTTTTACAAAATGGCGGTACCGAAGCAACCATAAAAAAACATTTTGTTGCGCTCAGCACGAATAAAGAAGAAGTGGAAAAGTTTGGAATTGATGCCAAAAATATGTTTGTGTTTTGGGATTGGGTGGGAGGAAGATATAGCTTATGGAGCGCCATTGGCTTATCCATTGCCGTTACCATTGGATATGAAAATTTTGAGCAATTATTAAAAGGCGCTTATGCCACCGATCTGCACTTTCGGGAAGTTCCCTTTCATAAAAACATTCCGGTAATAATGGCGGTAATGGGTATTTGGTACCGAAATTTTTTTGGCGCCGAAACGGAAGCCATACTTCCGTATGACCAGTATTTACACCGGTTTGCAGCCTATTTTCAACAAGGCAATATGGAAAGCAACGGTAAATATGTAGATCGAAACGGAAATGAAATTGCTTATAACTCAGGGCCGGTAATATGGGGAGAACCGGGCACAAACGGGCAGCACGCCTTTTACCAACTCATTCACCAGGGTACGGCATTTATTCCCTGCGACTTTATAGCACCCGCTCAAACTCATAACCCCGTGGGCGATCACCATCTAAAATTACTCAGCAATTTTTTTGCCCAAACCGAGGCATTGATGAATGGCAAAGAACACGAAAACCCCTACCGGGTTTTTACCGGTAACAGGCCAACCAATTCTTTTCTCGTAAAAAAAATCACGCCTTATACCCTGGGCCAGTTGATTGCATTGTATGAACATAAAATTTTCGTACAGGGTGTAATTTGGAATATTTACAGTTTTGATCAATGGGGAGTGGAACTGGGCAAAAAATTAGCCTTAACCATATTGCCCGAACTGGAAAATGAACTGCCCATCCATACGCATGATTCCAGTACCAACGGGCTTATTAATGCTTACAAAAGCATGAGGAAACCATAGTGGCTTCGCCTTTTTTGGGCAAATTCTGTACCTTTGCACACTGTGAAAAAAACGGTAGCATTACATACCTTAGGCTGCAAACTCAATTTTAGCGAAACTACGGCTATTGGCCGTATGCTGGAAAATGATGGCTTTATCAAAAAAAATTTTGATGAACCTGCCGATGTATATGTGATTAACACCTGCTCCGTTACAGAAAATGCCGATAAGGAATGCCGCCAACTGGTGCGGCGCATCAACCGAAAAGCTCCCGAAGCTTTAGTAGTGGTAACCGGTTGTTACGCCCAGCTAAAACCCAAAGAAATTGCTGCTATACCGGGTGTGAGCCTGGTATTGGGCGCTGCCGAAAAATTTAATATTGCCAGTCATTTAAAAGAACTGGCCAAAAATGATGCTGCTAAAATTTGCAGTTGCGATATTGATGATGTAAATGTATTTACGGCCGCTCACTCCATAGATGAACGCACAAGAATTTTCTTAAAAGTACAGGATGGATGCGATTACAATTGCAGCTTTTGCACCATTCCTTTAGCAAGAGGCAAAAGCCGCAGCAACAGCATTCAAAATGTTTTGGAAGAAGTTACCCGCATTGGCCAAAACGGGGCAAAAGAAATTGTACTCACCGGCATTAACCTCGGCGATTTTGGCAAAGGTTTCTCCGGCGGTAAAAAAAGGGAGGAAGATTTTTTTGATTTAATCCGGCAGTTAGACAGCGTAACTACAGTTGAACGCTTTCGTATATCCTCTATTGAACCCAATTTGCTCAGCAATGAAATGATAGAATTTGTGGCCAACAGCAAAAAATTTATGCCGCATTTCCATATTCCATTACAAAGTGGCAGCAACAAAATTTTAGCTGCAATGCGCCGCAGGTACAAACGGGAATTATACGCAGATAAAGTGGGGTTCATCAAACAGCTCATGCCGCATGCCTGCATTGGTGTAGATGTAATTGTGGGCTTCCCCGGCGAAACGGATGAAGATTTTAACGATAGCGTGGATTTTCTAAACGCCCTGGATATTTCTTACCTGCATGTTTTTACTTACTCCGAAAGGGACCATACCGATGCCCTGGATATCAAACCTATTGTACCCGTAGAAACCCGGAACAATCGTAATAAAGTGTTACGTAACCTGAGCTATGCCAAAATGCAGGAATTTACCTTAAAACATATTGGCCAAAAAAGAAAAACACTTTTTGAGGCCGTTAATAAAAATAATATGATGGAGGGCTATACCGATAATTATATTAAAATCAGCGCCCCATATAAGCCAGAATGGATCAATGAAATTATTGAGTGGGCTATTTAGGTGCCTGCTAATTTAATACCATTATAATTTTATTTTCAAAAAATTATCCTGCATTACTGAGTGCGTGCTCACTATTCAAAGACAGCAAGAATTGTCAATAAAAACTCGGCTTCACCACATCTTTTTTTAAGGGGCAAAAAAATATAGCCTGATTTTCATAATTTCGGCATTCGGATAATGATTAAACTTCTGATACTTATTCAAACATTTGGTTACTGCTTGTTTTCAGCAGTTGATACCTGCAATATTAATAAAGGTTTACCCAGCATTGTTTTGGCTAAGAATAAAACCTTTACAGTATCCACAGCATTTTCCCATTCGGTTGGAGGCAAACCCATTGAAGAAAGAACAATTCTTAATTTGAAGTATGATGACAGTTGCCTTCGAATTAATTTTGAATGTTTTGACGATCCGTGGGCAGGGTTTACTACACTAACCCAGGAAAGCCGGACCTTAAGCACACAGGAAGTTTTCGAAATTTTTATCAGCAATGGTGCTGTTGCACCTGAGCAGTATCTTGAAGTTCAGGTAAACCCCAATAATGCCCTTTTCCTGGCTAAAATATCCAATAGGTATAAAACAGATAAGCGATATAACTACGAAAGGCTAAACCCCAGGGATGCCGGTGTTCTGCATGCTGTTAGCAGGGATATTGAAAACAAAAAATGGCAAGGTACAATTCATCTTCCCCTTCAGCTATTAAAGTACCCAAATGAAGCTTTAGAGGATACGTTTCGGCTCAATATGTTCCGGATTATCTTAAATAAAAAACCCGAAAGCGAAATTTGGAGTTGCACACCCCAAAATTCAACCTTTGCTTGCTGGAGTGCAACCCTGACGGCTGTGCCGCAATTTCATGTTCCGGAAAAATTCGGATATTTAATTTTTAAATAGCATGTTATATTCAATCATTACAATAAAATGAAAAATACATACTTTTTACTATCAGCTTTTTTGTTCTTAATAGCTTGCACAAGTTTAAAAGAAAGTACAAAGACAATCCCCTATAAAATACCCGTATATGCCTGGGTTAGCGATTTGAATTCTTTAACAGATACTGAACTAAAGACGAAGTTTGAATTCTATAAAAACAAAGGAATTGATGTACTGATGTATCATGGCGGGCACGATCCCCTTACCTATCAAAGAGTAGGTAAGATTGTAAAGGAAGCCGGCCTGGGTTTGGATGCCTGGATACCCACCATGGTTCAGAATAAAACGCCGGAAATTTCCAGCGATTGGTATGCGGTTAACAGAAATGGTGAATCGGCGCTTGAAAAACCTGCCTACGTTGCTTACTACAAATTTCTTTGCCCAAGTAAAGAAGGAGTCTATAATTTCCTGGAAACGATGTATGATAAAATTGCACAGGTAAAAGAAGTGGACGCTATTCATCTTGATTATATCCGTTTCCCGGATGTTATTCTTGCCCGTGGGCTTTGGAAAAAATATGGACTGGTTATGGACAAAGAATATGCTCCGTATGATTATTGCTATTGTGATGATTGTACCAATGCATTTAAGTCAATAACGGGGATAGACATAAAAAAAGCTGAAGACCCATCAAAAATAGAAGAATGGAAAACTTTTCGGTATAATCTTATCAGTAACCTGGTAAACCGGCTGTCAACAAAAATACACAGCCGTGGGAAACAAATTAATGCAGCCGTTTTCCCCGGCCCCGGTTCGGTGGCAAAAAAACTAGTACGGCAGGAATGGAATAAATGGAATTTGGATACTTACTTCCCCATGAACTATAATGATTTTTATTTGGAAGGAACAGATTGGATTGGCGCTGTAACAAAAGAAGCCGTTACGGCTGTTGAAGCAAAGAAGCCGATCATCAGTGGCTTGTTTATTTGCCCGGATCCCGCAAAAAAAAGAAGTGAACCTGATCCGGAAAATCACGGGTTGCTCCCTGAAGAATTAGAAGCAGCCATTCAGCAATCAATGCAAAATGGAGCAACCGGAATATGCCTTTTTACACCCGACCGGATGACAGAGGCACATTGGGAGGTATTTGGTAATGCAATTCATAAGGATTTCAGGTATAAATAAAAATAATTTCCTTTATTACGGTTCGTTGCATATGAAACAAAGGCTTTTAATATTTTCTAATAAAGAATTTGTGCATTGTCTTTTTTTACCGGCAATTACTCAATACCGGTATAGGCCTTAAGTTTTGTTCTGTGGGTTGGGGGCTGTTTACTCAGTATAGCTGTTTTTACTTGCAGTTTCCTTAATAAATTACCAGCCCTTGCTAACCGGCTTTTTCGTTTATTGGAATATTTTCTACAATTTACAGGTATTTAGCAAAGCAAATCGAGTGAACACTTATTTACCCAAATAAAATGCCTTATCACATTCCCAATAACCTGGTTGGCCTAACGGAAGACGAGTTAAAAGTTTCCCAAAACAAATATGGCTTTAACCAAATAGATGGCATAAAAAAAAATACCTGGCTTTATCAACTGGCAAACATTTTAAAAGAACCTATGTTGCTCCTGCTTATTGCCGTAGCTGTTATCTACGTTTTTGTAGGCAATTATTCGGAAGCTATTTTTATGTTTGGGGCAATTCTAGCCGTTTCGGGCATTTCATTCTACCAGGACAGCCGAAGCAATAAAGCCCTGGTAGCTTTAGAAAAATTGAACGAACCCTTAAGTAGGGTTATCCGGAATTCAAGAGTTACGCAAATTCCTTCACAGGATATAGCCGTAGGCGATTTATGCATCATAGAAGAAGGGAAAATGATTAATGCCGATGGAGAAATAGTGCACAGCAACGATTTTTCTGTGAATGAGGCTTCGCTAACCGGTGAAAGTCTTTCGGTTTTTAAAAGTACTGACACAGAAGACAGGAAAGTATATAGCGGAACTTTAGTTGCCTCAGGCTTAGCTGTTTTTAAAGTTGAACAAATTGGATCAAAAACAAAATTGGGAAAAATTGGACATTCCATCCTGGGCATAAAAGAAGAACGATCTCCTTTACAAAATCAAATTGACCATTTTGTAAAATGGATGGCCATTGCCGGTATGATTATTTTTCTATTGATTTGGACTTACAGCTACCTGCAATCAAAAGAAATGATTGAGAGTTTGCTTGCAGCCCTCACCCTTGCCATGTCCATACTACCAGAGGAAATACCTGTTGCTTTTACCACTTTTATGGCTATCGGTGCATGGAAGCTTATGCAAGATGGCATCATCATCAAACGAAGCAGCGTAGTGGAAACATTGGGAAGCACTACGGTTATTTGCACTGATAAAACAGGAACGATCACAGAAAATTCTATGCGTTTGAAAGCGCTATATCATTACAAATCAAATAAAGTATATTATGAAGAGCAGTTTGAAAACCCTGAGCTTTCCGAGCTAATCCAATATGCAATGTGGAGCAGCGAACCGGTTCCTTTTGATCCCATGGAAAAAACACTTCATGGAGTGTATGAAAAAACACAGGCAATTGATAAGCGGAAAAATTTTCAGATGATACACGAATATCCATTAGAAGGCAAACCGCCCATGATGACGCATCTTTTTGAAAATCAGCAAGGCGAAAGAATTATTGCAGCCAAAGGCGCACCGGAAGCCATTCTTGCCGTTTGTGAACTTTCGGGGAAGGATACCGAAATACTCCGTAAGCACATTGAAGATTTCGGCAATCAAGGCTACAGGATTTTAGGTATTGCAAAATGTAATTTCCAAGGCACAAATTTTCCGCATAAGCAACAGGATTTTAAATGTGATTTTTTAGGATTTACCGTATTTTACGATCCACCGAAAAAAGGCATACAAGATGTATTTCAAAAAATTTATAATGCCGGCATTAAAGTAAAAGTAATTACCGGCGACAATGCTGAAACCACCCATGAAATAGCCCGGCAAGCCGGAATAATCAATGCTACACCGGCTGTTAATGGTGTAGAGATCATCCATTACACCCCAGCGGAATTAATCGCCCTATCCAGGAAAACCACCTTGTTCACCCGTATGTTTCCAGAGGCAAAATTAGCAATGGTTAATGCTTATAAACAAGACGGTGAAGTGGTGGCAATGCTAGGCGATGGTGTAAATGATGCTCCTGCATTAAAAGCTGCACATATTGGCGTTGCCATGGGCAACAAAGGAACAGAAATTGCAAAAGCTGCAGCTTCTTTGGTAATCACAAATGATGATTTGGGCAAATTAATCACAGGAATTGAAGCAGGAAGAAGAATTTATACGAATATTAAAAAAGCCATACAATATATCATTTCTATTCATATCCCTATTATTCTTACCGTGTCCCTTCCCTTATTTCTTGGCTGGGTTTATCCGCATATTTTTTCACCGGTTCACGTCATTTTTCTTGAATTGATAATGGGGCCAACCTGCTCAATTGTTTACGAAAACGAACCTATTGAAAAAAATACCATGCTGAACAAACCACGAAAAATGACCGACACCTTCCTGAATTTGAAAGAGTTGAGCATGAGTATCATCCAGGGTATAATAATAACAATAGGAGTATTATTTGCCTATCAATTTGCAGTTTATTCCGTATTAGGCGAAGAAAAGACAAGGTCTCTGGTTTTTACTACGCTAATTTTTGCCAACATCCTATTGAGTTTGGTAAACCGCTCTTTTATTTACAGTGTTGTTGAGAGTGTAAAATACAAAAACAAACTTTTCCCAATTGTTATTTTTGCAACCCTGGTATCGCTCTTTGCCATATTATATATTCCTTCTTTTTCCAGGTTCTTCCAACTTGCCGAATTGGATTTGATGGAATTGTTCATTTCTTTTTTAATAGCAGTAGTTTCAGTTTTGTGGTTTGAGGTTTATAAGGGGCTTAAAAGAAAACAGTTCACCCGTTTAAAGGCTGGGAAAATTTAAAATATTTTTTACTTTGATTTTTATCCAAAATAAAAACTGCAAATTAAACCCCTGCCCTTAAGCATTGCGCCAACAGAGCCATTCGATATTCCTTTTATTGTTTGGGCATCAATCAGCTCAAAACAGGTAAAGCCACTTAAAACCGTTTCGCAACGCTTTGCATTTCATAGTGTATTAAATTTTTAAAATAAAAAAAAACGGCTTACTATGAGAATTTAAACTTGTTTGAGAATCAGCAATTATCGGAAAATTAAAAAATTGATTATTTTTATTACAAGCCCACCTGCATTGTTGACTAATTTTTAAGCAACAAATGCTTCAAGAAAAGGAAACGAAATTTTTCAAAAATTCAGACGGGAGAAATCAAATGGAAACTGTTCCGGCTATACTTCAACATTCTTATACCGTGCATTCAATACCGGCGGTTTCATTAATACTTGAGTTATAGGTTTTTAATTCGGCCTCCCTTTTCCCGGGAAAATTTATACCACTTTCTCCCTAAAAGGGCAACTGCAAAATAAAGATAGCCCGGCTTCTTCAATCAGTAACGGCATTTCACCGCCCTTTTTTATATTTGCATTTCATTTTTTTTTATGAGCGAAGAAAAAAGCCTGAATTTTTTAGAAGAAATCATTGAAGCCGACCTGGCTTCCGGAAAATATAAAACGATTGCAACCCGTTTTCCCCCTGAGCCCAATGGCTACCTGCATATGGGCCATGCCTCCAGCATTTGCCTCAATTTTGGGCTTACCCAAAAATACCCGGGCTTTACCAATTTAAGGTTTGACGACACCAACCCCGTAACCGAAGAAACCGAATATGTAGAAAGCATCAAAGAAGATATTAAATGGCTGGGCTTTACCTGGAAAGAGGAATTGTATGCGTCTGATTATTTTGAACAACTTTATGAATTTGCGTTAAAGCTCATCCAAAAAAACCTGGCCTATGTAGATGATTCCACATCGGAAGAAATTGCCAAACTAAAAGGTACACCCACAGAACCGGGTACAGACAGCCCCTACCGGAACCGGAGTGTTGAGGAAAATTTACAGTTGTTTGAAAAAATGAAAACCGGTGAATTTCCGGATGGTGCTAAAACACTTCGTGCCAAGATTGACATGAAGCACATGAATATGCTGATGCGTGACCCTATTTTGTACCGCATTAAACATGCCCATCATCACCGCACCGGCGATAAATGGTGCATTTACCCCATGTACGATTTTGCACATGGCCAAAGTGATTCTATCGAAAACATTACGCATTCAATTTGTACCCTTGAATTTGTACCCCACCGTGAACTTTACGATTGGCTGATTGAAAAACTGGAAATTTTTCCATCTCATCAATATGAATTTGCCCGGCGCAACCTCACCTACACCGTTATGAGCAAACGAAAACTTTTGCAACTCGTAACCGATGCGCATGTTAGTGGCTGGGACGACCCAAGAATGCCCACCATCAGTGGAATGCGGCGCAGGGGATTTACACCGGAAAGCATCCGGAATTTTTGCGAAGCCATCGGCATAGCCAAAAGAGAAAATATGGTGGACATTGGCCTTTTGGAATTTTATTTGCGTGAACACCTCAATAGTACGGCCCAAAGAGCCATGGCCGTTTTAGAACCGCTTAAAATGGTGATTACAAATTATGAAGAAGGTAAAACCGAAGAATTTTTAAGTGAAAACGGGCCAGATGAATCAGCAGGAACCCGTAAACTACCCTTTAGCCGTGAGCTTTGGATAGAACAGGAAGATTTTATGGAAGTACCGGCAAAAAAATGGTTCAGGCTTGCACCCGGCGCAATGGTAAGGCTTAAAAGCGCCTATATTGTAAAATGCGACAGTTTTGAAAAAGATACCGGGGGCAATATCAAACAAATCAATTGCAGCTATTTTCCTGATAGCAAAAGCGGTAGCGACAACAGCGGGCTCCAGGTAAAAGGCACCATTCACTGGGTGAGCGCTGCACAGTCTTTGCTGGCAGAAGTAAGACTGTACGACAGGTTGTTTAAAGTGGAAGACCCCTCATCGGAAGAGGGCGATTTTAAAGACTATATTAACCCCGATTCGTTAAAAATTGTTCAGGCATACCTTGAACCTTCTTTAAAAAATGTATCACCGCAAGAGCGGTTCCAGTTTTTAAGGAAGGGTTATTTTTGTGTAGATAAAGATTCTACTCCCGGAAAATTAATTTTTAACCGCACCACCACTTTAAAAGATGCCTGGGCAAAAGAAGCAAAAAAGAAAGCCTGATCCTGTGCTGCATTACTTTTCCTGCAATGGGTATTCCTGATTTTTTTTGCGACATCAGCTTCAATCAAATAGATTTTAGTACTTTCAGGCCTACATTCTAAATTTCTATGGTTTTAAGCAGGATATGGAGCGCTTTTGTAATCATTGCCATTGCAGTGGCCGGTATTAAAATGGCGGGCGGAGACGCTAAAATCTTTAACCGGATGGTTTCCGGAAAATCTACTGATAAATACGACAGTGTTTTTTATGCCGCAATAGGCTCTCCCCAAAACCTAAAGCTCAACAGTAATTATTCCGTTTTTTTAAGCGAGTACGGGTATTACCAAACATCGGAAATTAATAAAGCCACGGTATTGCTGCATGATGGCAGCAAGGCAGATTCACTTGCTTATTTTAATAATCTCAAACCATCACTTGAAACCTATACCTATCTTGAAGTACAAAAAAAATTAGTACGAAAAGTTGATGGCATTATAGAAACGGCTAAGAATGCCGTACTGGATATTATTTTTCCGCTAATTGGCATACTGGCCCTTTTTATGGGGTTTTTAAATATTGCCGAAAAGGCCGGCGGAATAAGGTTCCTGTCGAGGATTATTGGCCCATTTTTCTCAAAAATTTTTCCGGAAGTACCCAAAGGCCACCCGGCAACAGGGCATATGATGATGAATTTTTCGGCCAATCTTTTAAATTTAGATAATGCCGCAACGCCCTTTGGACTTAAAGCCATGGAAAGCCTTCAGGAATTAAATCCTAATAAGGCCGTAGCCTCCAATGCCCAAATTATGTTTTTGGCTTTACATGCATCGGGCCTCACTTTAATACCGGTAACCATTATTGCCTGGCGCAGCGGGTTGGGAGCACAAAATGCCACCGATATTTTTATACCCTGCATGATTGCCACATTTGTTGCAACCCTGGCGGCCTTAATTATTGTTTCCGTAAAACAAAAAATAAACCTGCTGCAACCGGTAATTTTAAGCTGGCTGGGCGGCTTATCGTTATTAATTGCCCTACTGGTAATGTATGTACATCAATTACAGGCATCAGAAGCGCAGCGCTTCTCCTCTATATTAAGCAACGGTATTATTTTATTTATTTTTGTAGCCATTGTTATTGGCGGTGTTTATAAACGTATTGATGTGTTTGATGCCTTTGCCGAAGGCGCTAAAGGCGGTTTTGAAACCGCCGTAAAAATTATCCCTTATATAGTAGGCATGCTGGTTGCCATAAGTATGTTACGCACCAGCGGCGTATTTGATGTGGTGATAAATGGCATGAAGGGGTTATTTGCGGCAATGGGCACCGATACCCGGTTTGTTGATGGATTACCCACCGCATTAATTAAACCCATGAGCGGCAGCGGGGCCAGGGGTATGATGATTGATACCATGAAAACCTTTGGCGCCGATTCTTTTGCCGGCAGGCTTGCCTGTATTTTACAGGGATCGTCCGACACTACGTTTTATGTAATTGCCGTTTATTTTGGTTCGGTAGCCATTAAAAACACACGCTATGCCGTAACGGCAATGTTGCTGGCAGACCTTGCAGGAATTATTGCTTCCATTTTATTATGCTATCTCTTTTTTGGGTAGAGTATATAGATCCTATTTTTGTTCTAAAAAAATTTTTAATTGCTTAAAATTGGTATCACATCAGGAATTGGCGCCGGCAAAACCACGGCATCTAAACTATTTGAACTCCTTGGCGTACCTGTGTATTATGCCGATGACAGGGCTAAGCAACTGATGAATGAAGATGATGAATTAAAACAAAAAATCATTACTCATTTTGGAACTTCTGTTTATGCATCCGGACAATTGGATAGAAAATTACTTGCTAACCTTATATTTAACGACGAAAAAAAATTAGCCCTTCTCAATTCACTGGTTCACCCGGCTACCCTGGCGGATGCGGCAAAATGGATGCAATCCCAAAAAACCGCCTATGCCATAAAAGAAGCCGCATTAATTTTCGAAAGTGGTTCGCACCTGCAACTGGATGCCGTTATTGGCGTATCGGCTCCCTTTGATTTAAGGCTTAGCCGTGCCATGAAAAGAGATCATTTGCCTGCCGAAAAAGTAATAGAACGCATGAATAAGCAAATGCCCGAAGATGAAAAAATGCAACGTTGCAATTATTTGCTATATAATGACGAACAGCAATTATTAATTCCACAGGTAATGGCACTCCACCAAATATTACTACAACGGGCAGCAGTTACATAATATTTTAAGAGATTTCTACTATTTTCCCTGCATTCCACTTGCAGTTATCCCCGTATGTTTATAATTTTAACAAAGTACAGTCCTACTTCTGCCCGATATTTAAGTCGTAATTATAAATGCTTAAACTTTTGAACCAGGATAAAGAAATATCAGCGCTTTTTAGGTTAATTGACGACCCCGACGAATATGTATATGGAACCGTAAGTGAAAAAATACTTTCATTTGGTAAAGATATTATTCCGCAACTGGAGCAGCTTTGGGAAAAAATAGTGGATGAGCAAACCCAGGAAAGAATTGAAATGCTTATTCACCGGGTTCACTTCAGGGATCTTACCCAGGAGTTTAATAAATGGAAAGATGATGACGGCAGCCTTATTAATGGCGCCCTAATAGTAGCCCGTTATAATTACCCGGACATGCAATCGGTTACCCTATTACAGGAAATTGAAAAAATACGCCGCAATACCTGGCTGGAGCTGAACAGCTATCTCACTTCCATTGAAAAAATAAATGTAGTAAACAGTATTTTATATAATTATTACAAACTAAAAGGTTCCGAGCTGAGTTACGATAATCCGGATCTTTTTCTTTTAAATAAAGTCATTGAGTCTAAGAAAGGTAATGCCATCGGCAACGGTATTTTTTATCTCATTTTATGTGAGTTACTCGATATTCCCGTTAAGGCCATACAAATTCCCCGGCAGTTTATTCTGGCCTATTTTGACAGCACATCCGATCCCTATACCTTTAAAAGCCAGGGTACCGAACATATTAAATTTTTTATAGACGCTGTAAATGGCCAAATGTATTCCCATAAAGACATTGAAAATTACTTTAATAAACTTTCAGTGCATCCCGCCGTATCCTATTTTAAACCGATGAACAATAAAAAAATTGTTCAATATTTACTGGAAGAATTAGCTAAATGCTTTGATAATGAACGCAACCATTACAAAATGGAAGAACTGCTTTCACTTTCCGCCCTGCTGGATCATTAAATTTTGGTAGAATAATTGCAGGCTATATCCCAAATCGCATTCATGCCTATCCACAAAAACCTTTTTATTTTATTATGTTGCTTTTTGGTTATGCTCAGTTGCAGTAAAAAAACCAACCCATCTTCCATGGGCAATACAACTGCATCTGCGGCAAAAACTAAAAAAATCACCACCCCCGTACCCAAAATCATTACCGTAAATGATGAAGTGGCCAAAAAATCGGCCGATGGCCGTTTGTATTACGACCTGGAAGGAAAACGTTACTGGAAAAATTATAAAAACGGGAAATACTACCTCTTTAATAAAACAATGTACAGCAACCCGGAGTTTAAGCCTTTATAAAATTTAAACGGCAAAACTGGTTCCACAACCGCATGTACTGCTGGCATTGGGGTTTTTAAAAGTAAAACCACGGGAGTTAAGACCATCCTGCCAGTCAATTTCCATACCTATAAGATAAATACTGTGGCTTTTATCCATGATGCAGGGCACGGAATCAATTTCAAAATGAGAATCATTTTCAGCCGGAATTTCAAAACTCAGGAGGTAGCTCATACCGCTGCAACCGCCTCCCTTTACGCCAAGCCTGAGTTTTTTGCGTACATCAAAGCCCGGCTCAGCCATTAAGCGCTTAGCTTCGGCTACCGCACCTGCTGTAAATTTTACCGGCGCTTCTGCAGTAATACTCATAATAATGCTTTTATCTACTGCAAAAATACATTTAATTAAGGTTCCCTTATAGTGTATTATTTGCTAAATAAGAAAATTATACTTCAGGATGATTATTTTTGTACCCTAACTTTTTGTAAATGTATTTACTGCAATCTTTTTTCGATTCGTATAACCTGATCGGGTTTGTAATCATGATCTTTATCCAGATTTTGTTATTTATAGAAATCAGGAAATTAAAAGAAAAAATAAGCGAAAAAATGGAGTTGAATGATGAGGGCACCCGTTTAAAATTACAGGCGCTGGAAAGGCTTACTTTATTTGCCGAAAGGGCCAGCCTGCAAAACCTTGTAAACCGGTCATCCATCAACAATATGAGCGCTTCGGCGCTTCAGCAATCCTTAGTGGAAACCATAAAATCAGAACATGAGTACAATGCCAGTCAGCAGATTTATGTAAACCCCGAAATTTGGAATGCCGTAACAAGGCTTAAAGATCAAAATATTTATATCATCAACCAACTGTCTGCCCCGCTCCCATCCAATGCCACGGCATTGGATTTATGCAAAAGGCTGGTGGAGTACAGTATTCAGGAAAATGCCCAGCTTACCAATATTGTAATTGATGCATTGCGTTTTGAAGCCAATAAATTAACTGATTAAAACCAGGCTATGCACAGCAAAAAAATCACCACATCTTCGGGCATAGAAATTAAAGAACTGTACACTTGCGCTGATGCCAAAGGCATTACCGATCCTTCCCTGCCCGGCGCATTTCCCTATACCCGTGGGGTGCAAGCCTCCATGTACCGGGGAAAACTGTGGACCATGCGTCAATATGCAGGATTTTCCACAGCAGAAGAAAGCAACAAGCGCTATCATTACCTGCTTAGCCAGGGTGTAAGCGGCCTGAGCGTTGCTTTTGACCTGCCTACGCAAATAGGCTACAACTGCAACCATCCATTGGCCAACGGTGAAGTAGGTAAAGTGGGTGTTTCTATTAATAGTATTGAAGATATGGAACGGTTGTTTAAAGGGATTAACCTTGAAAGCGTTTCCACCTCAATGACCATAAATGCAACAGGTTTTATTTTACTGGCTTTATATGTAGCCCTGGCAAAAAAACAGGGCGCCGATTTAAAAAAGATTTCAGGAACGATACAAAACGATATCTTAAAGGAATATGCCGCAAGGGGAACTTATATCTTCCCCCCTCAGCCATCCATGCGGATTATAACGGATATTTTTGAATGGTGCAGTGAACAGTTACCCAGGTGGAACAGCATATCTATTTCGGGCTATCACATCAGGGAAGCCGGCAGTACAGCGGTGCAGGAAATTGCTTTTACCTTAAGCAACGGAAAGGCTTATGTAAAAGCGGCCCAGGAAAAAGGCCTCGACATCAATGTATTTGGCAAAAGGCTTTCTTTCTTTTTTAATGCACACAATAATTTATTTGAAGAAGTGGCTAAATTCCGGGCGGCGAGAAAAATGTGGGCCGCCATCATGAAGGAACTCGGCGCCACAGATGAAAAAGCCATGATGCTGCGCTTTCATACCCAAACCGGGGGAAGCACCTTAACGGCACAACAGCCTTTAAATAACATCAGCAGGGTAACGCTGCAAACCTTATCGGCTGTTTTGGGCGGCACCCAGTCGCTGCACACCAATGGTTACGACGAAGCATTAAGCCTGCCCACTGAAGAGGCCGCCACTATTGCCCTACGCACCCAACAAATTGTAGCGTTTGAAAGCGGCGCACCCGATACCGTTGATCCCTTAGCCGGAAGCTACTTTATTGAATCTTTAACCCATGAAATGGAGCAGGCTGCCTGGCAACTCATTCAAAAAATTGATGTATTAGGTGGAAGTGTAGCTGCCATAGAGCAGGGTTTTATACAGGATGAAATTGCAGCAAGCGCTTATGCTTACCAAACCCGGGTAGAAAACGGCGAGCAAATTATTGTAGGTGTTAACAAATTTCAATCGGAAGAAACCCACCAGGTACCCCTTTTTAAAATTGACAGCAGCATACAAAAAATCCAAACCGAAAAACTGGAAGCCCTGATGATGAAAAGGGACCCGTCTAAAGCTGCCGATTGCTTAACCCAAATAAAAAAAATTGCACAGGGCCATCAAAATCTTATGCCTGCAGTCATAAATGCTGTTGAAAACCATTGCACCCTTGGAGAAGTTGCCGATGCCTTAAGAGAGGTTTTTGGAGAATATAAATAATTATTCTGAAACTTCATAATAAACAATAACATTGTTTTCACAATAAAAGCTGTTTTTTAAAGTTAACTTTAGGGAACTGATGTGAATTCTACCTGTTAATTTTTTATTGTTAAACCTAAAATATACCTAAAATGAATACAGGTAAAGTTCAAGCTATGCATGCCCCCCATGCAAAAGAGCAAACCGAGAATAACACCACCAGTTGGATTGGCTGCTACCCCGGAAACAAGAAAGAAATCTCCAAAGGACAAACTTTTTTAGCCAATAATGGCGGAAGCCTGGAAGGCATTGAAGTGCTGCCCACATTTGTGAAACAGCCCACGGAAGTAATGCTTACCATCCATGATTATGATGCCGACACCCGTAAGTGGGGCGAGCAATTAGGCAGCGCCAATGTGTCCATAAGCCAATCGGATTGCGGCAAGTGGATCCGTTTTCAGCTTCCCAATTTACAATTAGGCAAAGGAAAATTTTACGGCTTTAAACTGTCCTCTCACAATTCTTTTATTGGGGTTGCAGAAGCCGTTGGTAGCGCAAAAAATCCTCCTTTGAGTGAAGGCAGGGAATGGAAATTTGAAGCAAACGGCGATACCGATAGTTTCAGGTACATCAGCCTTGCATTTAAAATTGCAATGAAAGCTGCTTAAGCGTATAAAATTCTTGAAAATGAAAAGTTACCCGGCAAAGGGTAACTTTTTATGCTTTAAAGCCATCCCATCTAAAACTTCCGATAAGATATTCCGTTAACTCATTCTTGTTTTCCATAATAAGCCTGCTATTCCCCCCGGCAAAAATTTTAAATTTACCGGGCCCTGCTTCAAAATTTAGTTCTTTATCAAAAAACCCAGGATGGGCATAAGGAAAATAAATGAACAAATCATTTGTTGCAATAGCCTATCACAACTATTTCTTTTGATTGGAAAACAACCAGGGTAAAAGCCCCGGTTCGGCAAATGCATTATCCCAGCTATTATGTTTTACGCCCGGGTATAAACTAAACTTTACATTAGCACCCGCTTTTTTTAATGCCTGCACCATTTTCACAGATAATTCAGCCGGTACCACATCATCATCGGCACCATGGAACACCCACCAATTTACCTCAATCATTTTTGATGCGGCCTGCAGATCTCCACCACCACAAATAGGAAAAGCGGCTGCAAATAATCCCGGGTTTCGCTGAACCATTTCAAAAGTTCCCATCCCACCCATAGATAAACCGCCCACATAAATTTTTTTAAGATTTACGGGATACCGGCGGATGATTTCAGATAAGAGCAATTGTGCCAGCTTCATAGCTAAAGTGGGTTTCTTACCGCCTGAATAAATAATAGAACTGTGGCCCAACGAATCAATACGATACCCCATACTGGACCAGGAGCTATTAGCAGGGCATTGGGGAAAAACTACAATTGCAGGATACCGCTCACGAAGGCTGTCGGTTAAAAATAAATTTGCTCCATGAGTCAGTTGGGCAATATTATTATTCCCCCGCTCACCGGAGCCATGTAAAAAAAATATTAATGGATAATTTTTTGCAACATCGTACTGCAAGGGTAATAAAATTCGGTAAGGCATACTATCGCTACCGTCCTTAAAAACCTTTTTTTGAAATAAGTCAGGGTCCTGCGCCTTTATCAACAAGGCATTACTATATAAAAAACAAAAGAAAAGAAACTTCTTCATTCCAGGATAGGCAAATTAATAGAGTTGAAACGAGGCTTCCTTCACATCCCTGCTATTGCCACCAATAAACACTTTAAATGCCCCCGGCTCGGATACAAATTTTAAATCGCTGTTATAAAACTTAAGCATTTCGTCGGTAATGGTAAAACTCACTTCTTTGCTTTCCCCGGGTTTTAAATTTATTTTTTGGAACCCTTTTAATTCTTTTACCGGCCTTGTAATACTGCCCACCAGATCTCTTATATAAAGTTGCACCACTTCTTTACCTTCCAGCATACCGGTATTGGTTACCGTTACCGAAGCCATAATTTTTCCGCTTTTTGACATTTTATTACTACTGAGCTTTACATCCGAATATGAAAATGTAGTATAACTTAACCCGTAACCAAAAGGATACAATGGGTCGTTGCTTACATCTAAATAATTACTGCGGAATTTTTCAAACCATTTGCCTTCGGGCAAGGGCCGCCCGGTATTTTTATGTGCATAATAAATGGGTACCTGCCCAATGTTTTGGGGAAAAGTGCTGGTAAGTTTCCCGGAAGGAACCACATCACCAAACAATACATCGGCTATGGCATAACCGGCTTCGCTTCCTCCGAACCATACATTTAATATAGCCGGTATATTTTCACTTTCCCATTTTATGGTTAAGGGCCGGCCGGTAAACATTACCATAATAACCGGCTTGCCCGTTTTTAATAAGGCTTCCAATAAATCTTTTTGGGCCCGGGGAATATCAATATTGGTGCGGCTGCTGCTTTCCCCGCTCATTTCCGAACTTTCACCAACGGCAGCAATAATTACATCGGCCCGGGCTGCTACGGCAAGGGCTTCATCCATCAGTTGCTGCTTGGTTTTACCATCCCGTGAAAAATCTTTACCAAACATTCCGGCCCGTTGTTCAAACAGGCTGTCGTCATCCAAAAAAGAACCTTTGGCATAAAGTACATTGGCTTCGGTACCCGCCACTTCTTTTATACCGGTTAAAACAGAAATAGCATTATCAAAATTTGCTGCTACGCTCCAGGTGCCGGGCATGTTTCGTTTATTGTCGGCCAGCGGCCCGATAACGGCGATAGTTCCGCCTTTTTTCAAAGGCAAAAGATCATCCTGGTTTTTTAATAACACAAAACTTTCGGCAGCAATGCTACGGGCAATTTTTCGGTGTGCAGCGGTGTAGATATCTGTTTTTGCCCTGCTTTCATTACAATATTTATAGGGGTTATCAAAAAGGCCCAAAATATATTTTGCTTCTAAAATTAACCGGCAGGCATGATCAATTTGCTGAATAGTAACTTTACCTTCCTTTAGAGATGAAGCCAATGTAGTGAGAAAACCCTCTCCCACCATATCCATATCTATCCCGGCCTGTAAAGCCAGGGCCGAAACATCCTGCAGGTTCCCCATACCATGATCAATCATTTCATTGATACCGGTGTAATCGGTTACCACAAAACCTTTAAAGCCCCAAAGGTTTCTCAACACTTCCGTCATTAAAAATTTATTAGCGGTTGCCGGTATGCCATCCACTTCATTAAAAGATGCCATTACCGAGCCCACACCGGCATCTACCGCTGCCTTGTAAGGAGGAAAATATTCATTAAACATCCGCACCCTGCTCATGTCGGTGGTGTTATAATCTCGGCCTGCTTCGGCGGCGCCGTATAATGCAAAATGTTTTACACAAGCCAATATTTGGGTATTATCCGTTAAATTTCCCTGGTAACCCATCACCATGGCTTTGGCTATTTGAGCACCCAGGTAAGGATCTTCGCCCGAGCCTTCTGCAATGCGGCCCCAGCGTGGGTCACGGGCTATATCCACCATTGGGCTAAAGGTCCAGTTAATGCCATCGGCGCTGGCTTCAATAGCTGCAATTCTTGCACTTTGTTCAATGGCTTCCAAATTCCAGGTACAGGATAAACCCAGGGGAATAGGAAACACCGTTTCATACCCGTGTATTACATCCATACCAAATAATAAAGGAATTTTTAAACGGCTTTCTTCCACAGCCACCCGCTGTATTTCTTTAATTTTTGCTACGGTTTTTACATTAAATAAACCGCCCACTTTTCCTTCCCTTATTTTTTTGGCAATGTCGGAACTCTTGGCCTGGCCGGTTGTAATATCACCGGCTGAAGGGAGGTTAAGCTGGCCAATTTTTTCTTCCAGGGTCATTTTTTTCATCAACCCGTCAATATATGCCTTCATTTGGGGCGAGGGTTTAACGCCCTGTGCATGTAATACCGCATTGCATAAAATCAATGCGCTAAAAAGGGAGAAAAATATTTTCTTCATAATTGATGATGTAATGAGAATGAACAAACCAGTCTGTTAAGTAAATCTACATATAAAGACCGTAACATTTATTTTTTTAACTTATTTTGAATAAGTGGTTGCCAAATGGCATATCCTTTTTTATTCATGTGGAGTTTATCGGCCAGGAAAATGGATTCATTTACCGATCCGTCGGCATTAAGCATGGCATGATATACATCTACAAAGGCCGTGTTTTTTTTATCTTTTAAAAAACTCCTGATCATTACATTAGCCACATTAAATTTTGCCATCAGTTTTACCCTTGCCGGGCTGGGTTTCATGCTAACATATACCACCGGAACCTTGGGAAATTTTTTACGAATGATGACAAATAAAAGTTCAAATCTTTTAGCCACCTGTGATGGATAAAGGCTGTCATTTGCAGCAAAATCATTTTCGCCGCAATAAATTACAATTTGCCTGGGCTGGTAAGGATACACAATATCTTTTACATAATAAATAAGATCACTGAGTGTAGAGCCCCCAAAGGCCCTGTTCAAAATAGGATAACCCGGAAAATCTTCTTTCACCGATTTCCAAAGGGTAAAAGATGAACTTCCAATGAATAGGATTGGGTCTTTTGCGGGCATGGCGATGCTATCCTGCCTCCGAAAATTTTGAATATCCTTCGAAAATGACTGGGCAACTAACTGCTGTGTAACAATCAAAAAAACGATACCCGTTAAAAATTTTTTCATGCTTGTTTATTAATCGCAAATTTTTAAAAATCAATCTTCCTAAATACTTTATTCCGCTTTTTGCACCGGTATCCGCTCACTTGTACCGTTTTCATTTACGGCTTCAATGGTATAATAATAGGTTTTTAGCGCATCCATGGCTTTCATCCAATATTCATTATTATTATGTACCATAATGCAAGTATAGAGTTTATTGGGGTGCGTGCCATAATAAATATTATACGCAAAAGCATCATTGGAGGGTTTCCATTTGATAAATGCACTGCGTTTATCTTTTTCAGTTCTCAATACCACAAAGCCCTCCACTTTTGAAGGCTTGCTTCCATTGCCATTCCCAAAAACCCTTAACCCGCTAATGGCAAATTTTCCGGTGGGCATATGCAGGTTTTCCAATTTTATAAACCGGGTCTGCACGGGTTTTTCCAGTTCAATATAATCATGCGGCACATCGGTTTTGTTTTTACTTTTATCAACAATGCAAGTCCATTTTTTACCGTCAACAGAAGCATAAATGCGGTATTGATGAAATTGGCCGGGATATTTTCCAAGGCGATCAGCAGCCACATCCTGGTCGGCATAATTTATTTGAATGGCATTTACGGTACTGGTATTTCCCAAATCGGATTGTATCCATTCACCGGCATTACCCGATGCGGCGCTCCAATAAGTTTTCATTAATTCATCCACGGCATTATTGGGATGATAACCACCCAATGTAGAGGACACTGCAACCGGTTTATTATAATTCAGCAACATCCACCCGGTAAAATAGGGTGAACGACCATTTTGTTCGAATGAATGATATTGTAATTGCTGTGAGGGTATGTAATGCGGATAATCGCCAAAAGCCGTATTGCACCACATTACATCATCTTTATCAAACCCTGCAGGCCAAATACTGATGCGGCGCTCAAACGTATTTTTCACCGAAATGGTATTGGTGCTTACATGCCAGTATTGCCCAAAATTATCGGTAAAGGTTGCGCCATGCCCTGCACCCCTTGCAAAGCCTCCCAGCTTAATGCTCAGCGGATCGGATTGTGGCGCTATTTCACTGCCATCTAATATAGGCCCGCTGGAAACCACCACGCCATCGGCATACCCGCTAAACTCCGTACCCGGGGCGCCGTATTGAAAATAATATTTTCCGTTGTGCTTCGTCATCCATGCGCCTTCAATAAAAGGATCTAAAAAGGTATTGTCCATGTGCTCGCCAAAGCGTTGCCATCCATAGCGCCAATCCTGGAGTAAATACATGGGCGACCTTGTGCCGATGGGTTGCAATGTTTTTCTATTGAGTTCAATACCCAGTAATGGGTAGCGGTTACTGCTCCCGTTATACATATAAAGCCTGCCATCATCATCGGTAAAAAATGCCGGGTCCCAGCCGCCAATTTCAAAGCTATCTACCAGGGGTTTCCATTCATTGGCTTTTGGATTAGTACTCATCCATATTGAAAAATTAGATTTATAAGTAGAGCCCATCACTATCATGGTATCGCCAATGATACCTACAGCCGGCGCACAAAGTTCATCGTAAGTGCCCGTGTTCCAGGAACGCAAAAATTTTTTACTCACAAAATGCCAGTTGAGCATATCGCTGCTCCACCAATAGCCCCATTGATTGGTGCTGAATAAATAATAATCGCCTTTGTAATTTACAATCACAGGGTCGGCCGTGGCCCGATGGTTTCCCCATTGCGCAAAATTGGGAATGGGCGTATAACCATAATCAATATTTAAAGGGTTGCAATAGGTTTTAGGTTGTGCGGTTGCGCCTGCAACTGCAAGGCAAAAAACAATGAGCAAAAAATATTTCATATTTATAAAATTTGGCTCCCCGGATTTTTATTTAGTTAACCAAGGGCTTTCAAAACCCAGTTTTCTTAACCCATTTTTAACTTCGGGGCAACTCATAAAAAGGTTCCAAAGTAAATTACTGCGATAGTTTTCCATCATTACCACAATCGGCCCCTGGTCAATGGCCAGGTATTGTTGGGGAAACCAATTATCGGCTACGCTAAACGCATCGTAAAAACCATATTTACCCAGCAACTTATTTTTATAATGTTGATACCAGTAAATTAAAGCGGCATTGGATTGGCTGGGCGTATAGGGAAATGAACCGAGCGCTGCCGATGGAGTGAGCACACCCAAATCTCTCTCTGTAGTGGGTGCATGATGTGAGTAGCCTTTTACGGAATAGCTGGAAGTAAGCCCCCAACTGCTGTCGGAGTAGCCTTTATAATGCAAAGGGTTATCGGCACACCATTGATAATTGATTAATGCCTGCGTAGTATTTTCTTTCCAGTAATCGGCGTATTGATCTTTTAAACCCCTGGGGTCTAAGCCGAGGTAAGAATAATGCGCCCAAAACATTGGGCCACCATTCCAGGCATCGCCCTGGTGTTTCATTTGCAGGTGCAGCGGAAATTTTGCCGCAATACTTTCGGGTTTATTTACTTTATTAATTTTTCCATTTTCGGCCCAGCCTTCGTGATAAACTTTGGCATCTACGGAATGCGTGGGCGAAGCCGCTGCAAGGATGTACATCACCAGGCATTCATTATAGCCCCGCACCCTAAAATCCATCTTCCATCCGTAATTAGGGCTCCAGTGCCAAAACAAAACATTTTCTCCATTACGGTACCAGTCAAACTCCACTTCTTTCCATAATTTATCAATCCGGTTTACCAGTTGAATTTCACCGGGGTTACCCTTTGCAAAATATTGCCTTGCACATAATAGTCCCTGGAGTAAAAAAGAAGTTTCCACCAAATCTCCTCCATCATCGTATTTGCTAAACGGTTTTGTTTTGCCGGTTTCTCCATACCACCAATGCGGCCATACGCCATGAAAACGATCGGCGGTTTCAAGAAACTGAACAATTTTTTGAAGCTGTGCAACCCCCTGCTCACGGGTTATAAAACCCCTTTCCATTCCCACTATTAATGCCATTATTCCAAACCCGGATCCACCACTGGTAACCACTGTTGAATCTTTTTGCGGATAAATATGATTTAAATGAATCCGCTCCCTTGCCATACCGCTTACCGGCTCGGCGCCAGAATAAAAATATTCAAAAGTTTGCCGTTGCACCCGGTTAAAAACTTCGCTATCGGAAATGGACGCTGTATTCGTTACCGTTTTTAACGTTTTGTTATTACAGGACAGCATCAAAGCCAGGGCCAGTAAATAAAAAATTGTATGGTTATTTTTCATCCTTATATTTTTGACACTTGTTCAGGAATTTCCGCTTTTACAAATACGGGGCAGTAAAACCCAGAGATAACATCCCTGCTTTTACTTCGGGGCAACCGGTAAATAAATTCCACAACAAACCGCTCCGGTAATTTTCGATCATTACAATAATAGGGCCCTGGTCAATGGCAAGGTATGAATTTGCAAACCACAAATCTTTTAAAGAAAAAGCATCCGCAAAACCATATTGCCCCCAAAGTTTATCGCCCAGTTTATAGTAATAAAATTTTAATGCCTGCAGAGATTCTGCCGGGGTATAAGGCAGGGAAGCAATTGCAGCCGTGGGCGCAATTACCCCTACATCATTAGTGGGTGAACTTGCGGTATATCCATTGGGGATATCGCTTGCCGTTAAGCCCCAGCACAGGGCACTATAGCCGTAATTTGAAAGCGGGTTGGCTTTGCAATAGTTAAAGTTGATCAATGCATGGTTTTTGGTTTGCGTTTCAAAACTCACACCGGCTTCCTGCAGGCCAACAGGGTTGATGCCTAAAAAACTGTAATGAGAAAAAAACATCGGGCCGCCTAAATTAGGACCCAGGGGCAAGGGATAACCATAATAGCTGTTGCCATTAAAATATCCACTTCCACCCTTCCATCCCTGCTCATAAACTACTGGAGTAATGCCATGAGTAAGAGATGAAGCGGCAAGAATATAGGTAACTAAACATTCGTTCCATCCTTTTATAGGCAGGTTCATAGCCCAATCGGCTGTTGGGCTCCAATGCCAGTATAAAACATTTTGTCCGCCACGGCGAAACCAATCCCATTCCACCCGGTTTACAATAAAATTGATATCATCCCTCAGCGTGGTTTCATCGGTGCCTGCTGCATCAAAATATTGCCTTGCACATAATAAACCCATGATGAGATAAGATGTTTCCACCAGGTCGGCGCCATTATCATTTGCGCTAAACGGAACCACAGCGCCGCTATTACCATTTAGCCAATGCGGGTAAGCGCCATGAAAAGTTTGGGCCGTATTTTTAAGAAAAGATACGATGGTTTGCATACGCTGCAATCCTTCGCTACGGCTAATAAAATTCCTGTTTATGCCAACAGGAATAGCCATAATACCAAAACCCGATCCGCCGCTGGTAACCACATCGCCGGAAGTATTTCTTTCTCTTGCCAGCCCGCTCACCGGGTGTGCAAAATCCCAAAAATATTTAAAGGTTTGCTGCTGCACTTTTGTGAGCAATGCATCATCTGTAATTACCGGAAACTTATCGGTAGAATCTATTTTGGTGATGAAATTTATGGTTAATGCAGAGAGCAGTTGGCCACCGGCTTTTGACTTTAAAGACGTATTCACCGTTACTGAAAATTTGGATAAATCCGGTAATGCCGCATTGGGTACAATAAACACGGTGCTATCGGCATTGGACAAAGATGCGCTGAAAGGAACCTGCATCCCCTGCGCTGTTCTAAAGCTTAGGGCCGCATTAAGCGTAGCCGCATTAATGCTTGTTGAAAAAGAAAATTGAATAACCGGGGAAAAATTACAATCGTATTTTAAATTTAAAACTGTTGCGCCATCAATCTTTGCAGCAGAAACCGAGAAACCCGGCGGCACAACAACAGGCGGCCCGGGCGGATTGCCGGAACTATCATTTTTCTTGCAGGATGAAAAAAGGAACAGACATGCAAAAAATAAAAATATTTGCTTCATAAGTGTAAACAACAGGCAATAAATTTACAACTTTTGCTACACTTACATTTGCTGTTGTAAAAATGCAACTGTCTTTATTAAATCAAAATGCAATATCCGGTCTTTTTCATTAAAGCTTACTTCTTTTCGGTAGCCCGATAATAAGTTTTCTAATTGATGAGCAGTTTTTAAGGGTTTGCGGAATGCCATGGCCTGTGCGGCCGTAAATAATTCAATGGCTAAAATTTTATACAGGTTATCCAAAACTCTTTTGCATTTTGTGGCTGCATTTGCACCCATGCTTACATGATCTTCCTGGTTGTTGCTGGAAGGTATGGTATCCACACTGGCCGGGGTGCAAAGTTGTTTGTTTTCACTCACTATGCCGGCGGCTGTATATTGAGGAATCATTAAGCCGCTGTTAAGGCCGGGATTTTTTACCAAAAACGGCGGCAGGCCACGTTGGCCGCTAATGAGTTGATAAGTTCTTCTTTCGCTGATGCTGCCTAACTCGGCCAGGGCAATGGCCAAATAATCGAGCGCCATGGCCAAAGGCTGGCCATGAAAATTTCCCCCGCTTACAATAAGATCTTCATCGGGAAAAATATTGGGATTGTCGGTAACGGAATTTATTTCTTTTAGGAAAACATCCGACACATGAGCAATTACATCGGCACAGGCGCCGTGTACCTGTGGGATGCACCGAAAGCTATAGGGATCCTGCACCTGTTCTTTTTTTGCAGCGCAAATTTCGCTGCCTTTCAAAATAGTTCTCATTGCCGTTGCCACGGTTAGCTGCCCGGCGTGTGATCGTATTTGATGGATGCGCTCATTAAACGGTTCGGGGCTGCAATCAAATGCATCAAAACTAAGCGCTGCAATGGTATTGGCCCATACAAGCAGTTTTTGGGCATGAATTAAGCTGTACAAACCATAAGCGCCCATAAATTGGGTACCGTTTATTAAAGCAAGGCCTTCTTTGCTTTGCAAACGAATGGGCTGCCACCCCAATTGATCCAACAGTTTTGCCGATCCGGTTTTTTTATGATTATAATACACTTCGCCTTCAGCAATGAGCGGTAATGCCAAATGGCTTAAAGGTGCAAGATCGCCGGAAGCTCCTAAGGAACCCTGGGTAAAAATTACCGGCAGCACATTAAGGTTAAACATCTCCACAAAACGCATTACCGTTTGCAACTGCACACCCGAATGGCCATAAGCCAGTGATTTTATTTTTAAGGCCAGCATGAGTTTCACAATATCTTCGGGCACTTCCTCGCCCATACCGCAGGCATGGGAGCAAATGAGGTTGCTTTGCAACTCTTCCAACTGGTGATTTTCAATGACTACATTTTGCAAAAAGCCAAAGCCGGTATTAATGCCATAAAACGGCCTGTTGTTTTCCTTCAATTTATTATCGAGGTAATTACGACAGCGGGTAATGGCTGCTTCCGCCGATGGGCTGATGGAAACTTTGGATTCTTTTTGCAGTAAAAGGGCTAGTTGATCTATAGAAGAAAACGATTTATCGAGAAGAGTGGGTTGCTGGCTCATAAAAGAAACAGATTTAAAAAATTACAATCATCATTATTCTTCAAAAATAAACAAATCCAATAAAATGAAAGAAATGGAAAATTGATAAAGCGAAGTGGCTAAAAGAAAAGTATAAATTAAATACAAGACAAAAAAATGTCAAAGACCAAAGTAATTAAAAATTTTGAAAGCAATTCACAACAAATGCTTTTCAATATTGCTATACCTATATTATTTGCCATGTAAAAAATGCTGTATATTTGTGTTTCAAAGCCAATGGGCCCAGTACCCATTGCACAATAGCCACGTTTTACGTGGCTATCTTATTTTTATTGCTTTACCTTCAACATCCACTATATAAACCCTTTTGGCTTTTTGTGCAAAATTTGATTTGCCATTTATTTCGTTGATTACCTTATCAACTGCTTGTTTTCGGTTAGGATTGTGTTTGAGTAAAATAATAATATTATTTGCCTGTTTTATATTGCTGTAGCCATTGCATCTTCTGCAATTCGCCTTTTCTTTGCTTCCTGAATATTACCTGCGACAATTTTCGGATTCTTAATGTTCCTGCCGATCTCAAATACATGCCCTTGCCGTCCTGGTCTTTGTATATACTTGTATGCCGCATCCCCCATGAATGTTAAAGACCAAAGTAAATAATAATTTGAAAGCATAAATGCCCGGCGGTGCTGCTATATTATTCTCAAAAATTAACGGTATTTTTATTACAAATAATTAATACCGGCATGCTTAATAAAAATGGATTCACCTGCCTATTTATTTTATTGTTTCAATTTGCCAATGCGCAAAATGTTGAAATACTTTGCTCCGGCGCAAAGGCAAGTTTTAGGGGATTAAGCGTACCCAACGACAGCACTATTTGGGTAAGCGGCAGTAATGGCACCGTAGGTAAAAGCACCAACGGGGGCAAAAACTGGCAATGGCAACAGGTGCCGGGTTTTGAAAAAACCGATTTTAGGGATATTGAAGCCTGGGACAGTAATACGGCCATCATTATGGGCATTGCAGAGCCTGCCTACATTTTACGCACCGTAAACGGCGGAAAAAAATGGGATATAGTGTATAAAAACGAAACCAAGGGGATGTTTTTGGATGCCATGGATTTTTATGACGCCCAACATGGCATGGTGGTGGGCGACCCCATCAATGGAAAAATATTTTTGGCTATAACTGCCGATGGCGGTAAAACCTGGCAGGAAGTACCCGAAGCCAACAGACCGGCTGCCGACAGCGGAGAAGCCTGCTTTGCCAGCAGCGGCACCAATATTTGTATGACGGATAAAAATACCTATATGCTCATCACCGGCGGCCTGCAGAGTAACCTGCTGGTAAACGGCAAAATAAAAAGAGCTTTGCCCATCCTTAAAGGCAAAGAAAGCACCGGCGCCAATTCACTTGCAGTCCATAAAAAAATCATCCTAATTGTGGGTGGTGATTTTATGCAAAAAGACAGCATGGCAGGCAATTTTATTTTTAGCAAAAACAATGGAAAAAAATGGAAGGCCTCAAAACAGCCGCCCGGCGGTTACCGCAGTTGCATAGCATTTATTGCCCCTAAAACCTGGCTTACCTGCGGGTTGAATGGTGTGGATATAACCCGTAATAATGGTAAGGATTTTCAAAAAATATCACATGAAAGCTTTCATGTGATAAAAAAATCAAAAAAAGGCAACGCCGTATTCTTAGCAGGGGAAAAAGGAAAAGTAGCCGTTTTTAATTGAGAATTGTTAATGGTTAATTGTTAATTTGAAAACATATATATGCTTTTAAATATACCCCCGAACATTATCCATTATACATTATCCATTATACATTATCCATTATTTTATTTATTATCTTTCCTTCCTTAATTTTGTAAAAAACTAACATTATGGCTTCATCCAAAATTGTAAAACTTTTAGGGGCGCAGGCCGATAGCCTGTTAAACCATCAGTGCAAAGGAATCAGCAAAGAAGAAATTCATCATCCCTCACCGGATCATATCAATACTATTTGGAGTAACAGCAACCGTAATAATCAAACCTTACGCAGCCTGGAAAGTATGCTGGCCCATGGCCGGCTTGCCGGCACAGGATATTTATCTATTTTGCCCGTGGACCAGGGTATTGAGCATAGTGCAGGAGCATCATTTGCACCCAACCCTATTTATTTTGACCCGGAAAATATCGTAAAACTTGCCATTGAAGGCGGATGCAATGCCATTGCTTCTACATTTGGCGTATTGGGAATTGTAAGCCGCAAATATGCCCATAAAATTCCGATGATGGTTAAAATCAACCATAATGAGTTTATCAGCTATCCCAATAAATTCGACCAGGTAATGTTTGGTAAAATTAAAGATGCCTGGAATATGGGCGCTACATCGGTAGGCGCCACCATCTATTGGGGAAGCGATAGCAGCACCAGGCAGTTGCAGGAGGTAGCCCTGGCCTTTGAGCAGGCGCATGAATTGGGTATGAATACCGTACTTTGGTGTTATTTAAGAAACAATGCTTTTAAAGTGGATGGCATTGACTACCATACCGCATCCGATTTAACCGGGCAGGCCAACCATCTTGGCGTAACGTTACAGGCCGATATTATTAAACAAAAATTACCCACCAATAACGGCGGTTACCTTGCCACCAAACATGGTAAAACCTCGCCGATTGTTTATGATAAACTCACCAGTAACCATCCCATAGATTTGGCCCGCTACCAGGTAGCCAACTGCTATATGGGCCGGGTAGGATTAATAAACAGCGGCGGAGAAAGCAAAGGCGCCTCGGATATGGAAGAAGCCGTAACCACAGCCGTAATCAATAAAAGAGCCGGAGGCATGGGATTAATCAGTGGCCGTAAAGCTTTTCAACGCCCCATGAAAGAAGGTATTGAATTGCTCAACAGCATACAGGACGTGTACCTGGATGAAACAATCACCATTGCCTAAACATCCTAACGATCATCAAAACCCCATAAGATGAAACAAGATGAGGATATAGAAGGTAACCTAACCGGTGACCAGGAGAAAACCGATGCTGAAGTAAAAACCAGTTGGTTTAAGCGGATAAAAAAAGGCATCCTTACCTCCACCAGCGATAAAAAAGATGCACCCGAAGGCTTATGGACCAAATGCCCCGTTTGCAAATACACCAGCATGGTGAGCGAGCTGGCAGAAAATAAATTTGTTTGCCCCCAATGCGGCCATCACCACCGTATAGGCAGCGATGAGTATTTTGAAATTTTATTTGACAACGACTCCTACAACATTTTATTCTCCAACATCAAATCAAAAGATTACCTGGAATTTGTTGACCTGAAGCCCTATAAAAAAAGGTTAGAAGAAACCTATGAAAAAACCGGTATAAACGACTCCATTACCGTGGCGCATGGTAAAGTGAACGGGCACGATCTTGTAGTGGCTTGTATGGATTTTGAATTTATAGGGGGCAGTATTGGCAGCGTTATGGGCGAACGAATTACCCAGGCCTGTACTTATTGTTTTGAGCACCGCATCCCTTTTATGATCATCAATAAAAGCGGTGGAGCCCGAATGATGGAAAGCGCATTTTCCCTAATGCAACTGGCCAAAACCTCCGGGGGGCTCACCCTGCTCAGCAATGCCAAAATTCCATATATTTCTCTTTGTACCGATCCCACTTTTGGCGGCACTACAGCCTCTTTTGCCATGCTTGGTGATATTATTTGCGCCGAACCGGGAGCTCTTATTGGGTTTGCCGGGCCAAGAGTAATTAAAGAAACCATTAAAAAAGATCTTCCGGAGGGCTTTCAAAGAAGTGAATTTGTACTGGAACATGGTTTCCTGGATTTTATAATAAACCGCAAAGACCTGAAAGAAAGGATTGCCACCCTGCTTTTACTCTTTAAAAGCTAAACCACATCTCTATTTCATTGATTTATAGCCGTAGTAAAATAACTACGGCATTTTTGTGTAATCCCTACACTAAGTATACATCTAAAAAAGCGGCTAAGCAGATACTAAAATTAATTTTGCGGCGTATTTATAGAAGTTAAAATCCGATTTTTCTAAAAAAAATCTTTAAAATCCAGTTAGCATGAGAAAACACCTACTTAAAGGCGTGTGTACGTTCATATTTATGATCATCATAACCCTGAACGCTTTTTCCCAAAGTTTTACGCCCATTTACAGCTCCATGACGGGCTTTTCCAACGGTTATTACGAGTACCTTCCGCAAGGTTACTGGAATAACCCCGAAGAAAAGTTTCCCCTCATCATATTTGTACATGGTATTGGTGAATGTGGTAATGGCACCAGCGATTTGGGCAAAGTATTGGTACATGGTACGCCAAAACAAATCAATAACGGTACGTTCCCCACCTCCTTTAATGTAAATGGCCAAAATTTTAAATTTATTGTATTGGCTCCCCAGTTTACCGGCTGGGCGGCGTATATACAAATGAATGATGTAATTAATTACGCCGTATCGCATTACAAGGTTGATTTAAACCGCATCTACCTTACCGGCCTAAGCATGGGCGGCGGATGTGTGTGGGAATATGCCGGCTATAGCCAGGAATATGCATCGAGGATAGCGGCCATTGTACCCGTTTGCGGCGCTTCATCAGCCACTACCGATAAAATTAACCATATTGCCAATGCCGACCTTGCCGTATGGGCAACACATAATTTGGGTGATGGAACCGTAGGCGTTGCTGCTACCAATACTTATGTTGATGGTATTAATGCAGCGCCCAACCCTCCAACACCTTTGGCTAAAAAAACAATTTTCCCGGTTAACGGGCATGATGCCTGGAGCCAAACTTATAACCTCAGTTTTAAAGAAAACGGAATGAATGTATATGAATGGATGCTCACCAATAAAAGAAATGTAGAAGCGCTGCCGGTTACCGGGTTTACCTTTAATGCCATAAAAGGCACCAATCAAACTTCCATATTGAAATGGAGCACACTATCTGAAACCCATAACCTGGGCTTTGCGGTGGAAAAAAGCAGTAACGGCATTAATTATACACAAGTGGCATTTATCAACAGCAGCAGCATTAATGGTAATGGAGCCGTTTACCAATATATTGATCATCAACCGCAGCGTGGCAAAAATTATTACCGTATTAAACAAGTGGATATTGACAACCGCTTTACTTATAGCGGGGTTAAAATCCTCAATTTTGATATTAAACCTATTATCCTGATTGGCCCTAACCCGGCAACTGATTTTATTACCGTTAAAACTGAATTGGAAAATGCCAAAACATCGGTTATCTTATTTAACCAGCAGGGGCAAATTTTGAAAAAAGTGAGCAATACCACGCAACAACAAATTAAATTGCCTGTTTCAGAACTGCCCAATGGTATTTATTACCTCCAGGTGAATAACGATGGCAATATTGAAACGCAAAAAATTCTCATTAAACATTAACCTATAAAAAATACGTATCAGTTAAAGCTGCCCTGCTAAGGCAGCTTTTTTTATCTGCCGTATATTTGCAAAAAACCTAACGTTGGAACTCAACAACCGCAAAGCCCTACATGATTATTTTATAGAAAGCCGTTATAATGCGGGCATGGTGCTTACCGGCACCGAAATAAAATCGTTGCGTACCGGCAAGGTAAGCTTTAACGATAGTTATTGCTTTTTTCATCAAAACGAACTATTTGTAAAAAGCCTTCATATTGCTCCCTACAAATATGGCACCGATGCCAATCATGACCCTATGCAGGACCGGAAATTATTGCTTACAAAAAGAGAGTTAAGAAAACTGGAATTAAAAATTAAAGAAAAAGGGTACAGCATTATACCCTTGCGTATTTTTATTAACGAAAATGGCCTGGCAAAAATGGAAATTGGTTTAGCCAAAGGCAAAAAAAATTACGACAAAAGAGAAACCATAAAAAACAGGGAACATGAAAGAGAGATGAACCGAAAGTTTAATGGTTAATTAGAAAAAAAATTAACACTCGCTAAGGCTGATAGGAATATTTACGGCAAGGCCGCCATCGGCAGTTTCTTTATATTTATGGTTCATATCCAGAGCTGTTTGCCACATGGTTTTAATCACGCCATCCAAACTCACTTTAGCAAAATCAGGAGTGCTTTGCAGGGCAAGTTGGCTTGCCGTAATGGCTTTAATAGCGCCCATGGTATTGCGCTCAATACAGGGAATTTGTACCAGGCCTTTGATGGGATCGCAGGTGAGGCCAAGATGGTGTTCCATAGCAATTTCGGCAGCCATTAAGGCCTGCCTTTGAGTTCCGCCCATGCATTCGGTTAATGCAGCAGCGGCCATAGCGCTGCTCACGCCAATTTCGGCCTGGCAACCACCCATTGCTGCCGATATGGTAGCCCCTTTTTTAAAAATACTTCCCACTTCTGATGCCGTTAATAAAAAATTAATCACTTTTTCATCGGTATCTCCGCCGGCAAAACATACATAATATTGCAACACGGCCGGAATTACGCCTGCGGCGCCATTCGTAGGCGCTGTAACCACACGGCCAAAACTGGCATTCACTTCATTTACGGCAAGGGCAAAGCAACTTACCCAATCGAGAATATAGTTAAAATTACTCCCGCCATCTTTTATGGCTTGCACCCAACTTTCATAACCGGAATAGGATTTACCCTGTATCAATTTTTTGTTTAAATCGGCCGATCTTCTTTTAACCTGTAATCCGCCGGGTAGGTATCCTTCTGCATGGCAGCCCCGGTAAATACTTTCTTTCATTACCTGCCAAATCTTCAAAAGGCCTTCACGGGTTTTAGCTTCGCTGCGCCACGAATTTTCATTTTCCATAACCACTTCTGCAACCGACATGCCTGTTTTACGGCACCAATGCAAAAGTTCCTCTGCCGTATCAATGGGAAAAGGCAATTCGGCCTGGTCGGCCAAAGTAGATTCTTCACCTTCTTTTTGAACAAACCCACCTCCAACAGAATAGTAAGTTTCTGCCCAGCTATCGGCATTGCTGAACTTTGCTAAAAAACTCAATGCATTGGGGTGATAAGGTAAGGATTCGGTGTACAAAAATTCAATATCTTCTGCCGGAGAAAAATCAATTTCATGCTTTCCGTTTAAAATTAATTTACGGGATTGAGTTATAGAACTAATTTTTTCTCCAATTGCATTTACATCAAAGGTTACCGGGTCTTCACCACAAAGGCCGAGGATTACGGCCACATCGGTTCCATGCCCAATACCGGTTTTAGCCAATGAACCATAGAGCAGCACTTCAATGGAAATTACCGATTGCAATAGCTGTTTATCTTCCAGCGCTTTAATAAATCGCTGTGCCGCACGCCATGGCCCAAGGGTATGGCTGCTGCTGGGCCCCACGCCTATTTTAAACATATCAAATACCGATATGGCTTCGTAATTACCCATACTGCAAGCTACTCAAAATAAATTAAGAAATGGCGAATTGTTAAGGCTGAATAGAGATGGGTGAATGATGAAAAAATAAATTGAATTTATAGATTTTAAATGAGCCATTCATTTCATTCTACATTCACCAGTTCCACATCAAAACGCAGGTATGAATTGGCCGGAATAATTACAGCGCCGTATGGATTGCTCACCGGCGTACTGCCGTAACCTAAAGATGGAGGGATGAACAAGCTGATTTTTCCGCCGGGTTTAATTTTAGGCAAACCATATTTCCAGCCGTTTATCAATCCGCCCAATTCAAAAGAGGCGGTAGCACCGGTTGCGGTTGAATCAAAAATAGCGCCCGTGGTAAGGATGCTTCCTTTATATTTTACCGTAACAAAGGAACACATGGCCGGTACAGCACCCTGCCCATTTGAAGTAACCGCATAAAACAACCCACTGCCATCCTGCGTAGCGGTAATACTATTCATTTGCAGGTAATTTTGCAGTACCAATATTTCATTGGAAGTAGCCGTTACGGTGGGCTTTGCATATGGGCAGGAGTTTTCTTTTTTGCATGCACCAAAAACTAAAAGAACACTCATAGCGGTAAGAATAACTTTCATGTGGTATTTAATATTGTTAAAATAAATATAGGGTAAAAATTTAAATCAGTTGACGGGCCAATAATTTTTCAACAATAATTTGGGCCATCTTAAGAAAGGCTTCATGACTGTACCCGGCAATATGAGGAGTGAGCAATACATTTGGCCGGCTCACCAGTTGCGAATAGAGCTTAGCTTCAACCGGGCTCCAGCTTTGAATTTTTTCATTTTCAATAACATCAATGGCGGCACCCCTTATCATTTTATTATCCAGTGCCCGGAGCAAAGCCCCGGTATCGGTGATTTCTCCCCTGCTGGTATTAATGAAGTACGGCTGCCGCTGGAGTTGTGTAAAAAAATCATCATTGGCCATAAATTTTGTTTCGGCGGTAAGGGGTACATGTAAACTTATAACATCGGCATATTTGGCCAATTGTTCCATATTGGCTTCTCTTACCTGCTGCGTAGCAAAGCCAGCTTTGTATTTATCGTAAGCCAGCACTGTAACATCAAAAGAAGAAAGCAATTTTGCAAATGCCGCCCCGGTATTTCCATAGCCGATAATTCCTACGGTTTTACCGGTAAGTTCCGTGCCCCGATTTTCATTTCTCAGCCATTTTCCCTGCTTTACTTCATCGTTGCTTTTTCCGATATGGTTCATCAGGTTTAAAAGCATGCCCAATGCATGTTCGGCTACAGCCGTACAATTACCTTCGGGGCTGCTAAAACATTGAATGTTTTTGGATGCGCAATATTCAAGGTCTATCAACTCAAGCCCGCTGCCCAACCTGCCAATCCATTGCAGGTGTGTTGCATTTGATAAAAGCGGTTGATCCACTTTAATCCTTGTAGTTACAATTAATCCGTTTGCCCATGGGATTTTTTGCATTAATTCATCATAACTAATATCCTGCGCATAGTTTACTTCCCAACCCTTTTGGATAAAGGTTTTTTGCAAATTTTCATGAGCCGGGGCCGTAATGATTAGTTTTTTCATTTACAGGCTATCATGCTTATTTCCACATTTGCATTTTTAGGCAACCCTTTTACGGCAACGGTTTCCCTTGCGGGGTAAACCGATGCAGCACCAAATGATTTGCTGTAAATTTCATTTACTTCTGCAAACAAACTCATATCGCTTAAAAAAATGGTGGTTTTCACTACATCCGAAAAAGCATACCCGGCTTCTGATAAAATAGCCGAAAGGTTTTTCATTACCTGGGTTGCCTCATCCTGCAAGGTTGCATTTTTCATTTCTCCGCTGGAGGGATCAATGGCCACCTGGCCCGAAATAAATAAAATATTACCGGATTGTACCGCCTGGCTATAAGGCCCAATGGGCGCCGGCGCTTTTGCTGTGTTTATAATTTGATTTGTCATAATAAAAAATTTAAAATCTTCTTCTGCCCTGGAACAAGCCAATATTGTACCCTGCACGAATGATGGGTACGGTTCGGCCATAGCCGTCTTTATACGGTGAATTTTTGCTTTTGCCCACATCCCACAACACACATAAGTAATAAAAGGAGTTGCCCTGTTCTCTTCCACCGGCGTAACCGCCGCCCACCAGCAAGCTATGCGCATCTAATGAATACGATTCTTTTTGGTAGCCGCTATTGGGTGCAGGAATATACTTTACTTTTAAAAAATTAAATTCATAGTGCGCCTGGGCAAATAAAAACCGCAGGGGAAAAATGCGTACAAAAGCGCCGGGGCCATAAACTGTTTGGCGCACTTTATCATCAAACACTACATTATCCCGTTGCGAAGTGTAATTAAAATTGAGTGATGCCGCAGCATCCAGCCAATTGGTGATACTGTAACCAAAATAAGGGCTAATGCCGAGTGTGGTTACCTGGTTGCCAAATTGCAGCGTAAGGTTACCACCGGTAAAAAGTTTATCCTTTCTAAACCCACGGTTATCATCATCTCCATCTTTATCGGATTGGGCAAAACCGGCAGAAACGAACAGGAGCGTCATTGCCAGTGAGAAAATGGTTTTTTTTATCATTTGATTCATTTTAGAAAATTTTTCCGGGGTTTAAAATATTATTGGGATCAAAAACCTGTTTAATTCCTTTCATCAGTTGGATGGCTGCAGGGTCAAAAACAATATCCATATATTCTTTTTGCACCAATCCTATGCCATGCTCACCACTTATTGTACCGCCGAGGTTCTTGACCGTTTCAAATAAAGCCCTTAATGCCGGCACAACTTCGGGGTTGTTCAGGCTATAAATGCAACCGGGTTTTTTAATGCGAATGTGCAGGTTTCCATCACCGGCATGGCCGTAACATACGGCATGAAAATTATACTGCTTACCAAGGTCTTTTACCGCTTTAATTAATGCCGGAAGTTTTGCCCTGGGTACAACGGTATCTTCTTCAATGGTATATCCATCTGCCTTCACCGCTTCCGCAACCCGTCTCCTCAGTTTCCATAATTCGGCTTTTTGCCGTTCATCATCGGCAAATAACACCTCACCGCAATCAAACGCTTCAAGCACCCGGGTAATTTTCTCCATTTCCTGCATTAAGGTCTCTTCATGGTTTCCATCCACTTCAATAATTAAATGCGCAGCTACATCATCTTCTATTTTTACGGCGGCGCTATCTACATAACGGCTTACGATCTTTAAGGCATCTATTTCCACAAGTTCCATTGCACTGGGCGTTATGCCCGCCCTAAAAATTTCACTCACCGCAGCGCCGGCTTTTTCCAGGTCTTTAAAAGGTGCCAGCATTAATAACTCATGTTTGGGATAGGGCAATAATTTTAAAACAATTTTTGTAACAATGCCCAAAGTTCCTTCGCTGCCTACTATGAGTTGTGTTAAATTATACCCGGTGGAATTTTTTAACACATTGGCGCCTGTCCAAATAACTTCACCCGTTGGCAATACCAACTCCAGGTTTAACACATAATCTTTTACCACACCATATTTTACGGCTTTGGGACCGCCGCTGTTTTCGGCAATATTTCCGCCAATAAAACAACTTCCACGGCTACTGGGATCTGGCGGATAAAACAATCCTTTTTCTTTTACTGCATTTTGTAAAACTTCGGTAATAACACCCGGCTCTGTGGTTACCTGAAGGTTTTGCGCATCAATTTCAATGATGCTATTAAGCCTTTCGGTAGAGAGTACAATACCACCAAACCTGGGTAAGGCGCCACCACTTAATCCTGTGCCGGCCCCACGGGGTGTAACCGGTATTTTGTGGCTATTGCAAACCTTCATGATAGCCGCAATTTCAGCGGTAGTTTTGGGTTTTATCACTAAATCGGGGGCAAAAAATAAATCTTCGGTTTCGTCTTTTGCAAACGCTGAAATTGTTTCCGTATCGTTAAATACAAATTCCGCTCCCACAATGGATTGAAAAGCACCAACAGGAATTTGAAAATCCTTATCAGAAGTAGCGGGCATGAGTTTCATTTAGGCAAAATTCGTAAAAAAACATCATTAATCAGAATTTGGGACATAGCGCCTGCCGAAGGGTGTTTGAGGGATAAAACCCTTTTTTTACAAGACTAAACTCCAAAGCGCCCCTTCCATTATTGAAGGTTTTTAATGAAGACATGGTGATATCATAACTAAACGTAAACTGCAGGTTATTGAGTTCAAAACCGGCAACCGGTATAATGGCATCTTTATGCCGGTAATAAACACCGGCAATCAATTGTGTTTCCCCGGCTTCGGAGAGGTTATAATTACCAGTAAAGCCACCAATGAGTTCCGATGCTTTTGCCTGCGTGGTAAAATAAATATTAGGTTTTAAAATGAGTGAAGGGCCGGCTTTTACAATGGCATTAATAAATGCAATTTGCCGCATGGGAATGGTAGCCGATGCCGTGCCATCGTCAAAAAAAGTTTCTTTGGGTTTATTTACATGATGGATGGAATAACCGGCATTAATATAAACATCTTCTGTAGGAAAATAAGCATAATTGAGGCCCGCCTGCATATCAAAGTAGCTCACACTATTGGTTTGCAATACTACCGAAGTAGGCAGGTGGCCATCAAAAAAAGTGCCATCCCATTGATCGGGAAATTTAAGCTCGGCCGGGTTGATGCGTTTATTGGCCCAGCCCAAATTAAACCCGGCGCTTAACAAACTGCTTAAACCCAGCATTTGATGATAGGCCAATGAGCCATACACTTTTGTAGAACGTAAACTTCCGCTGCCCACCACATCACTTTGCACAAAAGCGCCAAGGCCCAGCCAGCCATTTTCAAATTTATCTCTCATGAATTGCGCATCTGCAAAAGCGCTCATGGTTTTGTAGGGCATGGCCATAATGCTGCTCCATTGATTGCGGTATTGAAGGCCCAGCCTGTAATCCGCATCGGGAATAAAACCGGTATTTGCCGGATTGGTACTTAAGGGTGCATTAAAAAATTGGGAAAAATGCAAATCCTGGCTATATCCCGGTATAAGCAGGATACAAAATATAAAAAATAATATGATTTTTTTCTTCAGCATTTTATTCCTTCATTATTAATCCATCCCTTTTTCTTTTACCGGATTAACGTGATATCTCCTGTTTTCCTTAACGTTTTGCCATCGGTAAAAATTACCTCTAAAGTATAAGTGTACACGTCCATGGGCTGTGGTTTGCCTTTATAGGTTCCATCCCATCCTTTTAATTTGTTACCGGCCGATTGGTAAACCAGTTGCCCCCAGCGGTTATAAATTTTCCAATCCATTTTTCCGATGCCAAAACCCACTACATTAATGGTACTGTTGATCCCAAATTTTCCCGGGGTAAAAGCATTGGGTACATCCATTGCCGGCGCTATAAGCGCCCTTGGAAACAGATTAAACGTATCGGTGCAACCAATATTATTATAAGCTATAAGCTGAGCCGAATAGGTTTGAGTAGCATTATACTGATGGCTGGGATGAATGGCAGTGGAACTATCTCCGTCACCAAAATGCCATAAAAAGTGTATAGCGCCAACTGACAGGTTAGTAAAATTAGTAGGCATATTAGTTACCGGCGGATTGGGGTTCCAGGAAGCATTTGCCACAGGACCATTTAAAACCGTAATGGTGAAAAATTGGGAGGTATCCACTTTATTGCAGGTATTGGGATTAAAAGCTATTAAACGCACCTGGTAAACTCCCGGAGTGGAATAAATATGTGTATGAACCGCATCTGCATTGGTTGAGGTTTGCCCATCGCCATATTGCCAGATATATGTAAACCCTCCATGAGAAAGGTTGATAAAGCTTGCCGTAAAAGGCGCACAGCCTACATCGGGAACCGAAAAATCGGCTACCACCAAATCACTAACGCTGATCCGTTGGGTATCTGCTACCGGTGAGTTACAAAACAGGGTGTCTTTAATGGTAAGAATTACCGTATAATCGCCGGTGCTGGCGTAAGTATGCTGCGGAGGGGTTGCAAAATCGGTAACCACTACAGGCGAGCCATCACCAAAATCCCAGTAGAAGGTTTGCGGGCTAAACGTATTACCAACCGAAGTGGAAAGGTTTGAAAATTGAAACGTTAAGTTTTGACAGGGCGGTAATTTTGTCCAGCTAAATGCAGCCTGTGCAGCATTGGTACCTACTTTAATGGTAACATAAGAGGTATCTCTTACATTACAGGTGCTGCTGTCTTCGGCTATTAACATTACCCTATGATTGCCAGCTGTGGAAAAAATATGAAAATTTGTTGCCGAAGTAGTGGTATCAAAGCGGTTGGGATTATCTGCAAAATCCCAATAATATTTTTTGCCTTTCAAAACCAAATCTTTAAAATCCACTCTTCCGCCCACACAAATGACGGTGTCGTTCACCACTCCGTCAACAGAAGCCTCCACTTTACTGCCCACACCGGAGAAATTCATTTCAATTTTTATTACGGCCAGGTTATACCCGCCATCATCCCTGCAGGAACTGGCGCCGGCAGTGATGGGAAATCCTGCGCTGCCATCACATTCTCCGCAAATGGCCTGGTAGATAACTCCATTGGCATCAAAACGGCTGGTGCCCCCATCTACATGCTCTCCCAGCCCTCCGTTACGTCCAAAATGACTGGCAAACAGCCTGCTTTGTGCATTTTTTTCCAACACGAAAAAATAAAAATCTTTGCCATCGGGAATGGGGATTCCGTTTAAGGGGTTGGTTTCGGGAAGCCCCTGGGTAGTACCGGCATTATAGCTTCCATTAATACCACCGCCCCAGCCGGATACATACACATTTTCACAACGGTCCACTAAAAAGGCAATGGGTGAAATATTAGGTTGTGCTATTGCCGTACCAAAAATGGTAGAATAAACGTAAGCCGACAAATCGGGTTGTAATTTGGCAATAAATTGTTTTGACCCGGGATTGGAATATGCTGCATTCACTACGGGCCAGGAGCCTGTAGTGGTACCCATGATATAAGGGAACCCTTTTTTATCGAATTTTAAACCATAAATAAGATCAATAGCCGGGGTACCAAAATAACAGGTTTTAATGATTGCGCTACCATCACTTTTTATTTCGGTTACAAAACCATCGGCCAGACCACCCTGGAAAACGGGTTGTAAAACGCCGCTTTTATTACCGAGCAAATCACTGCTTGCTGTTGCCCCTCCTACATACAGATTTCCGCTAAATGGGTTAAGGTTGCATACAAAACAGGCATCATTAGAATTTCCGCCAAAAAAAGTAGAGAAAATTACATTAGTTAATGATGCGTTGAATTTTAAAATAACACCATCCTGTACCCCCCCGCCAAAAACCGTTTGAATAGAAGAATTGCTTACCGGGAAATTCGTTGATTGCGTACAGGATGCCAGGAAGGCATTACCGGCGCCATCCAGGATGATTTCACTACGGGCATCATCGCCATAGTTTCTTCGCAGGCTTTCGGCATTATTTGGGCCAACATATTTGGGGCGTATATTCACTCCATCATCACCTGTCCCGCCAATTTTTGTAGAACCCAACAATACCGTCCCGGTGGCATTAAGCTTGGCCACTATAATATCATACTTTCCCCCGGGCCCTTGCAAAGCTCCACCACCTGCCAGGGGAAAGTTTACCGAGTTTGACCGCCCGGCAATGTATAAATTTCCTGCAGCATCTGCAATTAAGCTATGCGGTTGTTCATTACCACTGCCGCCAATATAAGTTGAATATAATTTTAGGCCGTTGGTGGCGCCAAATTTAGATATCCCAATATCATAACCTTCAAAACTGCCTTCATCTATGCCGCCATTATACGTTTGATCATAAGCACCAGCACTTACCGGGTAACCGCTGCCAAAAACAATTCCGCCGCCATACAAGCTCCCATCGGGGCCGGGAGTGGCCGTATAGCCCCAGTTTTGTGCCGTACTTCCGCTGAACGTTGAAAAAATTATGGAAGGGTCTATAATTAAGGTTTCTAAAGGATTGTAATCGTTTACCGATATACTTACGGTATTTCCTTTTAAAACAAACCGGCTTTGAACTTCCGTTGGCTTTCCTTCAAATGACTGATAGGAATAAGGGTAAAGTTCTTTTACTTCACCCACAGGGGTTGAAATAATCAGGTTATTATCTTTTATGGATAATTTGGGCCCGTCATACTGCAAGGCAATGGATTTGGGGTTACCACCGGGCCTTACAATAAAATCGTATTTAAGGTTACCGGAGCTGCTGTAATACCGTACATCAATATTGGGATATACATTTTTATAGGTAATGGCCTGGTACACGTTACAATTGCTTGCCCAGGAAGCCGGGTTGTTGCCTATAAAATAATTATTTACAAACTCAAAGGGTTTATCGGGTTGTAAAATTGGCGATGCCGATGCATTTAAAAATTTTACTTTATAGGCAAAAGCATGTAAGGTAAATTGATCAGGAAAAGGGTTTGCAGAACCTTCGGTGCCATGCACCAGTTCTGTAAACCGTTTTGCATCTTCGGCATTTTGTAATAAAACGGTAAAGCCGCTTTTTTCCAGGAAGAGTGTGCCGCCGCCTGCATCGCCCTTAAATTGTACGTTACTGTGCCACTGTCCTTTGTTTTCAACAAACTCAATTTGACCAAATGATTTTTGGAAACAAACGGTAAATAGTACCGCTAAAAAAATTTGGATCTTATGATTAAAACGAAGCAATTCTTTTTCTTTAAAATTACAGCTAATTAACGTAAAAAACCAGCCAATAGTTTAACCCTTTTGCACATTTAAAATCACTTTAACGAATATTTTAATACCGCTACCCTACCTTACTCCAACGGGTTTTAGATTTTTGCTGCTGTAAAAAATTTTTCAATCTTTCATGTTCAGATTTGGTTAAATCGGGGTCGGTTTCTAAAATTGCTTCAACGGCATTACGGGCTACTTCCAGCATTTCTTTATCGTTAACGATACTGGCCAATTTAAAATCGAGCGCCCCGCTTTGCCTTGTGCCATCAATTTGGCCCGGTCCTCTTAACTCAAGGTCTTTTTCGGCAATGAGAAAACCATCCCGGGTAGCTTCCATTATTTGCATCCTTTCCCGGGCATCGTTCCCCAGTTTTTGGCCCGTAAGTAAAATACAATAACTTTTTTCGGCGCCCCGGCCTACCCTGCCCCTGAGTTGATGCAATTGTGAAAGGCCAAATCTTTCGGCGCTTTCAATAATCATAACCGTAGCATTGGGAACGTTTACGCCAACTTCAACAACGGTGGTGGCTACCATAATTTGAGTTTCGCCCATAACGAAACGCTGCATATTGGTTTCTTTTTGAACGGGTGGTTGTTTGCCATGCACCATGCTGATCCAATATTTGGGCTCCGGGAAAAAAGCTTTCACTTCTTCAAAGCCCTTCATCAGGTTTTCATAATCCAGTTTACTGCTTTCTTCAATTAACGGGTAAATAACATACACCTGCCTGCCCTTTGCAATTTCTTTACGGATAAAATCCATTACCTGTGGCCTTGCCCTTTCATTTCGATGATAGGTGGTTATGGGCATTCGGCCCGGAGGTAATTCGTCCAAAATGCTATAATCCAAATCTCCATAAGCCGTTAGGGCCAGGGTTCGGGGAATGGGTGTTGCCGTCATCACCAGGATATGCGGAGGTACAGTACTTTTTTCCCAAAGTTTTGCCCGTTGCTCCACGCCAAATTTATGCTGCTCATCCACAATGGCCAATCCCAAATTTTGAAACTTCACTTTTGTTTCAATTACGGCATGGGTACCAATAAGCATTTGCACCTGGCCGCTCTCACAAGCTTTTACAATTTTTTTTCTGTTTGCCGCAGAGGTGGAGCCGGTAAGCAGTTCAAGCTGTACCGGCAGTGGGCCCAAATAGGATTTTATACTTTCAAAATGTTGCTGGGCCAGTATTTCCGTAGGAGCCATTAATACACTTTGAAAATGATTATCGGCTGCCAAAAGCATACTGAGGAGTGCAATCATGGTTTTACCGCTTCCGACATCGCCCTGTAAAAGCCGGTTCATTTGTTTTCCACCGGCGGTATCTTTACGAATTTCTTTTAAAACTTTTTTTTGAGCATTGGTTAATTCAAAAGGCAGGTGATGGCTGTAAAACTCATGAAATAAATTGCCTACTTTATCAAAAACCTGCCCACGGCTAAACCGCAGCCTTTGCAGTCGAATTTGCCCCAGTCTTAACTGGGCAAAAAATAATTCTTCAAATTTCAATCTTCGCAAGGCCTGGCGGTATTCTTCTTCGTTGGCAGGGAAATGTATTTGCCGGTAAGCCGAATAACGGGATACCAGTTTATAGGTTTTCAATAAGGTTTCGGGCAAATTTTCGGACAGGTCTTTTTGCGATAATTTAGTAAGCAGCTCTTTGGTAAATTTTGCCAATACCTGGCCACTTAAAAATTTTGCCTTTAGTTTTTCGGTACTTGGATAAACGGGTTCCAGCCAGGCTTTACCGCCAGACTGTTCCATACTGAAATTTTCAATATCGGGGTGGGCCATTTGGGGTTTACCCATAAAAAAGCCCGGTTTACCAAACACAAAATACTTATGCCCGGTGTGTAAAATTTTTTGCATCCAGGCAATGCCCTGGAACCATACCAGTTCTACTATACCCGTATCATCTTTAAGCATACCCACCAGGCGGCGGGCTTTGCCGCTGGTAATTAATTCAAGAGAAACAAGTGTACCCGCCACATAGGCATAATCCAGCGAGGGTTTTATAGATGCAATGGCATCCACCCGGGTTTTATCTACATGCCGGTATGGAAAGTGGTTCAGCAAATCGTTAAAGCTGAAAATGTTTAACTCTTTACGCAACAATTCGCCACGCTGAACAGAAATGCCCGTTAGGTATTCAATGGGCGTATTTAATATGTTGGAAACCTGGCTGATGATAAATATTTGTACAAATTTACAGGTTCAGCAAATTGGGATTTATGCGAATACAAGATAATTGTATGTAAGCCTTAACCCATTTTAAAATTATAGATTGCCAAAAGCGCTATAGGCTTTATGGTAAAAGATTAAACCTGTCGTCTCCCCTTATTAAACCTTTTTTTGGGGCCGGGTTTTGGCTTTAAAACAGGGTTATATTCTGGTTGTTCGCCCAATGCTTCGGGCAAGGCTAATTTATCAATGCTTTTACCCAATAATTTTTCAATGGCGGCAAATTTTCTTTGTTCTTTTGGGTTGATTAAAGTAATGGCAGTACCATCGGACTCGGCCCTTGCCGTACGCCCAACACGATGCACATAATCTTCCCCATCGTGTGGCACATCAAAATTTATCACCAGTTCAATGGAATCAATATCTATGCCACGGCTTAAAATATCGGTTGCCACTAATACGGGCAGGCGCCCGCTTCTGAAACTTCCCAGCACTTCTTCCCGTTGCTGCTGCTCTAAATCACTATGTATTTCGCCGGCAACAATTTTATTACGTTTTAATTCCCGGGTAAGCTGCTTCACACTTAATTTACTGCTGCAAAATATAAGTACATATTTATAGTTTGCCTCCCTGATGATATGCAATACGGCGGCAATTTTTTGAGCATCATAAACCATAAATGCCTTTTGCACTATTTTATCCGGTGGTTTACTGATAGAAATACTTACCTCTTCGGGCTGATGTAAAATGGTTTGCGCCAACTTCTTAATATTAAATGGCATGGTAGCGCTAAACAACAGGTTTTGTCTTTTTTGAGGAAGGTGCTTTATGATAAACATAATGTCGTCATAAAAACCCATATCCAGCATTCGGTCGGCCTCATCTAAAACCAGGTATTGCAAGTGTTGCAGTTTTACATAGCCCATTTTAATATGAGCCATCATTTTTCCCGGTGTGCACACCACAATATCGGCACCGCTGCTCACCGCTTTTTTTTCCTGCACAAAATTATTACCATCTCCACCGCCATATACGGCAATGGAACTTACGTTTGTGAAGTACGATAGGCCTTCAAGATGTTGTGAAATTTGAATGGCCAATTCCCGGGTGGGTACAATAACCATGGCATTAATACTGCCGGCATGGGAATCTTTTACCAGCAGTTGATTAATGATGGGCAAAAGAAAAGCAGCCGTTTTACCGGTGCCGGTTTGTGCAAATGCCAATACATCTTTCCCCGCCAAAATATGGGGGATTACTTTTTCCTGAATGGGAGTGGCCTGCTGGTAATTTGAGGATTCAATTCCGTCCATCAATCGCTCATCAAAGCCAAATTCGGTAAAATTCACTGGAGGTGGTTTTCAATTTTATATACAAAGATAACAATTGCAGCAGAATTAATACCGGTTACCGTTGCCTGCATTCAGTATCTTTATACCATGGTTAATGCAGGGGAATATATAACGTTAAGCGTTATTCGAAAAACAGATTTTGGGGTTTTCTTAGATGATGGAGCAGAGGGCATTTTGCTCCCCAACCGGTTTGTGCCGCTCAATATTCAAATGGGCGATAAACTACAGGTATTTATATACCACGACAGTGAAGACCGTTTAATTGCCACTACACAAAAGCCACTGGGTATTGTAGGCGATATTGTAAAATTAAAAGTGGTTAGCGCCACGGCACAGGGCGCCTTTTTAGACTGGGGTTTAATGAAAGATTTATTTGTGGCCAAAAGCCAGCAAATTACCGGAATGCGTGTAAATGGAGAGTACCTCGTTAAAATTTACCGGGATGATAAAACCGGGAGGGTTGCTGCAACCGAAAAATTTGCCAGCGATTTGAGTAATGATAATTTAACCGTATCGGTTTTAGATGAAGTGAATTTAATCGTATATCGCCGTACGGATATTGGCTATGTGGTTATCATTAACAACAAACATACCGGCGTATTGCATCATAATGAAATTTACCGCAGCATTTCGGTAGGCGATAAATTTAAGGGCTTTATTAAAAACATAAACCCCGAAAATAATAATATTGACGTGGCCGCCGGAAAACCGGGCTACCAAAGAGTGGAAGATGAAACGGGAAAAATAGTACGCTTGCTGAATGAAAACAAAGGGTTTCTCCCCTACCACGACAAATCATCGCCGGAGGATATTTATACATTTTTTGGCATGAGTAAAAAAACGTTTAAAATGACCATTGGCAATTTATACAAACAGAAAAAAATTCACCTGGAAGAAAAAGGCATACGCCTTTTATAAAAATATTTTGTTTACTGAAAGGCCTCTAAAGCTGACGTGGGCTTACCACTATTGTCAAAGGCGCCTAAGGTATAGCCCTGCCATTGGCCATATGCTTCCGGCTCCCAGTACAACACACCCAACCCTTTAGATTGGTTAACCGATTTTGTTTTAGCAATGATATCTTCTAAAAAAGATTTACAAGATTGAGCATCGTCCCAGGGCATGCCTGCTTCCACTATCATTACTTCTTTATTAAAACGGCTCACCATATCATTCATATTGGCAAGGCACTGGTAATTGAGTTGTTGCCAATTGCCGGCAGAAGGATAAAGCGACAGGCCAATAACATCATACTTTGCATGGTAGCTTTGTAACCCGTCAAAATTCCAGCGAAACAACCCATTATCCCAGCCATTGGAAAGATGAACAATAACTTTTGTATTGGGAAAAACAGATTTTACCGCATCGTAACCTGAATTAATCAAAGCTGCATAGTTGGCCATATTTACGGAAGCCTTACCCTCGGGCCATAATAAACCATCATTGGTTTCATTGCCCACCTGCACCCAATACGGTGTAATACCGTTTGCTTTTAGCATATTTAAAACATCGGTTGTATGAAATGCAAGCGAAGATTTTAACTCATCAATACCCTGGGTTGCCCATGCTGCCGGCTTGGTTTGATGGCCGGGATCTGCCCAGGTATCGCTGTAATGAAAATCTATCATTAACAGCATGCCTAAATTTTTGGCACGGATTGCTTTGGCCAAAACATCCTGCTTACTGTTCCACAAATTAGCCGGGTTTACCCAAACTCTAAGCCGAATGGTATTTACGCCCAATGATTGGAGTAAGGCCAAGCATTCAGTTTGCACACCGGAAGTATTATAAAATTTTTTTCCGCTTGCCTCCATTTCAGTGAGCCAGCTAACATCTGCACCTTTTGCAAAAACCTTAGTATCTCCCATATAAGGGCCGGGTTTCTCTTTACAGGATGAGAAAATCAAACAGATAAAAAAAATGATAAAAGGCTTCATGCTTACAAGAAATATTTTATTTTTTTAAACCTACCGGGCAATTAAAAGAAAGAAACACAAATTCCCATACCAAATATAGCGCCAATAATGGTAGCAACAGCATCCCAAATATCGTACCTGCCCAAACCACTTATTAAAGAAAATATTTCAAACCCAAAACTTATGCTTACCACAATAATAAACGAAAAAATAAAAACCAGCTTAAGTTCTATATTCATTAAAGCACCGGCGCTGCACAATATAATAGCCATAGCGACACCAGCATAAAAATGCCTCCATTTATCGGCTTCAATTTTCATAAAATAATTTCAACAAATTTGGTTGTTTTCAACATTCAACGGTAAAATTGGTTCTTAAAAATCTTATAATCCAAAAGGATTATTGTCGTGTTCGAAAATCCTTATTTCTTTTACAACAGGTATCCCGCCATTTTCTTCTGCAAAAACCAGCTGTCTTTTTTAAAAAGCAGTCCCTCTCTGTAGTTAAAGACCCCAAGAACGAGTTCACTAAAATTAAGGCAAACTTTATTTGTTTTTTTTAGAAGAACGAAATTATTATTATGAAAGATTTCATTCATGCAATTTCTGCATGTAAAGCACCCATTTTAAGGCTTAGCATTTTATTACAGTTTGTATTATTCTTTTATGAAGGAGCGCTTCAAGCCCAGGCGCCCCAAATTTTGAAAGACATTAATGGGTTAATGACAAACAACTCGCAGGTGAATACCGGTTATGTTTACCAGGGTTATAACGGCTTTGTTTATTTTTCTGCCGATGATGGCATTAATGGGTATGAGCTTTGGAAAACTGATGGAACCGAAGCTGGTACCGTAATGGTAAAAGATATTAACCCCGGTTTGCCGGCATCCACGCCGCAATTTTTTATTGAGATGGGCGGCTATTTATTTTTTACTGCTTATAGTGCCGGCAATATTACTAACCGGGAGCTTTGGAGAACGGATGGCACCGAAGCCGGAACGATAATGGTTAAGGATATCTATCCGGGTAATTCAAGCAGCAACCCTGTGAACTTAGTAAAAATGGGTAATGCTATTTATTTTTCGGCCAATAACCCAACCAGTGGACAGGAGCTTTGGAAAAGTGATGGTACAGAAGCCGGTACTGTATTGGTGAAAGACATTGCTACCGGCAGTGGAAACGGTGCGCCTTTAAATATTAAAGATATTGGTGGAGTCTTATACTTTACAGCCGTAACATCTACCGAAGGCAGGGAATTTTGGAAAACAGATGGTACTGAAGCCGGTACAATTTTGCTCAAAGACATTTATACCGGAGCCTCAAACTCTAACCCGGGGAATATTACTGCAGTAAGCAGTAACATTTTTTTTACCGCAACAGATGCAATGAATGGAACAGAATTATGGAAAACAGATGGCACAGAAGCCGGCACAGTGCTGGTTAAAGATATAAGGCCAGGGTCAACGGGGTCTTCCATGGCAAATCTTATTGCCTTAAATAATAAACTCGTGTTTACTGCCTGGGATGGAACTACAGGTACTGAGTTATGGATATCTGATGGAACCGATGCCGGAACGCTATTAGCAGATATAAATGCCGGCACCGGAAGCAGTTCCCCAAGTTTGCTGGTTGCTATGGGGAATATGGTTTATTTCTCAGCTAACGACGGTGTAAATGGATCAGAACTTTGGAAAACAGACGGAACAGTAGCAGGTACGGTAATGGTGAAAGATATTAATACCGGCACATCAGGGTCAAACCCTGGTCAATTGATTAACATAAACGGAACCTTATATTTCGCTGCTACATCAGCCGGCATTGGACAAGAACTCTGGAAAACTGATGGCACAGAATTAGGTACAATGCTGGTAAAAGATATTAATCCCGGGGCAAATAATTCAACGCCAACAGCTTTATGGGACGTAACCGGCACCTTATATCTCCTGGCATATAACGGAACACAATGGTCATTAATGAAAAGCGATGGAACGGCTGCCGGTACGGTTGCTTTAAATTCAACCGTTGTAAACAATGGCACTTACAAATCTTTTTACGGTTATCAGAACAAGTTATTCTTCATGTACAATGGCTATTTGCCGGGTGTTCCCATTACAGCAACCGGTAATGAACCCTGGGTTTCGGATGGTACCGATGCAGGTACCACTCTTATAAAAGACATTAACATTACAACTAATGCAGGTAATCCCAGCAATTTAATCAAAGCAGGAAATACCGTTTTTTTTAATGGAACAGATGCTACTAATGGCGCTGAATTATGGAAAACAGATGGTACTGAAGCCGGAACGGTGTTAGTTAAAGATATTTATCCCGGAACATCCGGTTCCAATCCACAGCGTTTTGCTTTTGCAAACAATATCGTGTTCTTTACAGCTATTAACAGTACAAATGGTTGGGAATTATGGAAAACTGACGGAACTGAAACGGGTACAGTATTAATTAAAGATATCCGGCCGGGTACTTCCAACTCTGCTCCTACGTATTTAACTGTGGTAGGCAATTGGGTATATTTTGTGGCTAATGATGGCGTAAACGGCGCTGAATTATGGAAAACTGATGGCACAGAAGCCGGAACGGTAATGGTAGCCGATATAGTTGCAGGAAGTGGCTCACCCGGTATTCAACAACTTACCAATGTGAACGGCACATTATTTTTTAGAGCTGCTAATTCAGGTTCTGATTTAGAGCTTTGGAAAAGTGATGGTACAGGGGCCGGTACCATATTAGTTAAAGATATAAGGCCAGGTACAACCGGTTCCGGCCCTGATTATCTTACCGCTTATAACGGTATGCTTTATTTTAACGCCAATGATGGCGTAAATGGAACTGAACTCTGGATAAGTGATGGTACAGAGGCAGGTACAATTCTTCTCTCTGATATCAGCCCGGGATCAGGAGGTTCTACTCCCAGTAACCTTGCTGTTGCAGAAGGAAAAATATATTTTTCTGCTTATACTAATAGTACTCAATATGAGCCCTGGATAAGTGATGGTACAGCGGCAGGTACATTTATGATAACTGAAGTTGTACCTGGTGGTTCAGGCTCAGTACCCTTTGGGTTTACGGGTATGAATGGGTATGTATATTTTAGCGCCGATGCAACAGGAACAGGTCGTGAGCTTTGGCGTACAGACGGTACAGCTTTGGGTACTACTTTGGTAAAGGATATTCAAACCGGAACCGGGGATGCTAACCCAGAACTTCTAACAGTTGTAAATAATACCCTGTTTTTTCGGGCAACCATGCCTGGTGGCGGTATCGAATTGTTTCAAAGCGACGGTACAGAAGCCGGAACCACTGGGTATGATTTATACCCGGGCAGTACAACTTCGGATCCTCAAAACCTTACAGCGCTAAATAATATGCTCTTGTTTGCAGCCACAGACCCCATCAAAAACCGGGAGCTCTGGAAGGCTGTTGCCTTAGAGGTACCCTCCTTCTCTTTTTCAATATCCGGTGATACAACAGTATGTGTAGGTAATACGGAAACCTATACGGCAATGAATGTTGTAGGAAATAATATTAGCTACCACTGGAGCCTTCCGGATGGAGGTGGTACATTGAATGCAACAGACAGCATTGCAACAGTTACCTGGACAACAACAGGAACCCGTAGTGTGGCATTATACCTATCCAATGCCGCCGGATCAACACCCGAAAAACAAAAAACGGTTAATGTTATTAACGGCGGAACTGTTCCAACAATAGCTCCGGTTATTGTAGCTTTTGGCAGAACATTAACCGCCACAAATTTCCCTGCCAATACTTATTGCCAATGGTACCGAAACGGCGTTGCCATTCCCGGGGCCGACCAGGCCTCTTATTATGCTGCCGACCAGGGAACTTACACTGCAAGGTTTGTAAACGTTTGTGCCACCGGGCCCGAATCCAATGCTATAAGCTTTGCAAATGCCGCAATTGCTCAAACAATAAACTTTGCAAACATCCCGGATATACAATTAACGCCAATGTTAAAAATCCCTTTAAATGCTACTTCAAGTTCGGGATTGCCTGTTTTTTTTCAAAAAGTATATGGCCCGGGCTACATCCAAAATGATACCATTTACTTTTCAGGAAATGGTACACTTACCGGTGATGTTATTATAAATGCTACACAGCCCGGAAATGATGAATACAGCCCTGCCCCGGTTGTACAACAAACTTTCAGGGTATTAAGAGGTAACCAGGCTATCAGTTTTGATACAATCCCGGATATGATATTTGGCGATCCTCAGTTCCCACTTAGCGCTACCGCTACGTCTGGTTTACCCGTTATATATTCTGTAGTTACCGGAAACAACTATGTAATAATAGGAGGTGATAATAAAATATATATTCAGGGTGTAGGAAATGTTACCATCAGGGCCTCACAACCCGGCAATACCAATTATTTAAATGCCACCCCGGTTGAACAGTCATTTTGCATTGGCGTAAGAAATTTATCGCCGATTCTTGGCGATATAAATCCCTGCCTAAACACCTATCGTTATAATGCCCAATATATTCCAGGGGCTATTTACCAATGGACGTTGAGTGGTGGTGGAATACTCACCACAAATAAAGATACGGCGTGGATTCAATGGCAAACCCCGGGAAATCATACCCTTAAAGTAAAAGCAAATAGTGCCTGTGATGCTGTTTTTACACAGGAAAGTATACTTGAAATCAGTACTTCAAATAACTCTCCTCAACCCGTTACCGGCATGTTGCCTGCTCACCAGGCTATTGATCAGCAACTTCCATTACGCCTATCCTGGATACCAGGCTCAAACACTACTTTATATGATGTTTATGTATGGAAGAGTACCGATCCACAACCCGCTACACCGTATGCTTCAAACGTTGATGATATTTCATTTACTCTACCGCTGAACTCTTTCCCCTATAATGACACATACAAATGGAGAGTAATTTCAAAAAATCCATGTTCACAAACCAGCGGCCCCATCCAGGAATTTAGTATTATCCCCTTACCCGATTTGTTGGTGAGTGATGTACAAGCGCCTGCAACGGCTACTTCCGGACAAACCATTACCGTAAGCTGGAAAGTAACCAATGTGGGCCCGGGTTCAACACTGCCTACTGATAATTGGAATGATGGAGTATTTTTTGCTATAGACACACTTCCAAACGTAAATTTCTATAGCTCCCCTAACTGGAGTTCACATTCCTGGAGTACGTTAACTGCAAGCGGCAAGCCCTTAATATTGGGGGTAAAGCCCAGGCCTACACAACTGGCAAGTGGCCAGTCCTATACCAATAGCCTGGATTTCACCTTGCCGCTTAGCTATAGTTTCCCGGTTTATGTGTATGTAATTACAAACTATAACACATATATAAGGCAGGTAACGGTGGCCAATGATACGGCCCGAATGACAGACCCAATGGATATTACCCTGGCACCAACACCTGACCTTCGGGTTGATTCAGTGTTTACACCAGGCACTACTTTTTCGGGTAGCACAATAAACTTAACTTATAAAGTAAAAAATTATGGTGTATTAACGCCTCCCGGAGGCAAATGGGTAGACTCTTTCTTTATTTCTCAAAGCCCATTGTTTGACCCAAATACGGCCATTCCGCTCAAAACCATAAAAAGTAATGGTTCTTATTACCCCAATGCTCCAGACCTTACGGTAAATAACAACAACCAATTACAGCAGGATAGTTTTTATACAAAAAATGTTTCGGCAATAATTCCCAACTTCATATTCGGCACATGGTTTATTTATGCAAAAACAAATGCCAGAACTACCGGGGATTACATTTATGAAGGCCCGTTAAACAATAACAATCTTGCACAAGCGCAGATACAGGTTTACCTGACGCCTACTCCCAAGCTTACAATCAGTTCATTGAATGTACCCGTAACCAATGCTGCCACCACCCAACCAATAGGCATAAACTGAAATATCAAAAATGAAGGTTTTAGGGATAATATTGAAATGAACAAAGGCCATATTCTTTCAATTGGCTCCTGTTATACAGATTGTCCGTATGGCACTCCACCAAATTCAGTTTGTACCATTACCTCAGTTGATAAAGACAGCCTGGTTTTTGGAAGCAGTTATTGGATAGACAGGGTTTACTTAAGTACTGACCCGGGAGGGCTAAATATTAGCAATGCAATTTTGGTAAAAGAAACAAAACATGGCTTTGAAAATTCTGGATTAAATTCCGATGCTCCATCACCGAGGACCAGTTATGAAAGTTGCCCAGCCATTGCAACGGAAAATATTAATGTATCCAATGTGATAAACGCAGGATCTAATTTTCCAAAATCAGAAGGATTTACAATACCTGCAGACTTATTACCGGGCAATTATTATGTGTATGTTTATACCAATCCTACTAAATCGGTTTTTGAATACCCCGGCACTCCACAAACAAAACGCAGTGATTTACCCATATCCATACAAAGGCCTGATGTAACCGTTTCTTCAATTTCGGTTCCGGCTACCTCAACCGGCAGTCAGCCTATCAGCATCAGTTATCAACTATTGAATAATGGTCCGGGTGGGGTATTCAACCATCTGCGCCATGACAGGGTTTATATCAGCAATTCCGCTGTTTTTGATGGTTCAGCACAATTGATCGATTCGATAGTCTTTACTGAAAATTTACAGGTGGGTACAGCAGTACCTCATACCTTCGTTTACAACCTTCCTCCAGGCACCTCCGGAACAAAATATTTTTATGTTTTCACGAATTACGACAGTTTATTCAGGGAAACCAATTACTCAAATAATATCAGCGCAGCTGCAGCTACATCAGTAACGGCTGCCACTCCTGCCGACCTGGTGGTTTCCTCTGTGCAACCGGATGATTCAGTATTCACTATTTATCCTGAAAAAATTATTTATAACGTAACCAATAGCGGAAGCGGTGTTACAACCGGCACCTGGACAGACAGTGTATTCATTAGCTGTAACCCGGTATTTAGCCCGGCAAGCAGTTATTTTATTGGTAAAAAATCACAAACCAGAACAGTTGCAGCATCCGGAAACTATACGGATTCTCTGACCGTTTTTATGAAATATGCTTTTGAATATAACCTTTGCTTCCCTGAAGCTCAAACTGGCAATGCTTATTTCTTTGTTAAAACAAATGCAGATACAGGTTGTTATGAAGCCAGTGCCATTAACAATAATATTGGAGGAAGCGGTATCAAGCCAATTGTAAACCCGCTGGTAGATCATATTGTACCTGTTGTTACCGGAGCAGATGTAACAGCGGTTGGTGCATCCTTTACCTTAGATTGGCGCATCAGGAATATTGGGTACAACCCGGGAATATGGCAATACTATAATGCCTGGTATGATGGCATCTATTTTTCTGCAGATTCTGTTGTTGATGCAGGTGATATAAAAGTAGCAGAATACCTTAAGTACCTGATCCTAAACCGTGGCCAGGATAGCGGTTTTACCAGAACATTTACCATACCCTATATGCCCGGAGGTGATTATTATGTTTATGTTTTAAACAACAACCGCAATAGCATTCCCGCTGAGAAGATATTGAGCAATAATGCAAACTTTATCAGGAATGGATCGGGTGCCGCCAAAAAAATACAAGTTGTTTCATTGCCACCAGCCCTGTCTTCAGATTTGGTTGACAGCATTGTATCTGCTCCTATTGAAGTAGCAGTGGGGCAGCCAATAACCGTTGTTTATAAAGTAACCAACAACGGGCCAGGCACCACTTATCCTGCATCGTACATGCACAACAGGTTGTGGTTGTCTTCAGACTTTTTGCCCAATGGAGGCGATGATCTCTTAACCACACGAAATAAATATATTACACTGGGTGCAGGGCAGTTTTATTTCGATACTCTTACAGCCACCATTCCTGCCAACACAGCACCGGGTAACTATGTACTCATCAGCCATGCCAATTCAAGTAATACAATCTTAGAAACCAACACAGGCAATAATCTTGGCGTAAGCCTCCTTCATGTATTTACTCCTGCAGCTACGGATCTTGTAATGCAAAATGTAATGGTGCCCGATACCGTTATGCTGGGTTATACGATGGACTCTGCCAAATGGGTTATCAGTAATTTATCGCCTGTAGAGGCAACCGGCTATACCAAGGACGGAATCTATATTTCTTCATCAGAGGTTTTTGATTCTACTGCACTTTTGATGGGCATTAAATCCAAGCACATCCAAATGCTGCCGTTACAATCCGATACGGTAAGTATGGCGCCATGGGTAACGGGTGTAGCAGAAGGCAATTATAATGTGTTTGTAAAAACAGACTTGCAGTTTAATATACTGGAAGAAAATGAAAATAATAATGTGGGCAAATCATCAGGCAAAGTGTATGTGAAGGTGAAAGAGTTGCCAATGAATACGGATGAACAAAATACGTTAAAAGATACGGCACGTTATTATAAATTAATTATACCGGATTCGCTGTATGGCGCAACGATCATGGTTACATTAACCACACCGGATTCATTAACTATGCGTAATGAAATGTTTATAGCCGGAAATTATGTACCATCGGCAGCCCATTATGACTACGCATTTGAAATACCTAATTATGGTAACCAGCAGATTGTGATTAATGAAGTAACCGACTCGGTGTATTACATCATGTATCGTTGTGTAACGCCTGCCCCGGTGCTGCAAAATGTAACGCTAAAAGCAGTAAAACTTCCTTTTGCCATTCTTAATGTGCATTCAAATGCTGGTGGTAATATAGGTAATGTAACCATACGCATAAGGGGTTCTTTGTTCAGGGATAGTATGGTAGCCAAACTTAGCAATGGCTCCACTACCATTTTTGCTTCAGCCGTTTATTACAGCAATAGTACACAGGTATTTGCTACGTTCAATCTACAGGGCAAGCCACTCGGTATTTATAATGTTACATTAATAAAGCCCGATTTATCTGAAGCGGTATTGCCTAATTCGTTCTCTATTGTAGCGGCAAATAATGGCGGTGTAATCTCCGGTGGAGGTAACAACACCGGATCAGGAGATGGCAACCAGCCCGGTTGCGACCCCGGCGCTGCCAGTGGGTTAAACTCTCAATTAGTGGTGGATATGATTGTGCCATCGAGTGTATTGCTGAAACGGCCGGTAGTAATACAAATTAATTACAGCAACCCTACCAATTTTGATTTGCCTGCACAAACCCGGATTTTATACAGCGAATTCGGAATGAAAATGGCCCTAACCAAAGCTGGTGTTCCAACGGGAACAACCGTTTTATACCTGGAACTAACAGAACCCGGTGGCCCACCCGGTATCATACGAGCTGGAGGCAGCGGTACCATTTTGGTTCATACCGTAGCGCCAAATGTTGTACCTCCGGCCGGATTTGTATGGTTTAAATTGAAGTAACCGGAATCAAAAAAAAATTTATGAACTGTTACACAAATAAAATAACGATGAACCTGAAAATTGCCAAAGTATTATGGATTTTCCAGCTTTGTTTCATTGCATCAACAATGAATTTAAATGCCCAGAATTTAAACAATCCCAATAAGAGAGGGCCTTTAGGCACACAGGTAAATACCCTTACCGGGAATATGTTTCTTCAACGAACAGATATTTATATACCGGCACGAATGCTCGATATAAATATTTCATTTAGCTACAACAGTTTTCTTTTTACGGAAGATTATGGCTATGGTAAAGGCTGGACATTTCGATACAATATCCGGTATAAAAATGACAGCATACCCGGTGCAAGGCTCATCCTGTGGGGCGATGGCAGAGAGGATAAATATGACTCACTACCGGGTGGCGGGTATCAATCACCAAAGGGTTTTTTCAACACATTTTCTCAGTACCAGCCGGGAAAATATTTGCTGACCGAACCTGATGGAATGAAATACTTTTTTGACAACCCTGTACATAAAGGCATTACAAGAATGGAAGAACCCAACGGGAATTTTATCAACTTTACTTTTACGGATTCATTGCTTACAGGCTTAACCAATGCAGCGGGTCAAACGATCAATTTTACCTACAATGCACAGGGGCATCTGGCTACTGTTGTTGATGCCGTAGCAGCCCCTTCCCGTACTTATACCTACAGCTATGATAGTGGAGGGAACCTTACAGAAGTGAAAGACCCATTGAATGGGACGTGTAAATACAGCTACCTGGTAAACGGGCCTATGAAAGATTTATCCGACAAAAACAATAATAAAGTTAATATCATCTATTTCCCCGACCTCACAGCAAGAGAGCTGATTGGTTGTAATAAGCGGCTCAGTTTTTCTTATGACTCTTCATCTAACTCAACCGTTGTAACCGATTATTTAGAAGCAGGCAACCAGGTTACCATTTACAAATACAAAACAGTGGGTGATAAAAGTTGGGTTATTTCAAAATCCGGCAATTGTTGCGGTTTTAACGTAAGTTATGAATATGACAACCAGGGCAATGCTACTAAGGTAACCGATGCAAACGGGCAGGTTTATACTTATACATTTGACAGCACGGGCAATATGCTTACCGCTACCAATCCGCTTGGTGAGGTAAGCACCTATACCTATTCCAATAGTTTTAATAAAATAACCAGCTATACCGATCCTAAAGGAAATATTTATACACTGAGTTACGATATAAAAGGGAACCTGTTGCAATTAATAGCACCCGGCAATCTCACCTATTCGGCCACATACAATGCTACAGGTGATATTCTTAGCAGTACCGATCCCAAAGGCAATGTGTATAACTATAATTACGATGCCTGGGGCAACCCGTCATCCGTTACCGGGCCAAATGGATACAATGCTGTTTTATCTTTTGATGCACGGGGAAACTTGTTATCTTTTACAGATGCAAGAGGTAATAACAGCACGGCAGAATATGATATCCTGAACCGGTTGAAAAAAATAACCGACCCGATTAATTACAGCGTACAATTTACTTATGATGCAGAAGGCAATATTCTCACCCTCAAAAACAAGAATAACGAAACCAGTCTGTATCATTATGATGCCAGTAACCGGCTGGTACAACTAACCGGCCCAACCGGCAACATGGTTAGTTTCTCTTACGATGGCATGAACAACCTTCTCTCCGGTAAAAATGCCCTGAATTATGAATCAAGACTCAGTTATGATAAACTAAACCGGGTTAAAAGTTATAAAAATGCTGAAGGTTATGAAATTTCATTCAGTTACGATGGCAATGGAAATATTACCGGTGCAAATTTGCCTAACGGCAGGGTGCTGAATTATACCTACGACAATTTAAACAGGCTGGTTGCTGTAAGCGATGGAGAGGGTACTATCGGCAGCGCCGCATACGATAAAATTGGAAACATAACAAGCTATACAAATGGTACCGGCGCCATTACCACCGCCACTTACGACAATCTTAACAGGATAAACAGCATAACCGATCCGCTGGGTAACACATCAAGTTATGTGTATGATAATAACAGCAATATTATTACGATTACTGACCGGGAAGGAAAAACCAGCCACTATACTTACGATGGATTAAACAGGGTGGCAACTTATACCGATAATAATGGCTTTGTAATTACGGTAGGCTATGATGCGACAAGTAATATTACCTCCCTCACCGACCAAAACAATAATGTTACCACTTATACTTACGATAACCTGAATCGCCGTAAACGAATGACCTATCCCGATGGAAAATATAATGAACTCAATTATGACCCGGAAGGGAATATAAGCAGCATAAGACAAACGGATGCAAGCATCATCACTTTCCAGTATGATACGCTGAACCGTATTATCGGCCGCAGCCTTCCTGGTGGCGAAGTGTATAGCTTTACCTATGATAAATTAAACCGGGTGCTTACGGCAACCAATAATAATGGTACAGTCACATTCACATACGATAAACTAAACCGGGTAACTTCAGAAGCATTTGATGGCAGAACTACAAGTTATTCGTACAATATTGCCGGCAGGGTACAAACCATAACCTATCCGGATGGTTCGGTAGTACAAAAAGAATTTGACAACCGCAACCGGCTAATAAAGATCTTAAAAGACAGTGTACTGATAGTATCTTATGCTTACAATAACGCCAACCAGCTTACCCAAAAAACATTTAGCAATGGGGTTTCCAGTATTATGCAATATGATATTGCCAACCGGCTCAGCAGCTTAAGTACCACTGCAGCAAGCAGGATCCTACAAAACAGCCTGTTCAGTTATGATAAAGAATATAATAAAACAGCCATCACCCGAATCGATAATCCATCGCTGTCCGAACAGTTTTCTTACGACAACGGGTACCGGCTTACCAATTATAAAAGAGGCCCGGCCGGCAGCCCGCTGATACAAAATTCCTATACCTATGATGCAGTGGGTAACCGCACCGCCGCAAACCTGAATGGTACTGCAACTACTTACACCATAAATAACCTGAACCAGCTTATCGCAGTGAATGGCACCAATTTCAATTTTGATAACCGGGGCAATATTACCTACGATGGTACATTTTATAAAACCTACGATGCAGAAAACAGGCTGGTAAAAGATTCTTCATCACCTGCTGCAGTAATAACCTATAGTTATGATGCCATTGGCAGAAGAATTACCAAAACCGTTAACGGTAACCTACTCAAATATACCTATTGCGGCGTGGCACAAATTGAAGAAAGGAACAGCAGCAATTTACTATTAAACAGTACTATCTATAATGGTATCTTATCCCCACTGGTAAACGAAAATAATGGTAACCGTTATTATTACCACTCCAACGAAATGGGCTCGGTGGAAGCCATCAGCAACAGCAATGGAAGGTTGATGGAAAGTTACCAGTATGATATTTATGGAAAACTATCAAGATATGACAGTTTGAATAACCCATTAGCCGCCTCACTTACCGGCAATCGATTTGGCTTTACCGGGCAGGAGTTTGACAGCGCTTCTAACAGTTATCGTTTCTTTTACCGAAATTATTCACCTGTAACCGGCGTGTTTAACCAAAGAGATTTGATTGAATACAGGGATGGAATGGGTATGTATCAATATGTGGGCAATAACCCTGCAAATGGGGTGGATGTTTTAGGATTAAGTGACTGTGATGAACCCGGGAGCCAGGATATTGCTTATGAGGTTTCCTTTTCTTCAAGTGCAGGTTTGATATTAGAAAGTGAATGGATTGCGAATATTGATAACCCTTTTCCGACAGGAAGCGTTGGAGAGGTTGATATTAACTTAAAAAAGTATAAGTTACTAATGGAGAAATCAATCAAATATCGAATGGGGCCTAATTCTAACAAAAAATTAGCAAATTTTTTTTCAAGTCAAGCAAACGATTTATTGCCTGGTATAAAAAAGGACTTGGGCATACGGAACTCTAAGATTAAAGTATTTAATGTTAAAAATGCTAAAAATGCTAAGGCTCTTAAGTCAGTAGGAAGGGGTCTAACCTTTCTTGATAATCTTGTAAAAGGAGAGGCATTTCTTTCTTCATTGGTTGATGGCGAGGGTAATCCGCAAAACACTCAGGAAATAAAGGCAGGGATTGACTTTGGACTAAGTCTGGCAGGATGGACGCCTCAAGGGGCTGCTTATGGGGCATTTGATTTTGTTATGGAAACAACAAGTGGCGATGGATTTACTACCCATACTGCTTCGACAGGCGCATTTTTGGGTGATGTGTATTCGGCTTATGAAAGTGACCGGCCTGTAAAAATGCAGTGGGGCAGACCGGCAAGTTGGGATGAAAATGTAACATCAGGAAATTTTTACGCTTTTATGATGTATGGTGTTCCTTATAATGAATTACAAACTCCAACAGACCCTTGTTCACCACCGGCCGGTACTACAAAGAAGTTTCGCTGGGTTTGGGATGAAGAAAAACAAATGTGGGTAAAGGCTCCACTTGACCCCAACGAAATCATCGGTCCTGCTGGTAAGCCCGATAAAGCCTGGGTAAGTGTAAAAGACCGCATGCCCTATACCATACTTTTTGAAAATGACAGCAGCGCCTCTGCCCGTGCCCGTTATATAAAAATAACATCCCCGGTGGAACCAAAGCAGGATGCGGCAACTTTTGAACTGGGCAGCGTGGGCTTTAATAACCAAAGTTTTGAAATACCTTTGGGCCGCTCATTCTATTACCAGCGGCTTGATGCAGTAGATTCTACAGGTGTATTTGTGGACCTTACTGCAGGTTATGATATAACCAATCACCAGTTGTTCTGGGAGTTCCAGGCTATTGATCCCAATACCTTGCTGCCACCGGATGATCCCAATGCAGGCTTCCTGTTTTTGCAGGATACTGCGCAGTCAACTTATGGCCATGGCTTTGTAAACTTTAGTATTAAACCAAAAACAGATGCGCAAACTTTAGATACGATAGGCGCCAAAGCATTTATTGTATTTGACCAAAATGATACCATACCCACCAATACCTATACCAATACCATTGATGCTTTGCCACCCGTTAGCCAGATGAATACCATCACCGGCAATGGCAACAATCCTATAACACTCACCTGGAGCGGCGCAGATGATATGAATGGATGTGGAATTGACTTTTACACCATATATGTATCGGAAGACCAAATAAATTACACGGTATTGTTCCCTAAAATACAACGTACGGACACCACCTTCTCTTTGCCCCCGGGCCATACTTATTGCTTCTTTGTATTGGCTACAGACCGGGTGGGCAATGCAGAAGAATTGCGGGCAAACGTAATACAGTGTTATGAACTTGGCGGGCCGTTACCCGTATCCTGGCTTTATTTTAACGGAACTAACCAGGATAAAGACAACCTCTTGAAATGGGGCACTGCCAGCGAACAGAACTCGAAAGAGTTTTGGTTGGAGCGATCTTTTGATGGAATTGAATTTAATCAAATAGCAACAATTCCGGCAGCCGGCAATAGCTCAACCACCCGTAACTATGAGTACAGGGACAGGAATATTGATCAATATAACAGGCAGGTGTTCTTCTATCGCCTTAAACAGGTGGACCTTGATAATAATTTTAAACATTCATCGGTTGTACGGCTCTCTTACAACAGCATCAGTCAACCTACCCCAACGATTGTGTATCCCAACCCAACTAATGGCATTATAAACATAAGGGTTGGTGATGCTTCACAGGTTGGCACAGAAGCTACAGTGAGGGATATAAATGGCCGACTGCTTAAACGAATAAAAATTAGCTCAACCACCCAGCCCATCAGCCTGAGAGAATTTGTGAACGGTATATACCTTATAAGTTTAGCTAATAAAGAAACACTAAAAGTGATAAAACAATAATTGGCAAGAAAGAAAGATCCGCAAAATGCGTCTTAGTAATACAGTTTAAAACCGTATTTCATCATAGCTCATGGTTTACATAACTCATGGTTTACATAACTCATGGTTTACATAACTCATGGTTTACATAACTCATGGTTTACATAACTCATGGTTTACATAACTCATGGTTTACATAACTCATGGTTTAAACCATGAGTTATGATGAAACATCCGATTTTGTACAAATGGTTTTAACCATTTATTCTAAGATCATCTATCCCTCTTCAAAACCATACAATTTTAAAAATTCATTGTATTCATCATTAAATGATTTTTTGGCATGATGGGCTTTCTGATTTTTAATGTATTGAAAAACCTTTCCCAATTGGGATTCACTTACTGAATATGCTGCATACCCGGTTTGCCAGGCAAATTTTTCTGCAATAAGGTTTTGTTCATTTACATAATGAGAGCTGCTCCCTTTTACCTGTTTAATGACATCTGCAATTGATTTCTCCCGGCTGAGCAGGAAAAGGCAATGAACATGGTCCGGCATTCCATTGATAATTCTTACAGGACAACCCAGTTCAATAAATTGACTACGCATGTATTCGTGAATCAGGGATTCTACTGAAGGTTTTACCAATGCCTCCCGTTCCTTGGTTGCCCAAATGGCATGTATCCATATTTTTACGAATGAATGTGGCATGATGATTAATTTATTTTAATCAAAATTAAACAAACCGTTAAAACGGTTTTTGGATATTGGCCACATACATAGCTGACGGTTTAAACCGTCAGCTATGTTTAAACCGTTGGCTATGAGAGACACCAAATTCTCCACAAATGGTTTTAACCATTTCCATTCGGATTGATATAAAAAATCATCCTTAAATTGATGGGGCCTGCTTCTTTGGCACGCTTCAATTGTACATAAAAACAATTCTTAAATCCCGGCCTCGGTCCCAATTTTCAACATTTCACCAAAAAAACAATAAAAGTGGTTTAAAATACTAATCATGAAAACTCACCAACGTCCACCGGGTAATTTCATGCGAATCTGTAGCTGTAATATATCTATCCAGTGTATGCTCTATCAGAAGTGGACCATAAGTTTGATATTTAATGCTTTCAGTAATTGAACCAGATGAGGTGATCTCGGTATTGGCGGCATAAGTCAATGAATTGTAAGACACCCCGTTTTCATTAAAAATATTAGTTGTAGAGGTTACCGCCATTAATTTACCACCATTGGTATAGGAAAAACCATAATCCCAACCTATGGGATTATGCATTAAAAAATGGCCACCGCTTATTACTTCATGCGATAACCATAGCCCGTCTTCCCCGGTAGCATTAAAACTCAACACTTCACGGTTTCCATTATTTGGGGAAACAGCAAAAAATGGGAAAAAAGTTGGGCTGCTACCAGCCTGTTTAAATATGGCCAGCCACTTTTTGCCGCTAATCACTGTATCCCTTGCCAGCCATTGCATATATGTGGAATCTGTACCTCCACTATTTATTTCTTTAATTTTATACGTCCAGGTACTACCGGCTTTTGGAGAATTTGAATTATCGTCTTTATCGCCGGGGCTGTTTTTTTTACAGGAGAGGAGAAAAATGCATGTAAAAATGCTTAATGAGAGTAAAGATTTCATAACAAATTATTTTATCAGACAAACTTAGGCTACGCATTCTTACCAGGCAATCCCAATATGGGGGAAGGAAGGAACAATAGTTCATTCAAAAAACTATCGTTTCGTTTAAAAGAACCGTTTAATGAAAATGGGCAATAGAGATTTACGGTATATTCAATGGCATCCCATTGCCGGGTGTTGATAATTCTAACTAACCCTTAATAGAATAAAGCTATAGCTTAGAACAACTCCAATGATTTTTTAAGATTGTATTGTAAGCTTCCCCAAATTTCGGCCATTTAGAGTTAGAGTTTAGGATAACAATAGTTGTTAACTTTAAACTTTAAACAAATGAGAAAACGATTTACAGAAAGCCAGATAGTGGCTGCGATCAAGAAA
>WBZS01000221.1_pt1 | contig 98914 bp, 93 predicted proteins | sample 5204201 | NCBI WGS metagenome assembly WBZS01 (sample SAMN12344357, study PRJNA552823) | activated sludge metagenome | biome: Activated sludge suspended growth; feature: Nitrification reactor; material: Wastewater; isolation source: activated sludge from nitrification reactor of wastewater...
CCCTCCGAGAGCTCTCGGAGGGAATGAAGCCCAACGGCGGATTCTGAAAGACCAGTAACGACGAGGGTGCCCGGTACACCTGGCAATCAGCGATACTGAGATAAAAGGTCACATCCTCATTTCGTCCGATAAGACGAACGAGATTCCAAGTTTGGCCCGTTTGCGGGTCATGATACACCGCTTCCTTCCTAGACGAATCCGTGGCCTGCGACAGTAGCGGACTCTGACTCGGCGTCCCTGACCAGTTCGCCCACGCCACGACCAGTGGTGAAGCGAATGTGCTTTGGAGAAATCCTGTGCTATAGTCGGCGACTTTACTCGTAGAAATGGCATCCGCGTCGCGATAGCCAAGTTCCTGCAAGGTCCATCCTCCGACTCCAACCGCAACTGCCACCACGACGGCGAATAGCGGTATTACGAGGGCCGGTCGTTTTACACCGGCGGACTTTTCACGCCTTTGCAAACTCACGAAGACTGCAGCTGGAACGCAAAACAGAGCCAGCAAGGCGATTGAAGGAACGCTGCGCTCTAGAATATCGAGATATGAGATACCAAGTTCATGCAGCCGCAGACTAAAGAATCCGTAGAACACCTCGCGTACCACGAGGCAATGGCCCACACTATGAACGCGACAAAGGCAATGACCGAAACTGCCGAGGGGAAGGCCCACTTTGCTACCTCACGGACAGTCATCGACGGACTCAGTTCGGCAGGCTCTACGGGGGCGACGGCTTCGCACCTTCGGTATGAAGCAGCGCCCACCCTATGACTATCGCCGCAAGTAGGCTCGCTCCCTTGGAGCTCCCCCGCTCAACCATGCCGGACAGTCTGCACCGCTGGGAGGTGGACGCGGTAGTGCCGAACCGACATTCACCGAATCTTGTGCGTGGGACCAGCTCCAAGAAGACGCCGCAGATGCACCGCCCCGTTTTTCGGCCAAGGATGAGCCCGCCTGTCGGCTCAGTTGTGTCAGGAAGTGCACCCAGGTGACTTCTCTCGTTCACTAGCATCAACCGCACAGCGCTAGCGAGTGCCGGCCCGCAGCGAGCGAAGCTAGCGAGGACACGGACCGCAGTGTCGGCGAGCGGAGCGAGCCGTCTTGACCTTCAAGAGCCAGAATCAGCAAAGCGCGGCCTTGCTGCCCGTCCTGGGGAGCCAGGTGCGCACGTTTGGCGATCAAGCACCATGAGCTGCACCCGTCGCGTCAAACCATTCGAGAGTTTGGCCATCCCAAGGCTGCGATGGCAGCCTCCTCCGCCGGTGAGGACGGTGTCAAAGTCGGATGCTCGGCAACCGTGCCACTCTTGGCCCTTCTGAACCCTCTCGGGACGACAACCCGCGGCTTGCCCAGGCGGCTGGGCGGCCACTTCAATGCTTAAGGCGCCTTTGCCAGGCAGATGCATGCCGGATCGGCCCAAGCACGAAGTCCCGGTAGGCCTCCTTCGATCGGGTTGGCAAGTCATCATCATTCTGAGTCCGCTGCTCGGTGCGCGTTCCGGACTGACCACCGGGGAGGCCTTGTCCCTGGATGAGGTGGCGAAGAAGATCGCGGCGCTGACCGGAGCAGACGGCTGCACCTGACGGGGACCGCGCAGTCCACCGCCGCGGCCGCTTCCGGACATTGTCCGGAAACGTACCGGCCAGGTACCACCTCGGCTCGTCCTCGCTGCGGCATGAGCGAGCATTGGTGGGAGTCGATGACCACCATGGGGCCCGCAGACGATCCACCAACGCTCCAAGGCCTTGGGCACGGCGATCAAGCAGCTGGTCGTCGAGACCGGTTCTACCCTGATGAACCTGCACGGCATCGGCCCGTCTTCGGCGACCCGGCTGCTGGCCGAGGTCAGCGACATCGCCCGGTTCCCCACCGCAAACCACTTCGCATCCTGGAATGGCACCGCCCCCTCTGGACGCCTCTTCAGGAGACCAGACCCGGCACCGGCTGTCGCGGGCGGGGAACCGCCAAATCAACCGTGCCCTACACGTGATGGCGGCCGTCCAACTCCGCAATACCACCGAAGGCCGCGCCTACTACGACCGGCGCAAGGCCGTCAGCGAGACCTCAATGGAAGCGATTTCCGGCCTCAAACGCCGGCTCTCCCCCGACAACAACATTGTCTTCCGCACAGTCCTCGCCGACGCCGAACTGAGAGCGGCACGCCCAGAAGGCGATCTCCGCGCTCGACTATGTCGCCGAGGGGCGCCAATCACCTCGGTCTCAATGGCGCCTCCTTGCGGACCAGTGGCGGTGTAGTCAATACCCGGCGCGATGAGTGGTCAATATGCCGCCTATCAACGAACTGGTCAGCCGTTGAGGCTATGGGCGGCTACTTGCATAGAGATGATAGCGACTACGGGAGCTGGACTGACACGGCTCGCAAGAGGCGTTTCAAGCGAACTGTAAGCGTCCCGAATTTGTGCGAATAACTTAATGAGGGCACCGAAAACAGTTCAAGAACATCAAGCTCGGACTGATTCCTCTGATGCCTCAGCGTCATACGCCGGCAACCGATTCGCAGCACGCGAGTCACCGCATATAGAAATGTGCCTCACAGACTGTTAGGGACTGAAAGAGTCGGATTGCGTGCAACTTGCCACCTCGCGGGGGGCACAGTGCCTTGGCGCTCCCCATTTGGAACCAGTATCTAGTTGATACCGGCCAGATGCTAGTATCACTGGATACCACTTAACATCGAAATCAACAGTTCTGAGGTCTGTTCCTACTTTGCTCTTATGGCGCCAAGCCACCTGCACCCACGTGACTGTCGAGTCGCTTGGATCGACTTGCGGAGATCTGCCGGGTGAGATCAGGGCATCGATGTCTACGAATCCACCATTCCACCAGTAAGCATAATCGATGTAACCTTGGCTATTGTCCTTGAATCCCTGAGAAGTGAGAGCCCACATGGCTTCTGCCTGATGTTGATCTCCCAGTTCGAAGTACTTACGCATTAGCATTTCTGCATCTTGTGGCCGCGAGGCGGACTCCACGGGGGTCATGCTTGGGGATGCCTGGACGCCCACGGTAGGGGAAGCTTCCACTCTGCTGTCCACAAACATTCCTCGGACGAAGACGCCAACTGCCAAGCCACTTGCCACCAACAAGGCGCCAGCGATGGCGAGAATGCGTCGACTGGTGTTTTGGCGACCGAGTCTCTGCTGAAGGTGCTCATTCTCATCAGTCACTTGATCTAGGATCTGATCTCGAGCGGCGACCGAGTCCCGCAGGCTGGCCACCTGAGCGCGAGCTTCTCCTAGGGCATTCGCATAGGGCTGAATGGCGTTCTTGACTTCGCGCCTAAGCAGAAACTCCAATGCTCCCTCATCGAGACTGAAGCCCCTATTTGACGAAATAGCCTCATGGAGGTTTACCACGGTATGATTGACGGTGTTATCGATATTCAAGTCGCCACTGACGCCTCGGCCAACGTTGATGCCGTGGCCGCTGGCAGTTTGACTAGACTTCGGTGTCCATTTTATAACCACATCACTCACCCCCGATGCATTAACGTCTAGCGCTTTGGTCGATAGTCAAATCCACCTTTGACGCCGCCCTCAATGTTGACGCCATGGCCCTTAGCCTTCTGCTTGACCGAACGGTTGTTGCGTTTTCTTACGATGTGAACTGTGAATCCTGTTGCAACTAGAGCGGCCACAATAGCGGCCATCCCCGCCAGCATCTCGCCCATCACTACTCCTGTTCATAACGTCCGCAGGACCGAGCATCGGTCGCTCGTCCACAGTTGGACTATAACTGCTGAGTCAGGCGTGGACTACGAACCGTCCTACTTGACGCCAAAGGCAGGGTCTGCTGCACGATCAGGTGACAGTGGTTAGTCACGCAGCCTGATCGGCTGTCGTGGTCATGATGGTCTCGTACTCGATGGGGGTCAATCGGCCCAGCCCATGTTGGCGTCGCCGGCGGTGGTAGGTGCGTTCAATCCAGGTCACGATCGCGATCCGGAGCTGTTCGCGGGTGGCCCAGGCGTGCCGGTTGAGGACGTTCTTTTGCAGCAGGGAGAAGAAGGATTCCATGGCGGCGTTGTCGCCGCAGGCACCGACCCGCCCCATCGATCCGACCATGGAATGGCGGTTCAGCGCGCCGACGAACTTCCGGCTACGAAATTGCGACCCTCGATCGGTGTGAACCACACAGCCGGCGACCACGCCACGGCGGGCGACAGCATTGTTGAGCGCGGTGACGGCGAGGCGGGACTTCATCCGGGAGTCGATGGAGTAGCCCACGATCCGGTTGGAGTACACGTCCTTGAACGCGCACAGGTACAGCTTGCCCTCACCGGTCCAGTGCTCGGTGATGTCGCCGATCCACAACTCGTTGGGTGCTGTGGCGGTGAACTCGTGCCGGGTCCGGCCCTTCTCATCGACCACGGCGCACAGGTCGTCGTGGACCGGCGGACCAGGCTTCTTCCCGTTCTTGCCGCGCTTCTTGCCGAACCTTGACCACCAGCCGTTGTCGGCACAGATCCGCCACGCGGTGCGTTCGGCCATCGGCTGGCCGGCCTCCCGGGCCTCATCGGCCAGGAACCGGTACCCGAACTCCGGGTCATCACGGTGGGCGTCGAACAGGGCGTTGGCCCGGTACGCCTCGATCAGCTCGGCGTCGGTGATCGGGTGGGCGAGCCAGCGATAGTAGGGCTGGCGGGAGAGCTTCAACACCCGGCACGTCAACCGCGACGGGAATCCCATCGCCGGCGAGCTCTGTCACGAGCGGGTAGAGCCTTTTCCCGGCAGGTTCGCCTGCGACAAGTACGCCGCGGCCCTCCTGAGCACCTCGTTCTCCTGCTCCAGCAGCCGGATCCTCTTACGTGCCTCCCGCAACTCCACCGAGTCCACCCGTGAGGGGCTCGGCTTCGCCCCATCATCGATATCGGCCTGGCGCAGCCACTTGAACAAGGTCATCGGATGGACACCGAAGTCCTTGGCGATCTGCTCGACCGTCACGCCTGGCTCGCGGTCACGCGCGACCCGAACCACATCGTCCCGGAACTCCTTTGGGTACGGCTTAGGCACAGCAACATCCTCTCAGGCCTCCCTCCCGGGCAAGCCAGATCAGTTGTCACCTATCCGTGCAGCAGACCCGATAGACGGGTCCGCGCCAGCTGGTGGGCCTCCGATCAGCGACCAGATCAGAACGAAAAGTGCGGTTGAGCTGAGAAGGCCCAGATAAAACACGTGCCTGCCCCCATCGACCGAGTCGCTTGTGACAGCAAGCGTGACAGATCCTCCGAGCGCTGGCCACGGATGACACCATCGGCGGCACTCAGACGACAGTGGGCCTGGCGCGCGCTTTGGGCTCGGCCCACGCCAGTGCCCTATATCCCGCACAGATCCCGCATGCGCTCCGAACGCCGCCCACACCCACCAACTGCCCAAACGCTTCGACCTGCTTCTGACAAGCCGTAGCATTGCTTCCCAACTTCCCAAACGCCCCGGGGGGCGCACTCTCAAGGCGGTAGCGCGGGTTCGAATCCCGTCGGGGCTGCTCATTGACAGATGCGGTTGACACCGGGAAATACCCGGGGGTGTCCCGCGAAAATCGCTCGGATCTGCCCTACCTTCGCGCTCGCGGTCGCGTCAGTGTGCACCGCCGACAGGGACAGGTGGATCAGTCGAACCTGGCGCCCATCTTCTGAGCTGCGATAGAGGGGTGTCATCCATGTCGGGTGCCACCCCACTACACTCGCTGCCGTGTCACGCGCCGTGCCCAAGGATCGTCCATCGCCCCCGATTCCCGGACGGATCTGGTGGATCACGATCGCTTCCGGCCTCGCCTTCTATCTGGACGCCGCCACGATCACCTCGATCGCGATCGCGGTGCCCGTCTGGCGCGACCACTATCACCTCGGGGCGTGGGAGGTAGGGATCCTCGGTTCCGGTCTGGCTTACGCGGTGGCGCTGGGCGCCCTACTGGGCGGACGGCTCGGCGACCGCTTCGGACGGGCGCGGGTATTGACGATCGACCTGGTCATCTTCACCGCGGGCGTGCTGGTGGTCGCCTTTGCGCCGGGGTCGGTGGCGCTGACCTGCGGAGTGGTGATCGTCGGACTTGCCGCCGGGGCGGACATGCCCACCGCGCTGGCGGTCATTTCCGATGCGGCCCCGGACGGCGCCCGCGGTCGCTTGATCGGGCTCACCCAGGTGCTGTGGATCGCCGGCATCCTCTGCACTTACGCGGTTGGGTTCGCCGTCTCGGGCCTCGCCTTCACCGGTGCCAGACTCCTTACCCTGCACCTGGTGATCGTGGCGGTGGTCACACTTGCTCTTCGCCTCACCGTCGGCGGCTACCGCGCCCGGGAAACGGCCGAAGACCGCGATGTCCCCCGTTTGGGCCGGCTGGCCGGTTCCGGAGCGCTGAAGCCGATGCTGGCGACCGGCGCTTTCCTGTTGTGCTGGAACATCGCCGCCACGACGCTCGGCAGCTACGGCACGTACTTTCTGGTCACCGTCACCAGGCTCAGCCAGACTCAGGCGACCGGGTTGGTGCTGGTGTCCTTCGCGCCGTCTCTGATCATCTCGATCGTGTTCGTGCGACTGGCCGACTCGCGGTGGCGGGACCGGTTGTTCGTGGTCGCGGCCTTGACCCAGGTGACGGCACTGACCGTGGGCGCGATTTCCGGCGGCGCGGCGATCGGTGGCATGGTGGCGCTGATCCTGCTCTACAGCCTGTCCAACGTGTTCGCCGGGGAGGCGATCTACAAGGTGTGGAGCCAGTTGCTGCTGCCTGCGACGGTGCGCTCGACCGCAGTGGGGGTCACTTACGCTGTGGCGCGCGCCGGGGCGGCGGCGTTCTTGTTGGTGGTGCCTGCCGTCGCTGAGGCGAACGGCGGGGCCCTGCTCTGGATGCTGGTGGGTTGCCTGACCGCATCAGGGCTGGTGGGCTTGCTGATCACTCGCCTTCCGGCCTGGCGGCACCAGTTGGCCCCGCGGGGCGCAGGGGCGACGGTCACCACCACGGGATAGCTTCCGCGCCTCGGCGTCGCTGGGCGTCGTTGCGTCAGGACCGCCCGTCCACCAGGTCCCGGAATGCGTTCGACGGACGGAACACCGGCACCCGCCGTTCGGCGACGGTGAGTGGGGTACCGGTGCGCGGGTCGCGTCCGGCGCGTGCCGCCCGATGCCGTGCCTCGAACACGCCGAAGCGTGGCAGTGTCACCTTCTCGCCATCGGTCACCTCGGTCGCGATCAGGTCGAGCAGCGTGCTCACGGCCTCCTCGGCGGCCGTCCGGGTCAGGCCGGTGCGGGCCGCCAGTGCGGCTGCGAGCTCCTGGGTGTTCATCGTTGGTCTCCGGTTTCGTTCGGGTTGGCGGGGTGATGCAGGTGCGAGATCGGACGAGGAGGGGGCAGAAGCGTCACGACCACTCCTGGATGCCGATCCCGCTGCGGACCGGGCCCAGCCAGGGCTCCAGGCCGTCGGAGGCGACCTCCCAGTACCGGCCGCGGTCGGCGAGTTCGGCGTCGGTGAGCAGGCAGGACTGGAACGCCTCCGCGAGCTTCTCGCGGTCGTCGTCGACGCCCACGATCACGATCCGGGTGAGCGGCCCGGCCTCGTCCCACACATGCTCGGGGCCGATGCTCACCATGCCGCCGGCACCGTCCCAGCGACACACCTGGGTGGGCCGGCTGGGCAGCCAGAAGCAGCCGCGGGAGCGGCGGTGGCCGCGGCCGAGCGCTTCGATCCGCTGCTGCAGGCGCTCGGGGTGGAACGGCCGTTCCGAACTGAAGTCGAGCACCCAGGCCGTGCCGTCGGCCGGAGTCGGCAGCGGTCCCCGGCGGACGGCCTGCACCCAGTCTTCGCTGTGGTCATGGCGGTGCACGCCGGGAAGCAGCACCCGCGCGTCGACCTCGGACGCCGAACCGGCGATCTGGGCGTCCGGCCGGGCGATCGCCGTGAGCAGGTGGCGTCCGTCGTCGTCGAGGCCGTGGGCGATCACCAGGTCGGCGTACTCGACCATCGCCGAGGCGGTTTCGGCGACTCCGCGGAGGTCGTCGTCGCGGACCGGCAGTCCGCGCTCGACCAGCAGATCGTCGCCGAGCAGGTCGGCCCGCAGCGTCGCACCTTCCAGCGTGACCAGGGCCGCAGCGATCCGCAGATGCGGGCCGGCATTCGGCTGGTAGCCGATCACGCGGCACACCTGGGTGGCCTCCGCGGTGACCGGAAGGTGGGCGATGATCGCCTCCCAGGTGCCGGTGGCGGCCAGCCGCTCCAGAGTCGGGACGACGTCTTCGCGGATCGCGCAGCTGACACAGGCGTGGGCCACATCGATCTCGACCCGGTCGATCAGGCCGTCGGCGTCCGAGACGGTGCGGATCAGCACCTCGCGGATCGGATCGATCTCATGCCGGACAACGACGGCGGACGGCAGATCCCACTGCAGGGCGGCGGTGACGGTAGACATCGGGGCATCGGCGACGCCGCTGACCAGCACGACGGGGACGCGGGGGTTCACTGACCGGCTCCCCGACGTCCGTAGCGGCGGTTGAACTTCTCCACTCGGCCCTCGGTGTCCACGAGGCGGTCGCGGCCGGTCCAGAACGGGTGACTGGCGCTGGAGATCTCGACGTCCACCAGGGGATAGCGGACACCTTCGTAGTCGATGGTGTGCGTGGTTGCTGCCGTCGAGCGGGTCAGGAAGACGAGCCCGGCCGACTTATCGCGGAAGACGACCGGACGGTAGTCAGGATGTGGGTGCTTGGTCATGGTGCTGCTAGCTTATATGAAAACGATTATCGATACGAGTTAGGTTCGCTCTATGTCTCGCGTCTGTCAGGTCACCGGTGCCCGTCCCGGTTTCGGGAACAACGTCTCCCACTCCCACCGCCGCACTCGGCGCCGATTCGACGTCAACGTGCAGTCGAAGCGGTATTGGGTGCCGAGCCTGGGTCGGCGGGTGGCGTTGCGGGTGAGCCCGCGGGGCATCCGAACGATCGACCGGGTGGGCATCGACGCGGTCGTCGCGACGCTGCTGGCGCGAGGGGAGCGGCTCTGATGGCGAAGTCCACCAAGGAACTGCGGCCGATCGTGAAGCTGCGCTCGACCGCGGGGACCGGCTACACCTACGTCACCCGCAAGAACCGTCGCAACGACCCCGAACGCATGGTGCTGCGCAAGTACGACCCGGTCGTCCGGCGGCACGTGGAGTTCAAGGAGGCTCGCTGAGGAAGCCCTTCCCAAGCGCTGGTGCGGGTCGGGAGGGCCGAGTGGGGCGATGGCCATCGTTACCCTACAGCGGCTCTGCGCCGGTATCGATGCCTGCTCTTGTAGCGGTGCGCAGGTCCCGCGGGGGCGGCAGATGGCCGTGCTCGGTGGAGTGGTCAGCGCACGCCGCCGGAACGGGTAAGATATTCCCCGATTCAACTTCTTGGAAGGACCGTGGTGAGATCAACCCACCTCCCGCTCGCCGCTGACCTCGCCCGCGCACCGCATCGTGGTGCTCGACGTGGTGCTGCGGTCATCACCGCCCTGCTGCTGTTGGGCGGCTGCGCGGCAACTCCCACTGCCGGCTCGGCCCCCGTTGGGCCGGAGTCGGCGCCAGCGCCTCAGCCGAGCATCACGGCGCCGGCGAGCCCAACCCCGCCGCCCGACCCGCTGGCGCACCTGAGTGCCAAGATGCGCAAGCAGTACAAGGCCTGCCTGCCCAAGACGGTGCGGGCCGGCTCGTCCGGCGGGTGCGTGAAGTTCCTGCAGAGCGAGCTGAAGAAGGCCGGCTTCTACCCGTGGGCGAAGACCAGCTACGTGTCGGTCGCCGGCGCCAACGCGATCCTCAACTATCAGCGCTCGCGCGGCCTCGATGCCGACGGCTGGGTCGGCAAGTCCACCTGGCTCGCGCTGGCGACCAAGGCGCCCACGGTGTCGGCTGAACTGCCGAAGGTCTGCTACGGCAAGGGGGTCGTGCTCTGTGTCGATCAGGCGCACCGCACCCTCACCTGGCTGCGCAACGGCAAGGTCGTGAAGACCTTCAAGGTCCGCCTCGGCGGTTACGCCAAGCAGGCGAAGACCCAGATCTGGCGCAACTTCCCGACCGCGAACGGCACCTGGAAGGTCTACAGCAAGCAGGTCGATCCGTACTCGGAGAACTACGGCTCGGGCGCCATGCCCTACAGCACGATGTTCTACCCCGACATGTACGTGCACTACTCGCCCGGCTTCAACAGCGTCGGCTATGCCGCATCCAGCCATGGATGCGTGAACATCCGCAAGCTCAGCGAAGCGATCTGGATCTTTAGGAACACCCCGATCGGCGCCAAGGTGCACATCTTCTCCCCGAAGGCACCCAAGGCCGCCTGAACCAGGCAGACGGTCGCACGATTCAGAGACGGTCCCCCGGCGTACGAAATCCCGTACGCCGGGGGACCGTTTTCGTTCGCCGTGTCGCAACGGCACGCTCCGACACGGCTCGGTCCACCCTCTACATGCCTGGAGTCTCCGCACGGCGTGTAGCGGTCAATCCGGTTGCGGTCACGATCACACATAGCGGATGGCTCCACGTCCCGAGTTCGCCGACCGTGCGTCGTTTCCGTCGGTAGTCGTCCCGGGTCAGCCTTCTGCGCCGGAGCGGCGCAGCACCTCGCTGAGCCGCTCGGCGGCAGCCATCACGGCAGGGGCGTGCAGGCGTCCGGGCTGGCGGGAGAGGCGCTCTATCGGGCCGGAGACGCTGACCGCGGCGATCACCTTGCCGGACGGCGAACGCACCGGTGCCGAGACCGAGGCGACGCCGTTCTCGCGTTCGCCGACCGATTGGGCCCAGCCGCGACGCCGGACGGTGGCCAGCGCCACCGCGGAGAAAGACGAGCTGAGCAGGCCGCGCTGGATGCGCTCGGGGTCCTCCCAGGCCAGCAGCACCTGGGCGGCCGAACCGGCCGACATGGTGAGCTGCGAGCCGACCGGGACGGTGTCCCGCAAACCTGCGGGACGCTCGGCAGCCGCTGCGCACACGCGCATGTCGCCCTGCCGGCGGAAGAGCTGGGCGGACTCGCCGGTGATGTCTCGGAGCCGGGCCAGCACCGGCCCGGCGGTAGCCAGCAGCCGGTCCTCTCCGGCGGCAGAGGCCAGTTCGGTGAGCCGCGGTCCCAGCACGAAACGTCCTTGCAGGTCGCGGCTGACCAGACGATGATGTTCGAGGGCAACAGCCAGCCGATGCGCGGTCGGACGCGCCAAACCGGTCGCGGTGACCAGGCCGGCCAGGGTCGTCGGACCCTGTTCCAGAGCGGTCAGCACCAAGGCCGCCTTGTCGAGTACTCCCACGCCACTAGAGTTGTCCATAGTCCGATACTGCCGTCTCGAATCATGATATGCAAGCGTTCGCGGCGTATTGTGGCGCGAGCCGTTCATCCGCATGCCAAATCTGGGAGGCAGCATGGGCAAGACCCTGAGTGACAAAGTGTGGGAGAACCACGTCGTCCGCAGCGCCGCGGGTGAGCCCGATCTGCTCTACATCGACCTCCACCTGGTTCACGAGGTGACCTCCCCGCAGGCCTTCGACGGCTTGCGGATGGCCGGCCGGAGCGTGCGGCGCACCGATCTGACGATGGCCACCGAGGATCACAACACCCCGACCCTGAACATCCTCAGCCCGATCGCCGACCCGGTCAGCAAGCTGCAGGTCGACACGCTGCGCAACAACACCAAGGAGTTCGGCGTCCGGATCCATTCGCTGGGCGACAAGGACCAGGGCGTGGTGCACATCATCGGCCCGCAGCTGGGCCTGACCCAGCCCGGCCTGACCGTGGTCTGCGGCGACTCGCACACCTCCACCCACGGCGCGTTCGGTGCGCTGGCGTTCGGCATCGGCACCTCCGAGGTCGAGCACGTGCTGGCCACCCAGACGCTGCCGCAGGCCCGTCCCAAGACGATGGCGGTCAACGTCAACGGTGAACTGCCCGACGGCGTCACCGCCAAGGACATCGTGCTCACCCTGATCGCGAAGGTAGGCACCGGCGGCGGCCAGGGCTACGTCGTGGAGTACCGCGGCACGACCATCGAGAACCTCTCGATGGAGGGCCGGATGACCATCTGCAATATGAGCATCGAGTGGGGCGCCAAGGCCGGCATGATGGCGCCCGACGAGACCACCTTCGCCTACCTGAAGGGACGCCCGCACGCGCCTGAAGGTGCCGACTGGGACGCCGCGGTCGAGTTCTGGAAGACGCTGTACACCGACGCCGACGCCGTCTTCGATCGCGAGGTGGACATCGACGCCGCCACCTTGACACCGTTCGTCACCTGGGGCACCAACCCTGGCCAGGGCGTGCCGCTGGGCGCCGCAGTGCCGACCCCGGAGACCTTCAACGACCCGGTCGACCGGGCCGCGGCCGAGCGGGCTCTGGAGTACATGGCGCTCGAGGCCGGCACGATGATGCGCGACATCCGGGTCGACACCGTCTTCCTCGGCTCCTGCACCAACGGCCGGATCGAGGACCTGCGGCTGGCCGCCTCGGTGATCAAGGGCCGCCGGGTCGCCGACGGCGTCCGGATGCTGGTGGTGCCGGGTTCGGCACGGGTTCGGCTGCAGGCCATGGAAGAGGGCCTCGACCAGGTGTTCAAGGACGCCGGCGCCGAGTGGCGCGAGGCCGGCTGCTCGATGTGCCTGGGCATGAACCCGGACCAGTTGGCGCCCGGTGAGCGCTCGGCGTCCACCTCCAACCGCAACTTCGAAGGTCGCCAGGGCAAGGGCGGACGCACCCACCTGGTGTCCCCGCCGGTGGCCGCCGCCACCGCCGTCCGTGGCACCCTGTCGTCCCCCGCCGATCTGTAAGGAGCAGCACGATGGACAAATTCGACACCCACTCCGGGGTCGCCGTTCCGCTGCGCCGCAGCAACGTCGACACCGACCAGATCATCCCGGCCGTCTACCTGAAGCGGGTCACCCGGACCGGCTTCGAGGACGGACTGTTCGCCGCCTGGCGCAACGACCCCGAGTTCGTGCTCAACAACCCTGCTTACGCCAACGGCTCGGTGCTGATCGCCGGACCAGACTTCGGCACCGGCTCGTCGCGTGAGCACGCCGTCTGGGCACTGCAGAACTACGGCTTCAAGGTCGTCATCGGGTCGCGCTTCGGCGACATCTTCCGCTCCAACTCCGGCAAGGCCGGTCTGCTGATCGCCGTGGTGAGCCAGGACGTCGTCGAGCAGCTCTGGGCGTTCGTCGAAGCCAATCCGGGCGCGAGCGTCGAGGTGAGCCTGGTCGACAAGTTGGTCATCGCAGGTGAAAACTCCTACGACTTCGACATCGACGACTACACCCAGCACCGGCTGCTCAACGGCCTGGACGACATCGGCCTCACCCTGCAGCACGCCGACCTGATCAGCGCCTTCGAGGCACGCCGGCCGTCCTTCCTGCCGCGTACCCAGCCGGCACGCACCGCCGGCTGACCCTGCCGTTGACTGCCGCCTGATCACCTAGTCACCCGTCGAATAGGGGCGCTAGGGAAGGTTGGGCGGCAGCCTTCGGGCGGGCTTTGTTGCAGTTTGGACACGTCCCGCTGCGAGCTGCTTTCTCACCACGGGGTGGCCAGTAATCTGGGGCGACCCAGCCCCCGAGGAGCCCCGAGATGTCCCGCGCAGCACTGTCGCTTTCGGCGGCGAACGATGCGCCCGCGGAGCCGCTGTTCCGCACTCTCGCCGGGATCGTGGGGCCGCTTCTTCGGGTGGTCACCAAGCAGGACTGGCGTGGCGGAGACAAGCTGCCGCGCACCGGCGCGGTGATCGTGGCCACCAACCACATCTCCAACTTCGACCCGGTTGCGCTGGGCCACTTCCTGATCTGGCACGGACGCTGGCCCCGGGCCCTGGCCAAGAGCGAGTTGTGGCACGTGCCGGTGGTCGGTTGGCTGGCCCGCTCGCTGGCCCAGATCCCGGTCGAACGCCGGACGCCGCGCGCCGGCGACTCGCTTGCGGCCGCGGCCGAGGCGCTCGTCCGGGGCGAGTGCGTGGTGATCTACCCGGAGGGCACGATCACCGCCGATCCGGACGGCTGGCCGATGACCGGTCACCCGGGTGCCGCTCGGCTGGCGCTGCAGACCGGCGTGCCGGTGGTGCCGATCGGGCAGTGGGGGCCGCACCTGGTGATGCCGGGCCGCCGCGCCACCGTGCCACACCTGCTGCCGCGCTCGACCATGCAGGTGCTGGTCGGCGACCCGGTGGACCTCGACGATCTGTACGACGCCAGTGACTCACCGACCGCTGCCGCCGAGGGCAGCATGCGAATCATGGACGCGATCACGACCCTGGTCGGTGAGCTGCGTCAGGAGACGCCGCCCAAGGACCGCTATGACCGGCGGGCCGGGAAGCGGATCCCCCGGGATTGGGCCGGAGAGGTGGTCTGACCGACGCCCCACCCGCGCCTGTTGTCGGCGTCCGCTCGGAATAGATCCAGATCGGGCACCGCTACCGGTGCCAGATCTGGGTCGATTCGCATCCGCGATCAGCGTGGTGGCGTGCTGCCCAGGCGGACGCGCCCGTTAGGGTTTCGGTGGACGGCCGAACGGCAGGAGGAAGCATGACTCAGCAGCGCACCCGGGTGGGCATCGTCTTCGGGGGCACCAGTTCCGAGCATGACGTGTCCTGCCTGACCGCCGGCGGCGTGAGCCGCGCTATTGATCCCGAGCGCTTCGAGGTGGTCGGCATCGGGATCACCCCGGCCGGCCGCTGGGTCCAGGTCGAACCGGACGAGTTGCGGGAACTGCACAAGCAGGGTGACGCGTTGCCGCGGCTCGACGAGTCCCGACCGACGGCCGTGCTGCTCCCGGGCCTCGACGGCGCAGGGGCGCGGGTGGCGACCATCGACGGTGACCGGTTGGTCGACGTCCGGTCCTTCGACGTGGCCTTCACCCTGTTGCACGGCCCCTTCGGCGAGGACGGCACCATTCAGGGCATGTTCGAGATGCTCGGGGTGGCCTACGTCGGTTCGGGTGTCGCGGCCAGTGCCAACGGCATGGACAAGGATCTGATGAAGAGGACGCTGTCGGCGTCCGGCCTGCCGGGGTGCCGCTTCGTGACCATCACGGCACGGCAGTGGAGCCAGGAACGGGAGGCGTCCCTGGAGCGGATCGCTGAGCTGGGCTACCCGATCTTCGTCAAGCCGGCCCGTGGCGGCTCCAGCATGGGCATCACCAAGGTCGACACGTTCGACGAGCTTGAGCAGGCGGTGCTGTTCGCACAGAAGTTCGATCCGAAGCTGGTCATCGAGGAGGGGGTCCTCGGCGCCCGCGAGGTGGAGTTCGCTGTCCTCGGTGGACGCGGGGGAGCGCCCCGGGTGTCGCTGCCGGGGGAGATCGTGATGCGCAGCGACGGCGCCTTCTACGACTTCGAGGCCAAATACGTCTCCGACGACGACGCCATCCTGAAGGTGCCCACCGAGATCGAGGACGACCTGCGCGCGCGGGCCGCCGACGTCGCCGGCCGCACCTTCGAGGCGATGGGCGCCGAGGGCCTGGCCAGGGTCGACCTGTTCCTGACCGCCGACGGCGAGGTGCTGGTCAACGAGATCAACACCATGCCCGGCTTCACCCATATTTCGATGTTCCCGTCACTGTGGGCGGCCAGCGGGATCGACTACACCACCCTGATCACCGACCTGATCGAACAGGCCCTGGAGCGACCGGTCGGCCTGCGCTGAGGCCGGCGTATTCAGCTCGTCTGCGGTCCGCCGGCGACGCGGCCAACCGGGGGACGATTTTCGTTCCACCGCTGGTCGAAGCTTGGCGGACGTGCTCTGGCAAGGGGTTTCGACAGGCTCAACCAACGAGACCGCTACGTTGAAAGCCGATCGTCAGGTCGGCTCCGAGGCCTCAGGCGGTTGGTAGGCGCGGATGGTCATCACCAGGTAGATCGCCGAGCCGATCCACACCGCGACCAGTCCGATCCAGTAGCTGAGGCTGACCTGCTCGCCGAAGAAGGTGATGCCGAGCAGGAACTGAATGGTGGGCGAGACGTACTGCAGCACGCCGAGCACTCCGAACGGCACGCGCGGTGCTGCCACGGCGAAGAACCACAGCGGCAGCGCGGTCACCGCGCCGGCCAGCACCAGCAGGACGGTGACCCGCGGATCGTGTCCGAACTGGCCTGCCGGCCCCAGCCAGAGCAGGTAGGGCAGCGCCAGCGGGGTGAGGAAGGCCGACTCGACCAGCAGCCCTTGCAGTGCGGTCAGCCGGGACCGCTTCTTCACCACCCCGTACAGCCCGAAGCTGACAGCCAGTGCCAGCGAGATGCCCAGACCCTGCCAGCTGCCCGCCGAGATGATCAGCACGCCGACCAGCACGATGGCTCCGCCGATCTGCGCGCCGCGGCTCAGCCGTTCGCCGAACAGCAACACCCCGAGCAGCACGATCACCAGCGGATTGATGAAGTACCCCAGCGACGCCTCGACCACATGGTGGTTGTTCACCGCCCAGATGTAGATCAGCCAGTTGGTTCCGATCAGGGCGGACGCCGCCAGCAGGCTGGGCAGCGCCCGCCGGGTGAACACCGAGGTGCGCAGCCACGTCCAACCGCCGCGCAGCAGGACCAGGACCAGCAGCACCAGCACGAACGACCACACGATCCGATGCGCCAGGATCTCCAGTGGATTGGCCGGCTGCAGGGCGGCGAGGAACGGGGGCAGGAACCCCCAGGTGACATAGGCGGCGGTGGCGGCTGCCAACGCCTGCTTGCTGCTGATCTCGGACACTAACGGACCGCTTCCTCGGGTTCGCCGCGGCGCCCATCAATGGATTGAGGCGTAGGCACGCAGGGATGCTTCCACCACCGAGGTCCTAAGCTCAACTTCCATGGTGGAACGCACGGTGGCCGAGACGTCCGAGTTCGATCTGATCGGCTCGATCACCGCGGGACTGCCGACCGGTCCCGCAGTCCGGGTCGGTCCCGGCGACGACTGCGCGGTGTTCGCCGCGGACGGCGACGTCGCGGTCTCCACCGACACGATGGTTGAGAACGTGCACTTCCGCCGCAGCTGGTCGGCCGCCGAGGACGTCGGCCGCAAGGCGGTCGCATCGGCGGTGGCCGATCTGGAGGCGATGGGGGCGCGTCCTATCGGCGTGGTGCTGGCGCTCACCATTCCGGCCGAGTTGGAGATCTCCTGGGTCGAGGGTTTCCAGGCCGGCGTCCGCCAGGAGTGCGCACTGTCGGGTGCACTGCTGCTCGGTGGTGACATCACCCGGGGGCGCGACATCACCGCGTCCGCCACGGTGTTCGGCGATCTGCAGGGACGGCCACCGGTGACCCGTTCGGGCGCTCGCCCCGGTGATGTGGTCGCGGTGTGCGGACGGCTCGGCTGGGCGGCCGCCGGGCTGACGGTGCTCAACCGGGGCTTCCGTTCACCACGTGCCGTGGTGGTGGCGCACCGGGTGCCCGAGCCGCCCTACGGCCAGGGCATCGTCGCCCAGCGGGCCGGGGCGTCAGCGATGATCGACTGCTCGGACGGGCTGCTGGCCGACCTGGGTCACATCGCCGACGCGTCTGGGGTGGCCATCGACGTGGACACCTCGAAGCTGGACGTCGTCGAGCCGCAGAGCGTGGTGGCCGCGGCGGTCGGGGGAGGGGACCCGCTCACCTTCATTCTCACCGGCGGCGACGACCACGCCCTGCTCGCGACGTTTGCTGCGTCCGACGTGCCGGAAGGCTGGCGGATCATCGGCACCGTCTCGGACGGCGACCCCACCGTCACCGTCGACGGCGCGGCCTGGGACGGCGAGGCGGTCGGCTGGCGCCACTTCTGACCCGGCCGTCCTCTCGGACCTGATCCGCCGTCCGTCATCCCGGACCTGATCCGGGATCTCGACCAGACCGGTCCGCTGGTGGCTTGCCGAGACCCTCCCGAACCGATTTCGACAAGCTCAATCACCGTCGGCCGAGCTCGTGAACCCCACCTCCCGATTTCGACATGCGCAACCACCGTCGGTCGAGCTCGTCGAGATCCCTCCCGTGGGCCCACGGCGTATCAGCAAGCCCATGCGCGCCTCCTTCCTGACAACGCCAGAAGGAGACCACGATGACCGCCCAGTTCGCACCCCGCGCCGGCGAGGACGCCCGCCGGTTGCGGCTGCCGGACGGCGGCTGGGCTCAGCTGGACGGCCCGCTGACGCCGGGGGCACCGCTGGTGTTGCTGCTGCACGGCTTTCGCGGCGGACTGGCCAGCATGGCCGCCGCACCGGCCGGCCGCCGCAGCTGGCGCGAGGCGCTGCTGGCTTCGGGTTTCAGCACGTTGAGCTACGAACAGGTCGCGCCCGACGGGCTGCTGGCGCCCAACCTGGAGCAACTGATCGAGATCGCCGCCGGACCGCTGAGCCGTCACCCGCGGTTGAGCCGGCTGCCGCTGGCGATCGTGGCGCACAGCCGCGGCGGCCTGCTGGCCCGGCTGCTCATCGACCGGGCGGGCAACGAGCCGCGCCTGCACGGCGTCATCGATCGGCTCAGCCAGGTGATCACCCTGCACACCCCGCACGAGGGTTCGGGCCTGGCCGGCCTTGCCATCGGGGTGGACCGGACCGCCCGGCGGTTGCAGTCCGCGGTGGCATCGCTGGGACTACGTCCGGCGGTGCTCGCCGCGCTCTGCTCACTGTCGGCGTCCCCGGCGGTGGCGGAACTGGCACCGGGCAGCCCGACTCTGCGCGCTCTCGCCCACCGCTCTGCGCCGACGCACGTTCCGTGGCACACCTTCGGCGGCGTGAGCGCCGACCTCCGCCGCATCTGTACCCTCCTCGGCCCGGATGCGCCCGACGGCAGGGCGTCTGACCATGCCCGGCTGGCCCGCACCCGCGGACTATCCGAGGTGGTCGGCGTGCTCAACCGACTGGCTCTCCTCACCCCGGCGCTGCGTGAGGGCGAGGGGGACGTGGTGGTGGCCGATGCCAGCGCCCGGCTGCCGTTCGAAGTCAGCCACACCGTCAACCGGCTGACCCATGTCGAAGCGCTCTGGGACGCGGATCTCCAGCACCAGGTCATCGCACTGCTGGGCGACCGGCGCGTGCTCGCCGCTGCATGAGTGCCGCGAGGCGAAACGTCGATCGGGATCGGGCACCGTCAGCCGTGCTCGATCCCGATCCTTGTCTGCTCGCAGCCGGTGCCCCTGGCGCTGGCAGATAGGGATCCGGATCGGGACGGAACTGACCAGCCCGATCCGGATCCTTGTCCGCAGCCAATGGGTCCCACCAGCGCCAACCGGCGTGGAGACTGTGCCTGCCGCACCCGATGTCCTAGGGTGACGACCATGGCGACCCGCGCGTCTTCCCCATCGCGGTCTCGTAACAGCGCCACGCGCAGTTCCGCACCGCGGTCGTCCGGAAGCAAGAAACCACCGGCCCGCTCGTCTTCGCGCGGGCGATCGAAGCCGAAGCAGCGTTCCGGCTTTTTCCCTGCGCTCGGACGCGGCATCGCCGCGATCTGGAACGGGATCGCCCGGGGCGTCGGGGCGATGGCCCGTGGCATCGGCCACGGCGCTCGCGACCTCGACCCCGCACTGCGCCGCGACGGCGTGGGTCTGGCCCTGATCGGGCTCGCCATCCTGATCGCCGCCGAGTTCTGGTTCGGCATCCCGGGCGCCTTCGGCAACTGGGTCCGGATCGGAGTCAGCACCATCTTCGGCAGCCTGAGCGTCGCGCTGCCGCTGTTCGCCCTCGCCATGGCGTGGCGCACCCTGCGGCATCCCGACCACAACGGCCCGGCCGGCCGGCAGGTGGTCGGCTGGGGGAGTGCCCTGCTGGGCCTGCTCGGGCTGATCCACATCTCCAAGGGCATGCCTCGCTTCCCGGACGCCGAGGCCGTCCGGCAAGCCGGGGGAGCGCTCGGCTTCATCGCCTCGACCATCCTGGCCGATCTGGTCACCGTCTGGGTGGCGGTGCCGCTGCTGATCCTGCTGATGCTGTTCGGCGTCCTGGTCATCGTCGGCATTCCGCTGCACGAACTGGCCACCCGGTTCGCCGAGTTCAAGGCGAAACTGCCCAGCAAGCCTGAGCAGGCCCCGGCGCCCGAGCTGAAGTACGGCGTCGACGAGGCCTACGACACCCCGATCGTCGGTGACGTCGAGCCGGCCGAGATCGATCACTGGGCCGACGACGAGATTGAGCTTGAGCCGGCGGCTCCGGTGACCGCGGGCAAGGCGCCGTCGGCATTCGCGCCCCAGCCTGCTGAGTTGCCCGCGCCCGAGCACACCCACCAGAGTGCGGTTGCCGAGCAGTTGCAGCTCAGCGGCGACGTCCAGTACCTGCTGCCGGAGCCGACCCTGTTGAAGGCCGGTTCGGTGCCGAAGGCGCGCACCCAGGCGTCCGACGCGGTGGTGGGACGGCTCACCGAGGTGCTGCGCCAGTTCGACATTGACGCCACCGTCACCGGCTACATGCGTGGCCCGACCGTGACCCGCTACGAGGTCGAACTCGGTCCCGGCGTGAAGGTCGAGAAGGTCACCGCGCTCGGCAAGAACATCGCCTACGCGGTCGCCTCGGCCGACGTCCGGATCCTGTCGCCGATTCCCGGCAAGTCCGCGATCGGCATTGAGATCCCCAACGCCGACAAAGAGATCGTCTCGCTGGGCGACGTGCTGCGCAGCCCGATCGCCCGCAACGACCATCACCCGATGACCGTCGGGCTCGGCAAGGACGTCGAGGGCGGCTACCTGGTCGCCAACATGGCCAAGATGCCGCACCTGCTGGTGGCCGGCGCCACCGGCTCGGGCAAGTCCAGCTTCGTGAACTCGCTGATCACCTCGATCATGATGCGGGCCACCCCGGACGAGGTGCAGCTGCTGCTGGTCGACCCGAAGCGGGTGGAACTCACTCACTACGAGGGCATTCCGCACCTGGTCACGCCGATCATCACCAGCCCGAAGAAGGCCGCCGAGGCGCTGCAGTGGGTGTGCCGCGAGATGGACACCCGCTACGACGACCTGGCCGCCTTCGGGTTCCGGCACGTCGACGACTTCAACAAAGCCGTCCGGGCCGGTGCGGTGAAGCTGCCGCCGGGCTCCGAGCGGGTGCTGGAGCCGTACCCGTACCTGTTGGTGATCGTGGACGAGCTGGCCGACCTGATGATGGTCGCCCCGCGTGACGTCGAGGACTCGATCGTCCGGATCACCCAGTTGGCCCGGGCGGCCGGCATCCACCTGGTGCTGGCCACCCAGCGTCCGTCCACCGACGTGGTGACCGGCCTGATCAAGGCCAACGTGCCCTCCCGGCTGGCGTTCGCGACGGCGTCCATGACCGACTCCCGGGTCATCCTGGACAGCCCCGGTGCCGAGAAGCTGGTCGGCCAGGGCGACGGGCTGTTCCTGCCGATGGGGGCGTCCAAGGCGATCCGGGTGCAGGGTGCCTGGGTCACCGAGGCAGAGATCCGGCAGGTCGCCAAGCATGTCACCGAGCAGCTGCAGCCGCAGTACCGCGAGGATGTCGCCGCCGCGCCCGAGGCGTCCGCCAAGGTCGCCGAGGACATCGGCGACGACCTGGAACTGGTGCTCGAAGCGGCCACCCTGGTGGTCAACCTGCAGCTCGGCTCCACCTCGATGCTGCAGCGCAAGCTGCGGGTCGGCTTCGCCAAGGCCGGACGGCTAATGGACATCCTGGAGACCCGCGGCGTTGTCGGCCCCTCCGAGGGCTCCAAGCCCCGCGAGGTGCTGGTCAAGCCCGACGACCTGGACGACGTGCTGGTCAACCTCCGCGAGGGCTGAACCGAGCGGAGAACGCTGATTGTCGCTGGTCGAGCTTGTCGAGACCAAACGTGCCTTCGCGGCAAGCGGTTTCGACAAGCTCAACCAGCGGTGGTTGCGTTGATCAGCGTGGCCTCGACCAGCGAAAGTCAGCGGGTCGGACGAGCCGCCGCGGTGGTCGTCGTTTCGATGCTGTAGATGCTGGTGTGGGCGGCGATGAACAGCGTGGACCCATCGGGCCCGCCGAAGCACATATTGCCGACCCGCTCGGGCATCGGGATCGTGGTCAGCAATTCGCCGTCGGCTGTGTACACCAGCACGGCGTCCTCACTGGAGGACCAGACCCGGCCCTGCGCGTCCACCCGGATGCCGTCGGCGACGCCATTCTCAATGACCGCGAAGACCCGTCGGTTCGAGCAGGAGTGGTCAGCGGCCACGTCATAGGCGACGATGTGGTGATTGCCGGTGCCGTCGGTGCGCAGCACGCACGAGGTGTCGGTGACATAGAGGACGCTCTCGTCGGGTGAGAACGCCAACCCGTTGGGCTCCTCCACGTCAGTGATCGCCGCAGTCAGCTCGCCGGACTCCTCGTCGTACCGGAAGACATGACAGCCGCCGTACTCGGGGTCACCCAGGTGTCCCTCGTGGGCCTGAACGATGCCGTAGGGCGGATCGCTGAACCAGATGGCGCCGTCCGAGGCGACGATGACGTCATTGGGCGAGTTCAGCCGGCGGCCGTCCCACTGGTCCACCACGATGCTGACCTCGCCGTCGGCGGTTTCGCGTTCGATGCCCCGTCGGCCATGGGAGGCCTGAATGACGTTGCCGGCCAGGTCGAGGGTGCGTCCGTTGGTGAACTCGACATCGGTGCGGTGCACCTGCAGTTCGCCGTCGTCGGGGTTCACCTGCAGGATGCGGTTCCCCGGGATGTCGCTCCACCGCAGGACGCCCGGGTCCGGCAGCCAGACCGGTCCCTCGGACCAGGTCGCACCCGTTACCACCCGACGAAGCTCAGCTCCGGGCTGGACAACCCCGGCGGCTTCCGCCGTCGGCAGATCATTGACAGTCTTGTTCACGGCACCCTTGCCTTCCGATTCCGGCCGCGATGGAACCGGCCGATTCGGCACAGTTAATCAATCGCAGCCGCTGCGGGGCAATGACCTGTCCGCTCTGCGCCGCGAGACGAGGGCGGAGGATTGCGGGCACCGGCCGGTTTCGTCCGCGCACACAGCCTGCTGGGATAGATTGCTCCGCGTGACCGCGCGCGTACATCTGTCGATCCCGAGCTGCGCCTGCTGGGACGTTGTCGCCGGGCGGCTGGCGGATAGTCCCCGGCGGGGCCGGCGCGGCGCATGCGCTGGTCGTCCGGACGGTGCCCTCGACCCGACTGCGGCCTCATGACCGGCCAGCCGAGCCGGTTGAACGCCGCCAACGCACTCACTGTCCTGCGACTGGTGCTGGTGCCGGTCTTCGCCTGGGTGTTGCTGAGCCACCCCGACGACCTGGGCTGGCGGTTGGGTTCGACGCTGGTGTTCGCGGTGGCGATCGCCACCGATGCCATCGACGGCCGGATCGCCCGCCGATACAACCTGATCACCGACTTCGGCAAGCTCTGGGACTCCATCGCAGACAAGGCGCTCACCGGCATGGCGTTCGTCGGTCTGAGCATCGTCGGCGAACTGCCCTGGTGGGTGACTGTCCTCGTGCTCGCCCGCGAATGGGGCATCACCTGGATGCGGTTCGCCATGCTGAAGTACGGCGTGATGGCCGCCAATGCCGGCGGCAAGCTGAAGACGGTGCTGCAGAGTGTCGCGCTTTTGCTGTATCTGCCGGGCTTGCCGCTGATGCCGTCCTGGCTACAGTGGATGGCCTGGATCGTGATGGCGGCCGCAGTGCTGGTGACCCTGGTGACTGCGGTCCCGTACATCCGCGAGGCGATCGCCCTGCGGAGACGTGGACTGGCCGAACAGGAGAAGTAGATGACCCAGCGTTCGCTCGCCGAAGTAGTGGGACGGACGCTGAGCGAGCGCGGTCTCACTTTGGCCACCTCGGAGTCTCTGACGGGCGGTTTGCTGGGCGCGACGATCACCGGCGTGCCCGGTGCCTCGCGGTACTACGTCGGCGGGGTGGTCGTCTATGCGACCGAGCAGAAGGCGCGGATCGGCGGCGTGAACTTGCGGGTGCTGCGCAAACACGGCGTGATCTCGGAGCAGACCGCTGTCGAGATGGTGATGGGCGTGCAGGAGTTGACCGGTGCCGACTACGCGCTGGCAGCGTCGGGGGTCGCCGGGCCCGCGCCTCAAGAGGGTCATCAGCCCGGCGAGGTGTGGATCGCGGTGGTCGGGCCGACGATCGGCGCGATGCGGCCCTCGCCCACCGCCTTGCGCTTCCAGTTCGAGGGTGAGCGGGAACAGGTGCGCGAGCAGACCGTGCAGGCCGCGTTGCGGATGCTGCTGGACCTACTCGACCCGGTCGAGCGGGACTGATCCAGGGTGGGCGTCGGCGCGCTGGGTCACGGTGACGGCAGTCCGTCCACTCCGTGTCACGGACGCCGGCGAAGCGGTCGTGGAACATATCCTGCGCGACGCGTGTTGATGCAGGACGTCGATGAGAGCTATGGATGGGTAGAGTCGTGGGCATGATCGCCGCCGAGGCCGACCGGCCACAACTGATGCGGGAGTTGCTGGGTGAGTCGTTGCGCGAATTGCGCAACGCGGACCGGCGCACCCTGCGCGAGGTGTCGTCGTCGGCGCGGGTCAGTCTCGGCTACCTTTCCGAGATCGAACGCGGCCAGAAAGAGCCCTCCAGCGAACTCCTCAACGCCATCTGCGGAGCGCTCGGCGTTCCGCTGTCGCTGGTGCTGCGACGGGTCAGCGACAAGTACGACGACCGCGACGTGGTGGCACATCTTCCGGTGCGCGGCCGGGTCGCCGCCTGAGGTGCGCGAGGCAGAACTCTGGGCCCGCCTGACCCGCCAGATGGGACGGGTGCCGGCATTGGTCTGGGCCGAAAGTCATGTGGTCTCCGAACTCGGCAGCCGCACGGTGCGGGAAGCGCTCGCCGCAGGCGTGCCATGCAAGGAGATCTGGCGTGCGGTGTGGCGCAATCTGGAGCTTCCGGCGTCCGAACGTTGACGGCGTGTCGGGTGTGTTTCGAACATCTGTTCGGTAGTGTTCTACCCGGTGGCCCCGGGTGTCTCGGCCGGTTACCCACAGCCTGAGGCGAGTTTGACGTTTTTGTCAGTGCCCGTTCGTAAGGTGACAGCAGAAGGCTTGAGAGACGGCGACGGCCGGATGAGGAAGGACAGCGGAGATGGCGATTGCGGACCGGGAGAAGGCGCTTGGTGCGGCCCTCGCACAGATCGAGAAGCAGCACGGCAAGGGGTCGGTGATGCGGCTCGGCGAAGAGACCCGGCAGCCGATCGAGGTGATCCCGACCGGGTCGATCGCTCTCGATGTGGCGCTCGGCATCGGCGGGCTGCCCCGGGGGCGGGTGGTCGAGATCTATGGCCCCGAGTCCAGCGGTAAGACGACGGTGGCGCTGCACGCCATCGCCAGCGCCCAAGCCGCCGGTGGCATCTGCGCGTTCATCGACGCCGAACACGCCCTCGACCCGGCCTATGCCGAGAAACTCGGCGTCGACACCGATGCGCTCCTGGTCAGCCAGCCCGACAACGGTGAGCAGGCCCTCGAGATCGCCGACATGCTGGTCCGGTCCGGTGCGCTGGCACTGATCGTGATCGACTCGGTGGCTGCGCTCACCCCACGGGCCGAGATCGAGGGCGAGATGGGCGACAGCCACGTCGGCCTGCAGGCCCGGCTGATGAGCCAGGCGCTGCGCAAGATGACCGGCGCCCTCTCCGGAGCCGGTACCACCGCGATCTTCATCAACCAGTTGCGCGAGAAGATCGGCGTCATGTTCGGTTCCCCCGAGACCACCACCGGCGGCAAGGCGCTGAAGTTCTATTCGTCGGTGCGCCTCGACGTGCGGCGCATCGAGACCCTGAAGGACGGCTCCGACATGGTCGGCAACCGGACGCGGGTGAAGGTGGTCAAGAACAAGATGGCCCCGCCGTTCAAGCAGGCCGAGTTCGACATCCTTTACGGTAAGGGCATCAGCCGCGAGGGCAGCCTGATCGACCTGGGTGTCGAGACGGGCCTGGTGCGCAAGGCGGGCGCGTGGTTCACCTACGAGGCCGACCAGCTGGGCCAAGGTAAGGAGAATGCCCGCAAATTCCTGCGGAAGAACCCCGAGGTGGCCGACGAACTCGAGACCCGCATCCTCAAACACCTGGGCATCGGCGAGCATGCCGAGGTTCCGCCCGGCATCGATCCGGTCACCGGCGAGGTCGAGTTCTGAGCGTGACGGGGGTTCCCGATGGCCCGGACGCCGATCCGGTCGCGGTAGCGCGCGAGATCGCGTTGCGGCTGCTCGATGTTCGCGACCGGACTCGCCACGAGCTTGAGCGGGCATTGGCCAAGCGTCGGGTGCCCGAGCAGGCTGCTCGCGAGGTGCTCGACAGGTTGACCGAGGTGGGACTGATCGACGATCGGCGATTTGCCGACGCGACTTTCGACGGTCAGCAGCGACGGCAGCGTTCGACGCGGGCGCTCCGCCAGGAGCTCCGCACCAAGGGGGTCGGCGCCGAAGTGATCGAGCAGGCGGCGTCCGAGGTGGATGCTGAGACCGACCTGGCTGTCGCTCGAGAGTTGGTGGCGAAGCGGGCTCGTTCCCTGGAACGGTTTCCTTACCAGGTTCGGTACCGCCGAATGGCCGGTCAGCTCGCCCGCCGCGGGTTCTCGTCGTCCGTCATCGCCACAGCGCTGCGCGAGTTGCCCTCCGATGCCCCCGACAGCGAGTCTGGCGAGGGTTGGTTCGGGTAGCGAATCCCATCGCGACAAGGACCGGCGCTTGAACACAAAGCCGCTGACGCCTAACCTCAGCCTCAGGTGTGTCAACGATTCATCAAACTGTGCGATCGACTTCTTCAACGTTTTAGCAATTGACTCGTGAGTGGAGTTCCGTCCACCCAGGCGGAGCGGCCGCGATGCCGGGGGGTTCGGCGTCGCCTGGTTGTCGTGGTGATCTGACCGTTGGGCATACCCGTGTTCGCCGACGACGGGAGGTATCCGATGGATCCGATGCAATTGCTCGCGATCGTCGCCGTCGTCCTGGCGGTCGTTCTGGTCGGCTTGACGCTGGTCGTGGTGTCCATGGTGCGCAACCAGCAACAGGCCCAGAAGCAAGCCGCCCGCCGCGTGGTCGAGGCCGAGAAGCAGGAACGGTCCCGGCTGCAGTCACTGGTGGCAAAGGTGGATCCGTTGGCCCGCAAGGCCGAAGCCGACGAGATCATCGCCGCTGCTCGTGCCGAGGCCGAGCGCGTCCGTGCCGATGCCGAACGGGCCAGACTGGAGAGCGACGGCGCTACCCGGCTGGAACGCGAGCGGGTGGAGATGCTGCTGCAAGAGGTCGAACGCCGCGAACGCCGGGTCGGTGACCGGGAGGATCAGCACGCCGGCCTGCAGCGCAAGCTCGACGAGCGGCTGGGTGATCTTGAGTTGACCCTGGCCGAGCTGGACACCCGACGTGCCGAACTCGACGAGGCGGAGGTGAATCAGCGCAAGGAGATTGCCCGGATCGCGGGCATGACCCCGCAGACCGCCAAGGCCGAGTTGCTCGCCCAGGTCGAGCACGAGGCGCGGCTCGAGGCGGTGCACCTGAGCCGGTCGATCGAGGCAGAGGCGCGGCGTGACGGCGATCAGAAGGCCCGGCAGATCATCGTCGGTGCCATCCAGCGGCTGGCCACCGACCAGACCACGGAGTCGGTCGTCACCACGGTTCCGCTGCCCGGCGACGAGATGAAGGGCCGCATCATCGGTCGCGAAGGACGCAACATCCGCGCCTTCGAGCAGACCACCGGCGTCAACGTGATGATCGATGACACCCCCGAGAGCGTGCTGCTGTCCTCCTTCGACCCGGTCCGCCGTGAGGTGGCCCGGCTGACGCTGACCGAACTCGTCGCCGACGGTCGGATCCATCCCGCCCGGATCGAAGAGGTGTACGAGCGCAGCAAGCGGCGGATCGACGAGATCTGCCTGCGAGCGGCAGAGGACGCCGTTGCCGAGGTCGGCCTGACCGATCTGGATCCCGGTCTGCTGCCGACGATCGGGGCACTGCAGTACCGCACGTCCTACGGTCAGAACGTGCTCAAGCACCTGGTCGAATGCGCGCATCTGGCCGGCCTGATGGCGTCCGAACTGGATCTCGACCCGGCCCCGGCCCGCCGAGCGGCCTTTCTGCACGACATCGGCAAGGCGCTCACCCACGAGGTGGAGGGTTCGCACGCGAAGGTGGGCGCCGACCTCGCCCGCAGGTTCGGCGAGCATCCCGACATCGTCAACGCGATAGAGGCGCACCATAACGAGGTGGAGCCCCACACGGTGATCGCGGTCCTCACCCAGGCCGCGGACGCGATCAGCGGCGGCCGGCCGGGCGCTCGCCGCGAGAGCCTTGAGGTGTACGTCAAGCGGCTGCAACGCCTGGAAGAGATTGCCCGTTCGCACAAGGGCGTCGACAAGGTGTTCGCCATGCAGGCCGGCAGAGAGATCCGGGTGATGGTGCAGCCCGATTGTGTCGACGACGCGGCCACACACGTGATGGCGAAGGAGATCGCCAAGCAGGTGGAGGCCGAACTCACCTACCCGGGCAGCATCAAGGTCACTGTGGTGCGCGAGTCCCGGGTCACCGAGACCGCGCACTGATGCTCGTCGGACCCGACTTGAACCTGACCCGACGTCAGGTGCTGGAGTCGCAGGATGAACGACACCACCACTCGACCCGACATCATCGCCGCGACCGTCCTGCTGGGCGACGCTGACGCCGAGCTGCGGCTGCGGGCTGCCGTCGATCTGGGCACCTGGCGGGCCGCGGAGGCGGCGCCGGCGCTGGTCGCCCGGCTGGGCAACGAACCGAGCCACGCCATCAGAGAGACGCTGACCTGGGCGCTGCTGCGGGTCGCCGAGGCGTCCCGTCCCCTGCTGTTGGATGCCCTCGGCGACGCCAACTGGCTGACCCGCATGCAGGCCTGCCACGTGCTCAGCAAGATCGGCGATGCCGGCGACGCCGACCTCCTGCTGCCGGTGATAGCGGACCCTGTGGACGCCGTGGCGTCCCGGGCGTGGTGGGCGGCCGGGCAGACCGGCTCGGTGCGGGTCGTGGATGCGCTGGCGGTGCAGTTGGGCCGGGGTGACAGCGAGCTGCGTAACTCCCTCAGCATCGCCTTCGAAGCCTTGGGTGAAATCGGGGTGCCGGCGCTCACCCGGTGCCTCCGCCATGGTGGCTTGGCGGCGGTGCGGGAACATGCCGCCGACATCCTCGGGCTGATCGGATCGCCGGCCGCCGACCCGGCCGTCCTCACCCTGCGGGAAACGCTGGACGATCCAGACCCACTGGTCGGCTTCGCGGCGCTCAACACGCTCGGTCAGCTGGATTCGGCGCGGGCCAGGGACGCCGTCCGGGCCGCCGCGGGCGCCGAAGATCCCCGGCTGCGCCAGCTGGCCGCACGGCTCACCCGTCGGCAACGCAGCGCGCCACCAGCGCAGGCAGTGCCGGCCCAGGGCCGGGTGTTGACGGACGGTGTGGTGGCTGCGGCGCCCGGCGTGCTGGTCGGTGTGGCCTGCGAGAACGCGGCGCTCGCCGAAAGCCGGTCGCTGCCCAGGCTCGCCGGCCGGATCGCCGAGCTGGCCGCAGGTGATCCCGGGCTCGACGCCGCTGGGCTTACTGCCGCCGTCCTCCCGGACGGAACCAGGGTCGGTGACGCACTGGACCGGCTCTCGGCTCTGGCCGGCGAAGCGGTCGCGATCGCATCCGTGGAGCGGCTGGACGGCACGTCCAGCCACCACCTGCAACTGATCGACGGCGTGCCGCGGATCGGCGTCCTGATCGGTCACACCGGTGCACCCGGACCCGAGACGGACCGGATCCTGGCCAAGGTCGGCCTGCAGATCGCACTCGGCCGACCGCGGCATCTCACCCCGTCGGAGGTCCCGGTGCCCGAATGGGAGCGGGTGCGGGAAGCGAGCCAGCGCCGGGCGCGCTCCGAGGGGCTTCTCGAGGCCCTGGACGAACGCGTCGTCGCCGGTGCCGCAGCCGACTATGCGACCCGGCACGTCCTGCTGAACCAGGTCAGCATCACCGATCCCGGCGTCACCATCGACGGGCTGCTGTATGGACGCGGCATCCGGCTGACCGGCTTCCGCCGGCTCAGCGTCGCCGATCGGCCATGATCCGTTCGGCGAGGACGACCAGCTGACGGTCCCTGGAGGTGGCGGCGTCGGCGAGCGCCGCGTCGGCCGCCTCGCCGGGGACGCGTGCCAGCGCGAAGATCGCCGCCAGCCGCACTTGCGGATCGGGGTCCGCGGCGCTGGCCAGCAGCGCGTCCCGGGCGAGCGGACCGGTGAGTTGGGCCAGCACTTCGACGGCCTGAGCCCGGGCGGGCGCCGTGCTCGGCGGATCGGCGGCCAGGCGTTGCGCGGCGGTGTCGCCGAAGTCGATCAGGGCATCGGTGGTCGCCGCGGCGAGTGCGCCCTGTGTGGCGCCGAGAAGCTCGATCAGGACGGGCAGTGCGCGTTCGTCGGCCAGCCTGCCCAGTGCGGTCACCGCCGCGGCGCGAACCTGCTCGACCGGGTCGTCCACTAGTGCGAGCAGCGGTTCGACGGCCGCCGGGTCTGCCAGTTTGGCCAGTGCCCGCACCGCGTGCAGCCGGACGCCGTCCCGACGGCTGACCAGCAGTTCGATCAGCGGCGCAGTGGCCTCGCGGCCGTGCTGGACGACGGCCCAGGCCAGCATGTCCTGGACGGCTGGGTCGGATTCGGCGGCGAGCCGGTCCAGCAACGCCGGCAGCGGGACGGCTTCGCCGTCCAGTACCGCGCGGACCCGGACGGTGGCGTCCGGGTGCTGCAACCGTTCGCTGAGCGCGATCGCCTCCAGCAGGTCGGGCCAGCCCGCATCGTTGCCGGCTCGCAAGATCCGCAGCCGCCGCAGCAGTTCCTGCTGCAGCGTCAGCTGCTCCTGCAACCGGTCGATGTGCTCATCCAGCACCCGGTTCGGGTCGAAGTCGGGGTCGTCCAGCGCCGCCGCCACCTCGGCCAGGCTCAGCCCCAGCGCCCGGAGGTGCTGGATCGCGAGCAGCCGTTGCAGATCGGACGGCGTGTAGAGCCGGTGATCGCCCCAGCTGCGTTCGCTCGGCACCAGCAGGCCGAGACGGTCATAGTGGTGCAGCGCCCGTACGGTCAGCCCGGTGCGACGGGACACCTCGCCGATCCGCAACGGGCCGTCCGGGACGCGCTGGGTCATGACGGGAGGCTATCCCGCGTGAGGCCGTCCAATGCGGATCGCGGCCCAGCCGGGCCAGCAGGCGCTCGGTCGGGCTCGCGCCGTCCGGCACCGGCAGTTCCGGCCCGCAGACGCCCTCCGAATGCAGGGCGGGACCCCAGCCGTCGGCGATTTCGCTCAGCCGGGACGCCTCGTCGTCGGTGATGGCGCCGTCCTGACCGGTGGCCCGGGCAAGGTCCCAGCCGTGGATGGTGAGGTCCCAGCCGTAGAAGTCGGCCATGGTGTCGCCGACGGTGGTGGGGCCGAAGTAGCCATCGTAGGCGCGCTCGGCCACGCCGTCCGCCGTCAGGGCCTGGGTCGCCTGGTCCCGATGCTCCGTCCAGGCCCGGGCCGGATCCTCGGCGGTCGGGGCGGCGCCGTGGAGCAGTCCCTGCTTGACCAGGAAGTCGTGTTCGGTGTCGATGACATGCCGGACGAGGTCGGCGGCGGTCCAGTCCGCGCAGGGGCTGGGGGCGTCCCAGTGGTCGCCGACCCCGGCCACAATGCGGCTGAAGCGGTCGGCACGATCGGTGAAGGTGGTGATTGTGTTGGTCATGGACCCAGGCTAGGAAGCGGGAAGCCGTTCGCCTTGTGATAATCCGACACATGCCCGATCCGTCCTCGACCGGCCGGCCCGCCGACCCGGTCGACCGCGCCCACCTGACCTCCGCCACCCGGCCCTCGCCGCCGATCTACCGGTATGGCCCGTCGCCGGGTCTCACGGAACTGATTGGCCGGTACTGGATTCCGGTGTGGAGCGTGCCGGAGCCGACCACCCAGAGCACGTTGCAGTATCCGGTCTGCCTGATTGTGGTGAGCAACAGCTATGCCCGCTATTACGGGGTGAGCCGCGGGCTCTCGCAGGTGACCCTGGAGGGCGCCGGCTGGGCGGTCGGCGTGCTGTTCCGGCCGGCCGCCGGGCGGCTGCTGCTCGGACGTCCGGTGAACGAGCTGGTGGACGCCCACGTCGACCTCGGCACGGTGGCGTCGATCGACGGCTCTGCGCTGGTCGATCGGATCAGGACGGCGATGAGCGGCGATCCGCACGCTGCCGCCAGCCATCGGGCCGCGATCGCCGCCTACGAGGATACGGTCGCGCCGCTGCTGCCGATGGACGACACCGGTCTGCTGATCAACCAGATCATCGACTGGCTGGCCGAGCATCCCGAGGTGACCCGGGTCACCGAGGTCGCGGACGCGTTCGCGCTGACCGAACGCAGCTTGCAGCGGCTGGTGGTCGATCGGGTCGGCCTCACCCCCAAGTGGCTGATCCAGCGGCGACGGCTGCACGATGCCGTCGCCGGTCTGAAGGCGGGGGAGCGGCCGCTGGCCGATTTGGCCGCCGAGTTGGGCTACGTCGACCAAGCCCACTTCACCCACGATTTCCGGGCGGTCACCGGACTGACTCCCGGCCAGTACCTGGCCGAGCAGTGAGCGGTCAGGTACTGGCGGCGCCTCCCGAGGAAACGATGGTTTTCGTTGGTCGAGCTTGTCGAGACCTTGGGCGACCTGTTGATGGCAAGGGGTTCGACAAGCTCAACCAGCGGTGGTTGCGTTGACCAGCGCTTCCTCAGGCGCGCGGAGGCCACAGCAAGGCTCAGCCAGAACGACCAGGTAGCCCACCGGATTGCGCGGCTCACCCGCAGTGCCTCGTGCACCGGTCGTGGCGCTCGTCGAATCAGCCGGTAAGCTCTCGCTTCGAGATGACGACCACCGCCGAAACCCGCACCTACCAAGTCGTGACGTACGGCTGCCAGATGAATGTCCACGACTCCGAACGGATCGCCGGACTGCTCGAGGATGCCGGCTATACGCGGCACGCAGACGGCGAGCAGGCTGATGTGGTGGTGTTCAACACCTGCGCGGTCCGCGAGAACGCCGACAACCGGCTGTACGGCAACCTCGGTCACCTGGCGCCGGTGAAGGCCGGTCACCCGGGCATGCAGATTGCCGTCGGCGGCTGCATGGCTCAGAAGGACCGGGACGTCATCGTCACCAAGGCGCCCTGGGTGGATGTGGTCTTCGGCACCCACAATGTCGGCAAGTTGCCCGTGCTGCTGGAGCGGGCCCGGATCGAGCAGGAGTCCCAGGTCGAGATCGTCGAGGCGCTGGAGGCGTTCCCCTCGGCGTTGCCGACCCGGCGCGAGTCGCCCTACTCGGCGTGGGTGTCGATCAGTGTTGGCTGCAACAACACCTGCACGTTCTGCATCGTGCCGCAGTTGCGCGGTAAGGAGACCGATCGGCGGCCCGGCGACATCCTGGCTGAGATCGAGGCGCTGGTCGACGAGGGCGTCCAGGAGATCACCCTGCTCGGCCAGAACGTCAACTCCTATGGTGTCGAGTTCGGTGACCGGCTGGCGTTCGGAAAGCTGCTGCGGGCCTGCGGCGGCATCGATGGCCTGGAACGCGTCCGGTTCACCTCGCCACACCCGGCCGCGTTCACCGACGACGTGATTGCCGCGATGGCCGAGACGCCCAACGTGATGCCGAGCCTGCACATGCCCCTGCAATCGGGGTCTGACCAGGTGCTGCGCGCCATGCGACGCTCGTACCGCTCGGAGCGTTACCTGGGCATCATCGAGCGGGTCCGGGCCGCCATGCCGCAGGCCGCGATCACCACAGACATCATCGTCGGCTTCCCCGGCGAGACCGAGGCCGACTTCGCCGAGACCCTGCGGGTGGTCGAGGCGTCCCGGTTCGCCGCCGCGTTCACCTTCCAGTACTCGATCCGGCCCGGGACGCCGGCCGCGACCATGCCGCACCAGGTGCCGAAGGCCGTGGTCCAGGAGCGCTACGAGCGGCTGGTCGAACTGGTCGGCGACGTCGCCTGGGACGAGAACAAGAAGCTGGTCGGCACCCCCGTCGAGGTGATGTTCGCCGCAGGCGAGGGCCGCAAGGACGCCGCCACGGCCCGGGTGTCGGGCCGCGCCCGGGACAACCGGCTGGTCCACGTGGCAGTCGGAGAGGGCGCCGAGCGGCCGCGTCCGGGCGACATCGGCACCGTCGAGATCAGTTACGCCGCCCCGCACCACCTGGTCGCCGACGGCGGCATCAGCGGTCTGCGTCGCACCCGCGGTGGGGACGCCTGGGACGCTCGGCACACGCCGCAGAAGAAGCTGATCGGGCTGGGCTTGCCGAAGCGCGTGGTCGTCGCAGGCTGACGCCTGACCCTCGCGCTGACTAGCCTTCGGCGCGAACCAAGGGGGTTGCCTTCATGTTGGTCTGGACGAGTTTGCTGTACTCGCTGCCGCTGATCGTGGTGCTGGTGATCGCCGGCGCACTGGTGGGTCGCAGGGTCAATCCGGCCGCACGCCGGCTGCTCTGGGCGGGCATCGTGCTGCTCTGCCTCGCTCAGCTGGCGACCCTGGTGACACCGTTGCTGCTGGGCTCTCGCGAGATGATGTGGACGTACCAGGCCGTGAACGCCGGACTCTTCATCGTCCGCATAGTTGGCACTGTGCTGCTGATCGTGGCGGTGGGGCGTGCCGCTGCGCAGCCGACCGTTCCAGCGAGCTATCCGCAGCAGGCGTACCCACAGCAGGCGTATGGTCAGCCGCCCGGCTACGGTCAACAGGCTCCCTACCACCAGCCCGGCGCGGGTCAGGAACCTCCCTACAGCCGGCAGCCGCCCGCGCAGCAACCCCCGTATGGATCGGTTCAGCCGTATGGGCAAGGTGGCCCCGGGCAGTGGGGGAGCGACCGCCCACGCTGAGCGGCGCGTCAGACCTTCCGTCGTGCTCCGTCGGGGATGGATGACCGACGACACGACGCCTCAGCGCAGATCGTGGACCGACGACGCCCCGACGCACACCAGCCGCACAACAGCAGGTGGGGCCGGGCAACTGCCCGACCCCACCGATTGATGTTCTTGTTTTCGTACGAAAGATCAGTCGATCAACTCTGCGGATATTCCGGATCGCCTATGACGTCCGGACCTGATCTTTGAGGAAGTCCTGAGCCTGATCGACCTGGGCCGCGTACTTGCCGTCCGTCGTGGAATCGAGGAAGTCGCCCACCTGATCGATGGCGCCTTCAATCTGATCCTTGTGACCGGCAGTGGCCTCTTTGATCTTCTCGACGAAGTCCATTCGGCCTCCTCTCTGTCGCGCTGCCCGGATCAAGCCCGGCTATGTGCCCATTCTTACCTCGCCGCGACCGAGATGCCAAGAGGCTGATCAGGCCCGATTGATTGATCATTTCTTTCCGCGCACCGCCTCCGGGGTCGGTGGGGAGGACGACTGCGGCACAATGTCGGGGTGCTCACCGTGCCGCCCGTGATCGTCGTGAACGGACCAACCGCGAGTGGCAAGACCGCACTGGCGGTCCGGGTGGCGCAGTTGCTCACCGAGCACGGGCGGCCCGCCGAAATCGTCAATGCCGACTCAATGCTGGGCTACCGCGGCATGGATATCGGGACGGCGAAACCGACCCCGGCGGAGCGGGGCGGCATCACCCATCACCTGATCGACATCATGGAGGTCGACGAGACCGCCAGCGTTGCGGTCTTCCAGCGGCTGGCCAGGGCCGCGATCGCGGACTGCCGTGCGCGCGGGGTCGTGCCGGTCCTGGCCGGGGGGTCAGCGCTGTACGTGCACGCCATCGTGGACGAGTTCGAGTTCCCTGCCACGGACGCCGCGGTACGCGCGCGGCTCGAGGACGACCTCGCCCAGGTCGGCTCCGCGGAACTGCACCGGCGACTGGCCGCATTGTCACCGCAGGCTGCCGCCGACATCCTGCCCGGCAACGGACGCCGCATCGTCCGAGCACTGGAGGCGATCGAACTCACCGGTGAGTGGAGTCCGACGCTGCCCGACTGGTCGTACGCGCTGGACGACGTCCGGCAGTGGGGGCTGACGCTGGATCGCGAACTCCTGGACGAACGGATTGAGGCCAGGGTCGACCAGATGTGGGCCGCCGGGCTGGTCGCCGAGGTGCGCGCGCTGATCGAACGCGGACTGCGCGAGGGGCGGACGGCGTCCCTGGCGTTGGGCTATCGGCAGGTGCTGGCCTACCTGGACGGCGAGATCACCGAGTCCGAAGCGCGGGAGTCGACGGTGGTGCGCACCCGCAGGTTCGCCCGCAAGCAGCTCGGCTGGTTCCGCCGCGATCCACGGATCAGCTGGCTCTCTGCCGACGCCCCGGGGCTCGCCGAGGCGATCGTCGCGCAGGTGTGACCGGCCCGTCGGTGCCGGTTCCCGAAGCCGCGCCGCAGCCTCGGTTTGACCGCCCCGCCAGACTGCGGTGCAATTCGGGCATGCTCGCCTTCGCCAAGGGGCACGGAACGCTCAACGACTTCGTGTGCTTCAGCGACCCCGACGGCGATCTCGACCTGACCGATGACCAGCTCCGCTTCCTCTGCGACCGCAGGGCCGGGATCGGCGGTGATGGCACCCTGCGTGCCGTCCGGGCCCGGCATGTTCCGGGGTACGAACAGCACGGCGACGCCTGGTTCATGGACTACCGCAACGCCGACGCGTCCATCGCTGAAATGTGCGGCAACGGGCTGCGGGTCTTCCTGCGCTACCTGCTCACCGAGGGCCTGATCGACGCCGGCCCGATCGACATCGTGACCCGCGCCGGCGTCCTGCACGGCGAGTTCCTGGACGGCGACCAGATCCGGATCGGGATGGGCATCCCCGCCGTGGCCCCGCGCCCGGTCACGGTCACGGTCGGCACGGACAGCTACCAGGGTCGCGCGATCGACGTCGGCAACCCGCACGCCGCCGTCCTGCTACCCGGCGGAGGGCTGGACGGGCTCGACCTGACCCGTGAACCCGGCTATCCGGCCGACGTGTTCCCCAATCGGGCCAACGTCGAGTTCGTCGAGCCGGCCGGCGACCACCACATCCGGATGCGGGTCTGGGAGCGGGGCGTGGGGGAGACCTTCTCCTGCGGCACCGGCACAGTGGCCGCCGCGGCAGCAGCCGCGCACGCAGCCGGCGAATCCACCGGCACTTGGCGCGTCGACCCGCCCGGCGGCACCCTGCTGGTCGACCTCGACCCGGCCGGAGCGCGGCTCACCGGTCCCGCCGTCATCGTCGCTCATGGCACAGTGAACCTGTGAGTGAACTCCACTACGACGACGCCGACGATCCCGAGACCAACGAATTCGACGGCGACCAACTCGACCTGGCCGAGCGGCTCTCGCTGCGCCGGGTGGCCGGCATGTCCACCCAGCTGGCAGACATCACCGAGGTCGAGTACCGCGACCTGCAGCTGGAACGGGTGGTGCTGGTCAGCGTCTGGGCGACGGGAACCCAGGCTGACGCCGACAACGCCCTGGCCGAGCTGAAACTGCTCGCCGAGACGGCCGGTTCCGAGGTGCTGGAGGCACTCGTCCAGCGTCGTACCCATCCCGACCCGGCCACCTTCATCGGACGCGGCAAGGTCGACGAGCTGCGCGAGGTGGTGATCGCCACCGGCGCCGACACGGTGATCTGCGACGGCGAACTCGAACCGGCTCAACTGCGGAACCTGGAGGACCGGGTCAAGGTCAAGGTGATCGACCGCACCTCGCTGATCCTGGACATCTTCGCCCAGCACGCCAAGAGCGCCGAGGGCAAGGCGCAGGTCGAACTGGCCCAGCTGCAGTACCTGCGGCAGCGGCTGCGTGGCTGGGGCGGCAACCTGTCCCGACAGGCCGGCGGACGTGCCGCGGGCGGTGCCGGGATCGGCGGCCGCGGCCCCGGAGAGACCAAGATCGAGACCGACCGGCGACGCATCCGGACCCGGATCTCGGTGCTTCGCAAACGCCTGCGTGCCATGGACGAGGTGCGCGCCACCAAGCGCCAGGAAAGGCAGCGCAACGAGATCCCGTCGGTGGCCATCGTGGGCTACACCAACGCAGGCAAGTCGTCGCTGCTGAACCGGCTGACCGGTGCCGGGGTGCTGGTCGAGAACGCCCTGTTCGCCACCCTCGACCCGACCACCCGGCGGGCCGAGAGCACCGACGGACGGGTCTACACGTTGACCGACACGGTCGGCTTCGTCCGGCACCTGCCGCACGACCTGGTGGAGGCGTTCCGTTCCACCCTGGAGGAATCGGTGCTGGCCGACCTGCTGCTGCATGTGGTGGACGGCTCCGATCCCGACCCGGAGGGCCAGATCAAGGCGGTGCGGACGGTGCTCGCCGAGATCGGCGCCGCCGACATCGCCGAGCAGCTGGTCATCAACAAGGTCGATCACGCGGACGCCACCACCCTGGCCGGCCTGCGCACCCGCTACCCGGACGCCGTCTTCGTCTCGGCCCGGACCGGCGAAGGCATCGCCGAACTCACCCAGCGGGTGGATGAGCGCCTGCCCCGTCCGGCGGTGGAGATCGACGCCCTGGTGCCGTATGCCCGCGGCGACCTGATCGACAAGATCCACGGCAGCGGCGAGATCATCGCACTGGAACACACTGCCGACGGCACCGCCGTCGTCGCCCGGGTGAACCGGGGCCTGGCCGGTGAACTTGCGCCGTTCGTCCGCTGAAGTCGAGAACGGCGGCGCTGCTGACGAAGGGGTGGGTCGCGGAGCCGCGCGCCTGGCGCGGCGCGTGACTACGGCGTGATCTGAGCCTCCGGGCTGGTCAGCACCGCGGCAGGCTGCCGGTTGAACCGCCAGACTGTGATCGCGAAGACGGTCGGGATGAGCGCACAGAACAGCAGAGCGGTGCGGAGCCCCGAACCGCCGTCAGGAGGCAGCACATTCGCGATGCCGGCGAGCGGACCCTGGGCGGCCTGGGCGAGTCCTCCGGCGAGTGCCGGCCCGCCCGCTCCGCCGGCGTCACCGGCGAGCGCCAGGATGGCGAACATCGCCGCGCCACCCATCGGGAAGCGGGCGGCGGTCAACGAGAAGGTGCCCGGCCACAGCAGCGCCACCATGAGGCCGCACAGGGCGCAGGCGAGCAGGCTGACGATCGCCACCGGCGACGTGGCGGCGACCAGGTAACAGGCGGCTGCCCCCACGCTGGACGCGATCAGGACGCGGCGCAGATCGACCCTGGCTCCCCAGATGCCGTACGCGAAGCGTCCGATGCCCATCAGCAGCGCGAACAGCCCCGGGCCGAGCAGGTCGCCGAACTCCTTGGGGACCCCGATCCCCATCTCGGCGAAGAAGGACGACCACTGCACCATGGTCAGTTCCGCTGCCCCGCCGGTCATCATCAGCACCAGCGCAGCCAGAAACATCGGCGCACCGAACAGATCGCCGATCGAGGTGCGGTCGTCCTCGGCCACGGTTTCCGGCATCGGGACGCGCAGGAACACGACAGTGTTGATCAACGGCACGACTGCCCAGATCGCCGGCAGCCACGCCCAGTGCTGGGTTCCGATCAGGCCGAGCAGCGTGGTGGTGCCGACCACCACAGCCAACTGGCCCCAGCAGTAGAAGGAGTGCAGCAACGCCATGCCGGACGCCTTCTGATCGGCGGGCGTGGGCAGGTGCTCGACGATCGGGCTGACCAGCACCTCCAGCAGGCCGCCGCCGATGGCGTACACCGAGACCGCGATGCACAACCCGAGCAGCGGGCTGGACATGGTCGTCGGCAGGATCGCCATCAGCGCCAGGCCGAGGGCCGCGAAGACATGTGCCAGCACGATCGGAACCCGGTATCCCACCTTGTCCACGAAGAACATCGCGGCGAAATCAGTGAGCAGCTGGACGCCGAAGTTCAGCGCCGCGATCAGGCCGAGCTGCGCCAACGGAATCGAGAACTGGGTGTGGAAGATGACGAACAGCAGGGGCGCCAGGTTGTTGACGATGGCCTGGACCACGTAGCCGGTGTAGCTGGCCCCTTTGGTTGCGCGGAAGTGCTCGGGGGTGGGCGGCAGTGCTGACATGGGATTCCCGTTGATCGAGGAGTGGGCAGGGGAGCGGTCGTTCTAGCGGTGGGTTTCGAACCAGTCGGTGGCGTAGTCCACGAGCGGACGCATCGGCATCAACTGGGCCTCGGCGGCCCCGACCCGGCCGGTCCGGACGCGTCCGGTGGCGGCGAAGGCGTTGGTGACGTCGACGAAGTCGAGATCGTGGACGTCGAGCTCGTCCCAGGTCACCCACGTGCGCCGGCCGTCGACCAGCATCGCCACGCCATTGGGGATGGTGCGCTTGCCGGGGTAGCTGGCACGGTGCTCGGCCAGGTGGAGCGCCGTGACCTTGGCTGCCGTCACGCCGAGCAGCAGAACCCAGGCGTCGAGGTCGACCATGGCGCCGAGCGGCGAGTCCTCCCCGGCCGGGGAGTGCAGCGGCTGCTGGGCGGTCACTCGTGCGGCGTTCGGTCCCGCTGCGGTGACGGAACGGTGCGGGTGGGGGCTGCGTAGCGCGCCCGGCGTGGTGCGGAACAGTTCAGCGACCGCGCCCATGGTCTGGCTGGGGGTGATCGCCGGCTCGTAGAGCGGCAGATGGTCGCGGATCGTGGGCCACCACTGCGCCGGCGCCTCCTGCAGCAACGCAGGGTCGCACAGTTGCCAGGACTGCGTCGGCATCACCAGCGTGCCGTCGGCGCCGACGGCCTCGCGCAGCGCCTCCAGTACGGTCTGGGTGCCGCCGATGACCCAGCCGAGCGAGCGCAGTGAGGTATGCACCATCACCGTGGCGCCGGACGGCAGGCCGAGGTCGCGCAGGTCCGCGACCAGTTGCTGGCAAGTCACCGGAGCCGCGCCGGGGGAGAGTTCGGGCATGAGCGTGCCTTTCGTGCAGGTTCGGATTCGTGCGGTTCGGGTTCGTGCGGTTCGGCTCGTGCTGGGCGATGCGGGATCAGGGACGGGTGATGCGCCGGATGCCCTCGATCATCTGGGCCACTGCCGCAGGGTCGCGATCGAGGGTCCGATGGACGGCGAGTCCTTCGATCAGAGCGTCAAGCAGTCGTGCCGTGAGCGGGTCGAAGTGCTTCTCGAGTGCCGCCCGGGCGCGGGCCATCCATCGCTCGGTGATGTCCCGGAAGGCCGGGTTGCGGGCGGCCAACGTGTAGAGCTCGTAGGTCACCACCTGCTCGTCGGAGCCGCTCGGCGGGATGTCGGTGATGATGCCTTCGACGACCGCGTTGAGCGCTTCGGCAGGGGTTCCGGCGTGCCCCATCCGTTCGGCGAACCGACCCGCCCCGCGGTCGGCGAACCGGCTGAATGCCTCATGCAACAGTTCGTCCATGCCGGCGAAGTGGTAGGTCATCGACCCGAGCGGGACCCCGGCCGCAGCGGCGACCTTGCGGTGTGAGGTGCCGGCCACGCCGTGGGCGGCGATGACGACGAGCGCGGCGTCGATGATCCGGTCCCGGCGGCCCCGGTCGGGGTGACCGCTCGCCCTGGTGCTGCCGGCCGGCACGAGTTCCCGGTGGCTGCGGGGATTGCGGTCGAGGTGGTCCGGCACGCGTACGAGCGTACCAGACTGTTGTACGAGCGTACACGCCCGCAATCATCGACAGTCTCTTGATGCGAAGTGGGCGGTTGCTGCACATCGTTCCGGTCCGCTGCCTCCTGCGAAATGCGGACATGCGGCGAATCGGATTTGTGTGAGCAGTCATTGAATCGCGAGCAGCCATTGAATCGCGATAGTGGGCGTGAGTAGATCGGTACAGAATTGCCGGGCCGGACGGTTTGACAGGCGGCGCCGAGTGCGAAAACGCCCAAGAATGATCGGACGGGTGTGTGGGTCCCGGGCGTGAGGCGGGGCCCCTGTGCCGTCGCTATGCTCAGCGCATCATGGAACCAGGTAGGCGCCCGGTGGTGGGCATGGCAGAGATCGCCGCTACGGCGGGTGTCGCTGTCTCGACGGTCTCCCGGGCGCTCAGTGGAGCTCCTGGGGTGTCGGCGGCGAAGCGCTCGGAGATTCTCGAACTGGCGCGGACGATGGGGTACCTCGCGGATCCTTCCAGCCATGCCGACAGGCGAATGGACCCGTCCCGGGCTCGGATCGCCGCCGTCATCCCGGAGCCGGACCGTTGGGTGTTCGGGTCGATCCTGGCCGGCCTGCACGACGTTCTGACCCCGACCGGCGCCTCGCTCTCGGTGTACCAGGGCTTCTCCGGCCCCGAGCGGGCCCGCCTCTTCGGCTCGGCAGGGGTGGCGAGGCGTGCCGACGTGGTCATCCTGGTACCCATGCCCAGGGGCGTCTCGACGGCGCAGGTGGCCGCCATCGGAGTTCCGGCGGTCGTGGCCGGCGCGGTGGTGGAGGGTCTGCCAAGCGTCGGCATCGACGACGTCGCGGTTGGCCGGCAAGCAACGAACTACCTGATCAACACAGGGTTCCGGCGCATCGCCTATGCCTCGTATACCGATCATGAAGGGTCGCCGGGGAACGCGTCGCTGCGGCGCGGCCAAGGCTTCATAGGCAGTATGGACAGGGCCGGCCTGGACCCCTCCTGGCGGGTCCAGGTGCCCTTCGGTCCCGAGGCCGGGCGGGCGGCAGCCGAGTCGCTGCTTGGCGGGGATCGGCTTCCCGACGCGCTGGTGGTCTGCTCCGACGAGATGGCGGCCGGCATGATGTCGGTCTTTCGGCGGGCGGGTGTGCGCATTCCCGATGACCTGGCGATCATCGGGGTTGACGACCATCCGGTCGCCGAGTTGGTGCATCTGACGACGATCGCCCAACCGGCTCGGCAGCAAGGACGACTGGCCGCGACCATGGCGCTGCAGTTGCTGGCCGGCACCCTCCAGCCGGAGGCGATCACGCTGCCCACTCGGCTGATCGTCCGGGAGTCGACCTCGCGAAGCGCCGTCGGCTAGCGTGGGCGTCCGCCATCGTCCTGCCGCGGCGCGCGACGGTGATTTTCGTGCCGCGGTGTGCACGTGCGACTCCATTCGTGCCGTTTGCGCGCAAGTCCGCAACAGCTGCGCAAGAACCCGCGACTGCCGTTTCCTCGTCATTCCCCCGGGCCCTACTATGGGCCGGTGAGTTTCTCGCAGAGTGGCGCTGACTTCCATCGCAGCACCATTTATCAGATCTATCCGAAATCATTTCGCGACTCGACCGGAAATGGTGTCGGCGACCTTCGTGGTGTGCTGGAGAAGGTTCCGTATATCGCGTCGCTCGGTGTCGACATGGTCTGGTTCAACCCGTTCTTCCCGTCGCCGCAGCGCGACAACGGATACGACGTCTCCGACTACTACGGGATCGATCCCGCGATGGGGACGATGGCCGACTTCGAGGAGTTGGTGGCCGCACTGGGCGCTCACGGAATCGGCGTGATGCTCGACATGGTCCTCAACCACACCTCGACGGAGCACGAATGGTTCCAGCGGGCTCTCGCTGGGGAGCGTGACTATCAGGACTACTACTATCTGCGTCCGGCCGGACCCGACGGCGGGCTACCGAACAACTGGGTGTCGAAGTTCGGCGGACCCGCCTGGGAGCGGTTCGGCGACACTGACCTGTACTACCTGCACCTTTTCGACCGCACCCAAGCCGACCTCAACTGGCACAACCCGCGGGTCCGCCAGGAACTCGCGGACGTGGTCGGGTTTTGGCGCGACAAGGGTGTGCGGGGATTCCGTTTCGATGTGATCAACGTGATCGGCAAGCCGTGGGATCTGCCTGCGTCGCCGCCCGGCGTGGATGACCGGACGATGTACACCGATGGCGAGTCCGTCGTCGGCTATCTGCGTGAACTGGCGGCCGCATCGTACGGCTTGGCGGGGGAGTACATCACGGTGGGCGAGATGTCGTCCACGTCGATCGAGCGCTGTATCGCGTATTCGCACCCGCAGTTGGGCGCGCTGTCGATGGTGTTCAACTTCCATCACCTGAAGGTCGACTACGCCGACGGCAGGAAGTGGACCAAGGCACCGTTCGACTTCATCGAGTTGAAGCGACTGCTCACCGACTGGTCTTTGCAGATGCAGGCCGGCGGGGGCTGGAACGCCTGGTTCTGGAACAACCATGATCAACCGCGCGCGGTTGACAGGTTTGCCGACCCGATCCGGTATCCGGCGGAGTCTGCGACCATGCTCGCGACCGCGATCCATCTCTTGCGAGGGACGCCCTATGTCTACATGGGCGAAGAGATCGGCATGACCGATCCCCGCTACTCGGCCATCGACGACTACGTCGATGTCGAGGCGATCAACGCCTACGCCGAGCTCGTCGAGTCTGGCGTCGGTCCGGCTGACGCCTTCGACATCGTCAGGTCGAAGGCCCGTGACAATGCCCGCACCCCGATGCAATGGGACGCCGGCCCGAACGCCGGCTTCAGCTCGGGCACACCCTGGCTGCGCCCGACCAATCACGACACCGTCAATGTCGTTGCCGAGGAGTCCGCAGGTCGCATCCTGCCCTACTATCGCCAGCTGATCCGGTTGCGGAAGACGCATCCGATCATCGCCGAAGGCGAGGTCGAATCGTTCGCGCTGGAGCATCCGCGGGTATTCGGCTACGTGCGCCGGCTGGCTGGCGACTCGCTGCTGGTGCTCACCAACTTCTACGGCGATCCCGCCGCCGTCGACATTCCTCCGGAGTTCATCACCGGGGCCGTCCTGATCTCCAACTATGGACGATCCGCGGCCCCCCTGACGACCCGGTGTCAGTTGCGCCCCTACGAGGCGCTGGCGATTCTCACCACATCCCACGAGGAGATCTGAATGACGCAACATGAAGCAGAGAGTTCTGCCACCGAGATAGTGGCGCCCCTGGCCGGAACGGTCGTCGACCTGACGGAAGTTCCCGATCCCATGTTCGCCTCCAAGGCGATGGGCGATGGTTTCGCGATCGTGCCGAGCGCCGACGATGTGGTCGCGCCGGCGTCGGGAACCATCGCGATGGTGGCGCACACCGGGCACGCCTTCGGCATGATGACCACCTCGGGCGTCGAGATCCTCGTCCACATGGGCATCGACACGGTCGAACTGGACGGTGTCCCGTTCGCCCTGACCATCGGTCAAGGCGATGTCGTGGAGGCCGGGCAGTCGATCGGGACGATGGACCGCGAGGCCGTTCAGAGTGCGGGTAAGGACACCACGACGATGGTGATCTTCACCAATCTGGCGATGCGCAACGGCGAGATCGCGGTCGCCGCGGGAGACGTGGCGCTCGGTGCCGGCGTCGCCACCGTCAACATGCCCACTCCGGACGCCGCGGCAGCGCCGGATCCGGTGCCGGCAGCAGCCGCACCGGCCCCAGCGGTCGACCCGGCACGAGCGTCCGCCACCGGCTTCGACGCGCTCGCCTACGACATCGTCGACGGAATCGGCGGGTCCGAGAACATCAAGAGCGTGCTGCACTGCATCACCCGGGTCCGGTTCTATCTCAAGGACGAGTCACTCGCCAACGACGATCTGGTGTCGAATCTCGACGGTGTGATCGACGTGATCAAGGCCGGTGGCCAATACCAGGTGGTGATCGGTGCAGCGGTCGGTGACGTCTACGAGGCCGTCAACCGGGTGATCGGCACGACCGGTGCCGAGGCGTCCGACGTCGAGCTCGTGGAACGCCCGACGACGTTGCTGGGCTGGTTCCAGTTCGGCTTCAGTTCGCTGATCGGAGTGATCACCGGTTCGATGATCCCGGTGATCGGCCTGCTCGCCGCGTCCGGCATTCTCAAGGGAATCCTGGCGCTGCTCACTCAGTTCGAACTCGTCCATCCCGACAGTGACACCTTCACCTTCATCGATGCGATGTCGTCGTCGATGTTCTACTTCCTGCCGATCATCATCGGGTTCACCGCGGCGCGGAGGCTCGGATCCGATCCCATTGTGGTCGCCATCATCGGCGGCGTTCTGGTCTTTCCGTCCATCGTGGCGATGTCAGATCCGAGCAACCCGGACTATCACGTCGTGGCACAACTCGGGGCGACTGTCTTCAACGGTGAGTTCTTCGGGATCCCGGTGACGCTTCCGCAGGGCAATGCGTACGCGTACTCGATTTTCCCGGTGATTGTGGCTGCCTGGCTGGCGGCGCGCATCGAGCCGCTGCTGAAGAAATACATTCCCGCCGTCGTCCGGATGATCTTCGCCCCGCTGATCGAAGTCTTCGTGGTGTCCACCCTGGTGCTGGTCTTCTTTGGGCCGATCATCATGTTCCTGTCCGGCGGCATCGCCAACGGCATCAACAGCATCCTCAACCTGAACTATCCGATCGCCGGACTGCTGATCGGCGGGTTCTACCAATGCCTGGTGATCTTCGGTCTGCATTGGGCTGTGATTCCGTTGATCGCGGCCCAGATCGCCACCGACGGGTCGTCCCCGCTGAACGCGATCGTGTCGGCGACGATGATCGCCCAGGGCGGCGGCGCGCTGGCGATCTGGCTGAAGACCAAGAGCCAGAAGATCAAGACCCTCGCCGGCCCGGCCACCATCTCCGCCTTCTGCGGCATCACCGAACCCGCCATGTACGGCCTCAACCTGAAGTACGGAAAGGTGTTCATCACCGCATCCATCGGTGGCGCCGTCGGCGGCCTGCTCACCGGGCTCTTCGACGTCAACATGTACGGCTTCACCGGAGCGTTCGTCGGGTTCCCGTCGTTCGTGAACCCGGCCGGCATCGACCACAGCTTCACCGGCTTCCTGGTCGCGTCGTTGGCTGCCCTCGCGGTGTCCTTCACTCTCACCTACTTCTACGGGTTCAGCGACGCCGATCTGGAATCGGAGCGGACTGTCAAGAAGGTCCGGCTGGGCAAGCGGGAGCCCGCGGGCGCGTAGCCAGGATCCATCGGCCACGTCGAGCAAGCAGCTCGATCATTCGGCGGTCCCACCCGCCGGCACTGTGCGCAGTCCACGCGAGTGCCGGCGTGGGTGGACCGGGCATTCATCGACCCACTGATGAGACCCATCGGGCGTCCGTGTCCCCACGGCGTCCGTGGGGCTCGGCTGCGCGCTGCCCTTCAGCGGTGTGCCGAGCCACACCCAATCAAGGGCGGCTCTTGGCCGCCTTCGACCCAAGGAGTGCCATGTCAACTGACGCACTTGAGCAGGTACAGGATGCCGACGAGGCCATCCACCACAAACCGATGATGACGCCGCGGAGCATCCTCATGATGAACATGGGGTTCTTCGGCATCCAGTTCAGTTTCGGTATGACTCAGACCGCGATGAGCCCGCTCTTCAGCGCGATGGGAGCAAGCCCGGAAGAACTGCCGATCCTCAACCTTGCAGGGCCGATGACGGGGCTGCTCATCCAGCCACTGATCGGCGCGCTGAGCGACCGGACCTGGAGCGACCGCTGGGGACGGCGCAAGCCGTTCATCCTCATTGGTTCGCTGCTGTGCGTCGTGATCCTGGCGATGTTCCCGTTCATCTCCCTGCTCTGGCTCGGTGTGCTCGGGTTGTGGCTGTTGGACGCGGGCAACAACACGGCCATGGAGCCCTATCGCGCCTTCATCTCCGACCGGCTGCCCAAGAGTCAGTTGGCTAGGGGCTTTCTGGTCCAGAGCATGTTCACCGGCGCCGGTGCCGTGCTGTCCAACTTCTCCATCTTCGCGTTCCAGCTGGCCTTGCCGCAGCTCGCCCCGAACGGCATTCCCTACTGGGCCTACGTCTGCTTCTTCCTCGGCGTGGTGTGCATCGCGGGCACGGTCGGCTTCGCCATGTCCAGGACGACCGAACTGCGGCCGCCGCAGTGGGAACTCGACGAGATCGCGAACTCGCCCGGCGGCCTCGGCGCGATCATCAAGGACCTCGGCGCCGCGGTCAAGAGCATGCCGGTCGCCATGCACAAGATCGGCTTCGTGTTCCTGTTCCAGTGGTACGCGATGTTCATCTACTGGCAGTTCGTTTCGCTCAGCGTGGGCGAGTCGGTGTTCGGCGTCACGCCCGACCAGAAGGAGGAGTTCCAGCAAGCGGCCGGCTGGACAGGCCTGCTCAACGGCAGCTACAACCTGGTGACGATGCTGGTCGCCCTCGTCATGCTGCCGGTCGTGGTGAAGTTCGGTGGCCGGGTGGTGCACGCCGCGGCTCTGGCCCTGGGCGGACTCTGCCTGGTCTGGCTCTCCACCATCACCGTGCAGTGGATGTCGATCCTGCCGATGATCGGCATGGGCATCTTCTGGGCCAGCGCCGTCGGCGTGCCCTACCTGATGGTGGCCAGCATGGTGCCGGCCCGCCGCTCAGGTGTCTACATGGGCGTACTGAACATGATGATCGTGGTGCCGATGCTGATCCAGACGCTGACCTTCGGCTGGATCTACGAACACCTGCTGGGCAGCAAGGCCACCAACGCCATGCTGCTCGCCGGCGCCCTGTTCCTGGTTGCTGCGCTGGCCATGCTGTGGGTGAAGCCGCCGAGCAACACCGACGAGTCCGAGATCGTCCCGCTGGGGGCGCCGGGGCGCGACAAGTCCTTCTACGACCGCGTCGTGGTGGGCTCGGACGGCACCTTCAGCTCGCTCGTCGGCGTCCGTCAGGCGATGGGGATCGCCCGTAGAAATGGTGCCAAGCTCACCATCGTCACCGTCTACAACCCCGACCGAGGCGACACCTCGGGACCGCGGGCCGAACTGACCGGTATTGAGGCGGGGCGTCACGCGCTGCAACGCACCGTTGACGATCTGAACCGGCAGCGGGTCACCACCTACGACTCGGTGCTGCACGCGGGTGACGTCGCCGACGGGCTGTTGCAGGCGGCGTCCGGGTCGAACACGCTCATCGTCGTGGGCAACCGTGGCCTTGGCGCTCGGGACGGCGGGGCTCTCGGCATCGTCCCGGAGACGGTGCTGCGGAACGCCTCGTCCGACGTCATCGTGATCCAGACCGACGACGGGGACGCGATTCGATCGGAGCTCGACTCGTCGAACTGACCCTCCGGTTCCACCCAGGGGTGGCTGGCGGGAGCCTCGGCTCCTGCCAGCCATCCGCCGCGTCGGCGGCAGACGGTAGGTTGATCCAATGCCCGAAACCGACGTGACTGAAGCGATCCTCGGCGCCGCCGTCGAGGGCATCGCGGGAAGCCAACGTCCGGGGCAGCACGAGATGGCGTCCGCCATCACCGAGACGCTGGCCGGGGGCGACCATCTGCTGGTGCAGGCCGGCACCGGAACCGGCAAATCACTGGGCTACCTGGCACCCGCGCTGGCTCGGCTGGTCCAGTCGCCGCGCGAGCGGATCGTGATCGCCACCGCCACTCTCGCGCTGCAGTCCCAGCTGGCTCACAAGGACATCCCGACCGCGCTGGACGCCTGCAAGCGGGTCACCGGCAAGCGGGTCAGCCATGCGGTGCTGAAGGGCCGCACCAACTACGCCTGTCTGTACCGGGTGCGCGACAGCCTGGGCTCCGAGCAGGAGAGCCTGCTCGGCGGCAGCGAACTTGCCGAAGCGCTGACTGCGGTGGCGACCGATGCCAACTCCAAGGTCGGCGCCGAGGTGGTCGCCCTGCGCGAGTGGGTCGAGCAGCAGGCCGAAGCGAAGGGAGCCGCCGACCGCGACGACGCACCGACTCACACCGGCCCGGCCTGGGCGCAGGTGTCGATTCCGGTCCGGGAATGCCTGGGTGCCCAGCGTTGCCCTTACGGCTCGGAGTGCTTCGTCGAACGGTCCCGCGATCACGCCCGGTCGGCGCAGCTGGTGGTCACCAACCACGCGCTGCTGGCGATCGACGCGATGCACGGCGGCACCGTGTTGCCCGAGCATGATGCGGTGATCGTCGACGAGGCGCACGAACTGGTCAGCCGGGTGACCGGCGCCGCGTCGCACGAGCTGAGTCCACAACTGATCGAACGGGTTGGACGCCGCTGCCTGCCCTGGCTCGACGACGACCTGGCGCTGGAGTTCCTGGACGCCGGCGAGGCGCTGCGGGCTGCCTTGGACGATGAGCCGCTCGCCCGCATCGAGGACGCGGAAGGCCCGCTGGCCGAGACTTTGCGGCTGGTCCGCAACGTGGCCCGGCGGGTGGTGTCCGGCATGTCCGGCGGCGACGACTCGGACAACGACCGCAAACAGGCAGCCGCCGCGGCCAAGGAGGTCTTCGACGTCGCTGAGCAAATGGCCGCGCTGGCCGCCCACGACGTGATCTGGGTGTCCGAGCGGGAGCGGTTCGGCCGGCAGCTGAACCAGGCACCGCTGTCGGTCGCCGGGCTGATGCGTGAGGGCATCTTCGCCAAACACCCCGCGGTACTCACCTCGGCCACCCTGTCGATCGGTGGCAACTTCGACGCGGTGGCCGCCTCGGTCGGCCTGACCGAGCCCTACGCCCGCGTCCGCGACGAGGACGGGGACGACGGCGGCGAGAGCGAGGGCGAACCGGAGCGTCCCCGCTGGCGTGGACTCGACGTGGGTTCGCCCTTCGACTACGGACGCCAAGGCATCCTCTACGTAGCCAAGTCGCTGCCGGCGCCCACGCGGGAGGGAATCGCTGCGGCAACCCTCGCCGAGGTCGCCGAACTGGTCTGGGCAGCGGGTGGCCGCACGCTCGGATTGTTCGCCTCTCAGCGCGCTGCCGAGGCGGCCGCCACGCACTGTCGCCGCGAACTGCCCGACCAGGAGATCCTGTGCCAGGGTGACGCCCAGCTCGGTGAGCTCACCAGGAAGTTCGTGGCGGAACCGCAGACCAGCCTGTTCGGGACGCTGTCGCTGTGGCAGGGCGTCGACGTCCCTGGCGATACCTGCGAACTGGTGATCATCGACAAGATTCCCTTCCCGCGCCCGGATGAGCCGCTGATGCAGGCCCGGCAGCGCGCCGTGGCCGAGCGCGGCGGCAACGGGTTCATGGCGGTGGCGGCCACTCATGCCGCGCTGCTGTTGGCGCAGGGTTCCGGACGGCTGATCCGCCGGCTCAGCGACAAGGGCGTCGTCGCGGTGCTCGACCCACGGCTGATCACTGCCCGCTACGGCAACTTCCTACGGGCGTCCATGCCTGATTTCTGGATGACCACCGACCGGGAGACCGCGATCGGAGCACTGCGCCGACTGCAAGAGGCTCGGACGGCGAGCTGAGCCGGGTGCGTCCGACAATGACGTCCATGACTTCGATCGGACGCCGCGACCTGCTCTCCCTCGGCTCGGGCCTCACCGTGGCGGTGCTCGCCGCCGGTTGTGGCACTGGGGCTGTCGAACCGACGCCGTCACCGTCGACATCGCCGACCGGACGCGAGCCGTACCTGACCATCGTGCAGGGAACGGTCGGCACCCTCGGCTCCGCCCGCGTCGGCTACGTCAACCGACGTGAGGCCGTCGATCATATCTCCATCTGGCGCGATGGCAATGACGAGTCGGGTTTCGAATCGACGGTGAGCCTGCGTGGCGATGACCGCGCATTCATCGGCGGTGAATGCTGGGCGATGAGCAGGTTGGCACCCGCCCACGGCCGGACCAGGATCGGCTTCGACCCGGTGCTGACCAAGGTCAAGTCGCCGGCCTCCGATGCCGGCCTGATCTACCTTCCGGCGGGCCCGGACGACGCTGCGACAGCGGCCCGGATCGGCACCGGGAACCGCATGGCGATAGCCGAACTGACCAGCCGCTCGGCGGTGATCCGGCATTGGCCGGGCCTCTCCAAACCGGGGGAGGGTGGTGTCCTGTTGCCGGTCAAGGCTGGATCGACGATCAAGCTGGGCCGCGTCACCCTCACGGTCACCGGATTTCAACCGTCCCTGGCCCAGCTGCGCGGTTACGTGGTCGTCCGGATTGCTACGAGCTGAACTCTCGCCGGTCGAGCTTGTCGAGACCCTTGCCACCACCCAGGGGCCCGGACCTTGACAAGCTCGATCACCGATGGTTGAGCTTGTCTGAAGCCTCCCACCATGGATCTCGACAGGCTCGGGCCAATGGCGAGTTGTCGGTAGGGTCATAGCTGATCACGGCGCGCTACCGCAGCCTCCTGCGGGCGTTCATGCCGGACTTCTGGATGACCACCGACCGCGACACGGCGATCGGAGCGCTGCGCCGACTCAAGAGACTCGGACGGCCGAGAGCTGACCGCCCGAACCGACGACACCGGGACCGGTGGTACAAACGGGCGGTTCCTTTCGTCCCACTCGAACCTGTCAGGCCGGGGCACTCCCGAAGTCGTCGATCGTCAGCCGCTCGCCGTCGCGGCGGGCCGACTCCAGCGCGTAGACGCCGGGCAGCGTGTAGCGGGCGGCCTGCCAGGCGTTCACCGGCGGCAGGCTCTGGTTGTTGACCGCGGTGACGAAGTCGTCGGCCAGGAAGTGGTGGCTGCCCTCGTGGCCGTTCGGCGCGCCGGAGAACTCAGCCGGCAGCCGGGCCGGGTCGTGCACCGGGGCGAGCCCGGACCGGAAGGCGTCCCGCAGGGTGGGGGATACGTCCGCCAGCTCGGCGAGCTCCTCCTCGCTGGCCTTGCGCGGCTCAATGTCCTCGGATACGTCGACCACACCAGCGCGGTCCTGCCGGTAGGCGGTGGTGGTCATCTCTTCGAAGCTGGCCTCGGTGCCGAACCAGCGGAACCGGGACTCGCGGATGAACGCGGGGAAACCGACCCGGCGGAACTCGTTGACCCGGAACGACCCGCCGCCGGCCACCTCGAACAGGCCGGTCATGTTGGAGAAGTCGTTGTCGAACATGCTGACCGAACGGTCGAAGACGCCGTCGCCGCGATCGTCCACCACGCCGATCGCCGACACGCTGGTGGCGTGGGTGTTCCAGGCGCCCAGGATGCCGCCGATCGAGTGGGTCGGGTACAGCATGGGCGGGTACGACGCGGTGGCCTTCCAGTTCTCACCGCCGGAGAACCGGTAGGCGTCGTAGAAGCCCAGGTCCATGTCGTGCAGGTAGTCGCCCTCGGCGTAGAACAGTCGACCGAACTCGCCCTTGGCCACCATGTCGCGGGCGTAGACGACCGCCGGGTTGTAGTGGCTGGTCTCGCCCATCATGTAGGTCAGCCCGGTCTCCTTGACGGCGTCGATGATCGCGCCGATCTCTTCGGCGCTGATCGCCATCGGTACGGCGGAGTAGACGTGCTTCCCGGCGCGTAGCGCGCGGACCACCAGCGGCCCGTGGCTCCACCGCTGGGTGAAGATCGCGACGGCGTCCACCTCGGGGCTGGCCAGCACGTCGTCGAACGACGCGAAGCTGCCGGCCAGCCCGTACCGGGCGACCAGCTCGTCGGCACGCCCGGCGATGGTGTCGACGGCGTACACCTTCGACACTCCCGGGTGCAGCCGGAACAGGTGGGCGAACGAACCGGCGAACTGGCCGGCGCCGATCATCGCGATCGAGAAGGACATGGTTGGCGATTCCTCTGCGGGATTGGACTGGCGGGCGAAGCGAAACGGATGTCTCCGACACCAGAAAGTTACGCGCGTAACTCAGCAGGACGCAAGCCGACGGGAGCGGAATGATGGCCACTGTCGCCGTCGTGCGAGGTCAGGGGTCTACGCGCATAGAATGACCTCGAGATCGGTCGCGGACGGCCGGTTGAGGGTCGGGCCGCGAGGAGATGCCGAATGGACGAGGCCAGCACGCTCGGCCGGGGGCCCGCTGCGGTCACCCGGGCCGATGTCGCCCGCCATGCGGGGGTGAGCACTGCCGTGGTCAGCTATGTGGTCAACGGCGGGCCTAAGCCGGTGTCGGAGGTCACCACCGCGCGCGTCCTGGACGCGATCGCCCGCCTCGGCTACCGGCCCAACCGCACCGCTCGCGCCCTCGCACTGGGCAGCACCAAGACGCTCGGCCTCGTCGTCCCCGACAGCACCAACCCCTTCTATGCCGAATACACGCTGGCGATCCAGCAGGCGGCCACCGACCTCGGCTACGCGTTGCTGATCACCAACTCCGGATTCGACCCCGACGTCGAGTTCCGGCGCATGCTCGACCTGTGTGACCGCCAGATCGACGGACTCATCCTGGCTCGCGGCGCAGGCGTCGGACGGGTCGGCGAGCTCGCCCAGCGCGGGGTGCGCACGCCAGTGGTGCTGATCGACTCCACGGTTCCGTTCTCCGGCTACGCCACCGTCGGCCCCGACTCGGCTGGCGGCATCGCCGAAGCGGTCGACCACCTGTTGCAGGTGCACGGGCATCCCAGCGTCGCGCTGATCATCGGCAACACCGTGGAGGCCGCCATCGACGGGCGCGAATCCGGCTGGACCACGGCCCACGCCCGGGCCGGACGTCCACTCGGCGCGATCGAGCGGGCCGTGTTCACCCGAGAGGGCGGCTACGCGGCGGGGATCCGGCTGTTGCGGCGCCCCGACCGGCCGACCGCGATCGTGGCCAGCTCCGACCTGCAGGCGATCGGGCTGCTGCGCGCCGCCCACGAGCTGGGGCTTCGCGTTCCGGCCGATCTCGCCGTGGTCAGCTTCGACGGAACCGTCGAGACCCAGTACTGCTGGCCGCCGTTGACCACCAGCCAGCAGCCGACCACCGCGATGGCGAAGGCCGCGGTGCGGGCTGGGCTCCGCGACGAGCAGCGGGCCGACCACCAGGTTCTGGCGATGGAACTGGTGATCCGTGACTCCTGCGGCTGCTGAGGAGGTGCCGAGCGCTGGTTGCGTCGGGAGCGACTGGCCTCCTGACGTGACGCCCGGATCAGACCCGGCGCAGGACCGCGACCACCTTGCCCAGGATGGACGCCTGATTGCCGTCGATGGGGGAGTAGGCCGGGTTGTGCGGCAGCAACCACACCTGGCCGTCGGTGCGCTTGAAGGTCTTCACCGTCGCCTCGTCGCCGAGCAGGGCCGCCACGATGTCGCCGTTGTCGGCGGACGGTTGCTGCCGCACCACCACGAAGTCGCCGTCGCAGATGGCCGCCTCGATCATCGAGTCACCGCTCACCTCCAGCAGGAACAGGGTGCCCTCGCCGACCAGCTGCTTGGGCAGTGGGAAGACGTCTTCGACACGCTCCTCGGCCAGGATCGGGCCGCCGGCCGCGATGCGGCCGACGACGGGCACGTTCACCGCCTCGGGCAGAGCGTCGCCGATGCCGGTGACGTCGACGGCCTCCTGCTCGGGTTCGGGTGCCGGCTCGGCCTTCGACAGTGACTCGGGTAGTCGCACCTCCATAGCCCGCGGCCGGTTGGGGTCGCGGCGCAGGTAACCCTTGGCCTCGAGCGCACGGAGTTGGTGGGAGACGCTGGACGGCGAGGCCAACCCGGCCGCTTCGCCGATCTCGCGGATCGTCGGAGGGTAGCCCCGGGTGCTCACCGCCAGATGAATCAACTCCAGGATGCGGCGCTGCCGCGGGGTGAGGCCCTCGATGTCGGCCGGACCGTCGGGGAGTTGGGTGATCTTGGCCATCTCGAGCTGCTGAGCCACCTCGGCATTGCTCGGGCGGCCGACGCCCATCTTCGGTGGTTGCTTCGGTGGACGGCCGCGCCGCGGGGTCTTGTCGAACGGATTCCTGCCTGCCATGTGCACAGAGTAGGCGAAGAATCGTTCGATTCATACGTTTGTTCGAGCGTGTCGCGAACATCTGGAACGGTCGGTCGCGTCGGCCCCGGACTCCTGTCGGCGGGGCGCCGACCCAGGCCGGTGGGGATCGCCGCGGGGGCGCGTCGGAAACTGTCAGTGCGGCCGTGTTGACTCGCTGTCATCAATCGAACGATCGAGAACAACTGTACGAATAAGGGTTGCGCCCGCGACGATCGCGGGTAAGAATGACCGTCGAACGTATGTTCGAGGAAGGGAGTGCGAGATGAGTGCGGTGCTGGTTGAGGAGATGGTGATCACCCCGACGACCGCCCGGCCGCGGTGGCGGCATGTCCCGCAGGGGCGCGGGCCGATCGCGCGTCCGAGCCATCCCGGAACGCCGGGCGGACGGCCCGCGGCGGCGACTGCCCCGCTGGTCCGGGCCCGGGTGGCCGAGCCGGTGGCGATCGCCGTCGGGCAGGGTTTGCAGCTGACCCGGCGGGGCCTGGCGGTGGTGATGACGGTGTTCCTCGGTGCGGTGGCGGCCGGTGTGCTCACCCTGGTGGCTGGCTTCCTAGCGGTGCCGAACGAGCCCGCAGGGCCGCCGGTCGCGGCGGCGGCGCACCTGGCTTGAGTCCCGGCGTCGCGGTCGCCGGCGACCGGCCGGTGTGGCTTCCAGCCGGTGGGTGGCGAGTCTTTGTGGCGCGCGACAAGGTCCGTCGGTAGACCCGTCCGCTCGCCGCCATGCTCGGCTCAGGCCACTTCGCAAGAACCCCGCGTGGGGGTGTTCCGCATCGAACTCCGAACGACACGCCGCGCGTGGTTGCGTTGGGGTTGCCAGCGACCTATCGTCTACATGTAGTAGTTACAGAGCTGTGGTTCATCCACAGATTGTGGTTCCGTCCACAGGGTCATCCACAGCTGGTACACACAACGCTCCACAGGTGAGGCCCGTGGAAGCGGTCGTTCATCGTTGAAGACGAAAGGGGGTCGGTGCTCGTGCATTGCCCGTATTGCCGTCACACCGACTCGCGCGTCCTGGACTCACGGGTGGCCGAAGACGGTGCCGCGATCCGCCGGCGGCGTCAGTGTCCGTCCTGCGAGCGCCGGTTCACCACGCTCGAACAGATGCAGCTCGTCGTCGTGAAGCGCTCCGGTGTGGTCGAGCCATTCTCCCGCGAGAAGGTGGTGACCGGGGTCCGCAAGGCATGCAAGGGCCGGCCGGTTTCCGAAGCCGACCTGGCGAGGCTCGGTCAGCAGGTCGAGGAGGCACTGCGCGCGAGCGGCCAGGCTGAGATCCCGGCCGACGATGTCGGCTTGGCGATCCTCGGTCCGCTGCGCACGCTCGACGCCGTGGCCTACCTCCGCTTCGCCTCCGTGTACAAGCACTACAGCTCGGTCGACGACTTCGCGGCCGAGATCGAGAACCTGCGCGGCCAACTGGTCGCCCCCCGTTGAGCAGTCACCCCCACGCTGCAGCACCAGCGTCGACACAACCCGAGAGAAGGCATCAGTCATGACCGAAACTGCCCGCGCCGGAAGCCGCCGATCCGCCAAGCGGCCGGGGCTGACCGTCGAGCGCGTGTTCACCGCCGAAGGGGTCCACCCCTACGATCAGGTCACCTGGGAGCCTCGCGATGTCGTCCAGACCAACTGGAAGACCGGCGAGGCCGTGTTCGAGCAGCGCGGCACCGAGTTTCCGGACTTCTGGAGCGTCAACGCGTCCACCATCGTCACCACCAAGTACTTCCGCGGTGCGCTCAACACCCCGGCGCGGGAGACCAGCCTGCGGCAGCTCATCGACCGGGTGGTGACCACCTATCGGCGGGCCGGCGAGGACAACGGCTACTTCGCCACCGCCGACGATGCGGAGATTTTCGAGCACGAGTTGACCTGGATGCTGCTGCACCAGTACTTCAGCTTCAACTCGCCGGTCTGGTTCAACGTGGGCACCAAGTCGCCGCAGCAGGTCAGCGCCTGCTTCATCCTCAGCGTCGACGACTCGATGGACTCGATCCTGAACTGGTACAAGGAAGAGGGCTTCATCTTCAAGGGTGGCTCGGGTGCCGGCCTGAACCTGTCCCGGATCCGTTCCAGCAAGGAACTGCTCTCCTCGGGTGGGACGGCGTCCGGCCCGGTCAGCTTCATGCGCGGTGCCGACGCTTCGGCGGGCACCATCAAGTCCGGCGGTGCCACCCGGCGGGCCGCCAAGATGGTGGTGCTCGACGTCGATCACCCCGACATCGAAGAGTTCATCGAGACCAAGGCGCGCGAAGAGGAGAAGATCCGTGCGCTGCGCGACGCCGGCTTCGACATGGACCTGGGCGGCAAGGACATCGTCAGCGTCCAGTACCAGAATGCGAACAACTCCGTCCGGGTCAGCGACGAGTTCATGCGCGCTGTCGAGGACGGCACCGACTTCGGCCTGCGCGCCCGGATGACCGGCGAGGTGATCGATACTGTCGATGCCCGCGCGCTGTTCGGCAAGATGGCGAAGGCCGCCTGGGAGTGCGCCGACCCCGGCATTCAGTACGACGACACCATCAACGCCTGGCACACCAACCCCGAGACCGGCCGGATCACGGCGTCCAACCCGTGCTCGGAGTACATGAGCCTCGACAACAGCTCGTGCAACCTGGCCAGCCTCAACCTGCTCAAGTTCCTGCGCGACGACGACACCTTCGACGCGGCCACCTTCGTGAAGGCCGTCGAGCTGGTGATTACCGCCATGGACATCTCGATCTGCTTCGCCGACTTCCCGACCGAGGCGATCGGGCAGACCACCCGTGACTACCGTCAGCTGGGGATCGGCTACGCCAACCTGGGGGCGCTGCTGATGGCCGTCGGCCGCGGGTACGACTCCGAGGGCGGCCGGGCGCTGGCGGCGTCCATCACCTCGCTGATGACGGCCACCAGCTACCGGCGTTCCGCCGAACTGGCGGCCATCGTCGGCCCCTACGCCGGGTATGCGCGCAATGCGTCCGCCCACCAGAAGGTGATGCGCAAGCATCAGGCGGCCAACGACGAGGTGCGTGTCTTCACCACGCTCGACTCGACGGTGCACGACGTGGCGACCGCCGAATGGGCCAAGGTGGTCACCCTGGGTGGGTCCAACGGCTTCCGCAACGCGCAGGCGTCCGTGCTGGCGCCGACCGGCACCATCGGCTTCATGATGGACTGCGACACCACCGGTATCGAGCCCGACTTCTCGCTGGTCAAGTTCAAGAAGCTGGTCGGCGGCGGGTCGATGCAGATCGTGAACCAGACCATCCCGCACGCGCTGAAGCGGCTCGGCTACACCGAAGAGACCGTCGAGGCGATCGTCGAGTACATCTCCGAGCACGGCCACGTGGTGAACGCCCCGGGCCTGAAGACCGAGCACTACGAGGTCTTCGACACCGCGATGGGTGAGCGGGCGATCAAGCCGATGGGCCACGTCCGGATGATGGCGGCGACCCAGCCGTTCTTGTCCGGCGCCATCTCCAAGACGGTCAACCTGCCCGAGACGGCCACCGTCGAAGAGATCGCCGAGGTCTACCTGCAGGGCTGGAAGCTCGGTTTGAAGGCGCTGGCCGTCTATCGCGACAACTGCAAGGTCGGCCAGCCGCTCTCCGACGCCAAGAAGCAGGCAGAGCCGGCCGCCGTCGAGGCTGCGCCGAAGCCTGAGGTGCGGGTCGAGTACCGGCCCCGCCGGCAGCGCCTGCCCAAGTCGCGGGCCAGCCGGACGACCTCGTTCGCAGTGGGTGGTGCCGAGGGTTACATGACCGCCGGCGCCTACGACGATGGACGCCTCGGCGAGGTCTTCCTGAAGCTCGGCAAGCAGGGCTCGACCCTGGCCGGCGTGATGGACGCCTTCTCGATCGCGATCTCCATCGCGCTGCAGTACGGCGTCCCGCTGGAGAGCTACGTGCAGAAGTTCACCAACATGAAGTTCGAGCCGGCGGGCATGACCGACGACGCCGACATCCGGATGGCACAGTCGATCATCGACTACATCTTCCGGCGGCTGGCGCTCGACTACCTGTCCTTCGACGAGCGCGCCGAGCTGGGCATCTACACCTCGGCCGAGCGGGCCCGCTACGTCGAGACCGGCTCGTATATCTCCGAGGAGGACGAGGCCAACCTGATCGACTCCGAGGCGCTGAAGAACGACGCCGGCGACGACGTCCGGGTCCACGAAGAGGGACCGATTCAGCCGGCGCTGGTCGAGGCCAGGCCGCATTCGACCGCCGAGGTGCTGGAGAAGATCTCCGGCATGGCGATCGACGCGCCGCTGTGCCTCACCTGCGGCACCAAGATGCGGCGCAGCGGCAGCTGCTACATCTGCGAGGGCTGCGGCAGCACCAGCGGCTGCAGCTGAGCACTCGGCGCGGGGCGAGGGACGGGCTCCCTCGCCCCGCGCCGCTGTTTGACGGAAAGGACGAGGCGCTATGGCTGACGAGATCGTTGCGCTCTACGACGAGCAGGGACGCGAATGCGGTTCCGCGCCGCGCTCACGGATGCGGGCGGAGAACCTCCGGCATGCGGCGACCTGCATCGTGCTGCGGGACAGTACGGGCCGGATCTTCCTGCATCGGCGGACGATGACCAAGGACATGTTTCCCGGGCTGTGCGATTTCGCCGCGGGTGGCGTCCTGGCTGCCGGTGAGGATCCCTACGCGGGCGCCGTCCGCGAGTTGGCCGAAGAACTCGGCATCGACGGGGTCGATCTCGAGGTGGTCGGGGAAGCGGACTACGCCGACGACCGCTCGCGCTACCACGCCTTCCGCTACACCGCGGTCTCGGACGGCCCGGTCACCCTGCAGCCCGAAGAGGTCGCCTGGGGCGACTGGGTGAGCGTGGCGGAACTGCGCAACCGGATCCGGTCCAACCCGGAGGACTTCGTGCCGGACACCCTCGTGCTGTGGGAGACCTGGCTCGCCGATCTCGGCTGACCTTGCTGGACGAGCGGCTCGAGACTCGAATCTTTCTGTGGGAAGGGGGTTTCGACAAGCTCAACCAACGGATGCGGCAGAGCGTCTCGGATTTCAGACGTACATGCCGGTGCCGTAGCGGGTACGGGGCAGGCAGTGTGACATGGGGTGCGGAATCTCTGGGGGAGTGGCTGATTGTCGTTGGTCGACCTTGTCGAGACCGGAGCGCACGTCCGCTGGCAAGGGGTTTCGACAAGCTCAACCACCGGTGGTTGCGTTGCTCAATGATTCCTTAGGACGTTCATCTCTTTGGAGGAGCCGTGACTTCGTTGCCGACCACAACCCGTCCCGCTGCCGGACATGCATCGTTCGACCGGATGTGGGCCGAGTTGCGGCCGGTCGGACGGCATGCCGCGACCGGGGGCTACCGGCGGTTCGCCTGGACGAGTGAGGACGGCACGCTGCGGGAATGGTTCGCCGCCGAGGCAGCCCGACGCGGACTCGACGTGGTTACCGACCGGGTGGGTAACCTGTGGGCCTGGCGGGGCGATCCGGACGCCGCGGTAGCCGCAGGCACGCCCGGACTGGTACTCGGCTCGCACCTCGACTCGGTTCCCGACGGCGGCGCCTTCGACGGGCCGCTGGGCGTCGTGTCGTCGTTCGCCGCCCTGGATCAACTCGACGCCGCGGGCTTCCAACCAACCCGTCCGCTGGGCATCGCCTGCTTCGGTGACGAGGAGGGCGCCCGGTTCGGGATCGCCTGCGCCGGGTCACGGCTGCTGACCGGAGCAATGACCGCCGAGCGGGGCCTGGCCCTGGTCGATGCCGACGGCACCACCATGGCGGACGCGATGCGAGCCGGCGGACACGACCCTGCCGCAGTCGGGCGCGATGGCGAGACCCTGCGCCGGATCGGCACCTTCCTCGAACTGCACGTCGAACAGGGCCGTGCGCTCGGCGACCCCGGCCATCCTGCTGAGGGGCCGGTGGCGGTCGGCTCGTCGATCTGGCCGCACGGCCGCTGGCGCTTCGACCTGGCCGGACGCGCCGACCATGCCGGCACCACCCGGCTGGAGGACCGCGACGACCCGATGCTGATCGCGGCCGAGGTGATCCAGCAGGCTCGGGCGTCCGCGCAGAGCCACGGCTGCGTCGCCACCGTCGGCAAGCTCCGGGTGCTGCCCAACGGGGTCAACGCGATCCCGTCGCTGGTGCAGACCTGGCTGGACGCCCGCGGCGCCGACGCGCGCGCCGTCCGGAACACGGTCAGCCATCTCGCCAGCACCGTCGGCCGGACCGCCATCGAAGAGTCCTGGACCGAGGCCACCGACTTCGACGCCCCGCTGGTTCGCCGACTCTCCGAACTGCTTGACGGGGCGCCGGTGCTGGCCACCGGTGCCGGCCACGACGCCGGCATCCTCGCCACCGCCGGCGTCCGGACCGGGATGCTGTTCGTCCGCAACCCGACCGGAATCTCGCACTCGCCCGCCGAGCACGCCGAGACCGACGACTGCCATGCCGGCGTGGACGCCCTGGTCCGGGTAGTCGAAGACCTGGCAGGAGAGCCCGCATGACCAGGACCTGCGCTGAACGTCCGGTCCGACTCGCGCGGCCCCGCCTCGCGACCGGTAGTGTCGGTCGCCAGGCAAGGCCCGGGGAGTCAGCATGATGCGCTACTGGCTCGAGCATGCGTGGCTTCCGGACGGCGTGGCCGACGGGGTTCTCGTCGAGGAGCATGACGGTCGCTTCGCCGAGGTCGTCCCGAATGTCCGGATCGCGCCAGCCGACGCGACCGTGCTTCACGGCCTGGTGCTGCCCGGCCTGGCCAACGTCCACTCGCACGCCTTCCACCGGGCGCTGCGCGGCCGCACCCACGGCGACGGCGGCACCTTCTGGACCTGGCGGGAACGCATGTACGCCATCGCCGGACGGCTCACCCCCGACAGCTACCGGCAGCTCGCCACCGGCGTCTACGCCGAGATGGCCGCCGCCGGCATCAGCTGTGTGGGGGAGTTCCACTACCTGCACCACCAGCCGGACGGCCAGCCCTACGCCGAACCCAACGCGATGGGTCTCGCCCTGGTCGAGGCGGCCGCCGCGGCCGGCGTCAGGATCACCTTGCTCGACACCTGCTACCTGGCCGGCGGGCTGAGCGCCGAGGGTCATCTCGCGTTGGACGGGCCGCAGATTCGCTTCGGCGACGGAACCGCGACGGACTGGCAGACCCGCGTGGAACGGATGGCTCCCGCCGGAGCGACGCCGCTCGATGGCCATGCCCGGTTGGGTGCCGCGATCCATTCGGTCCGTGCCATTCCTCGCGATCAGCTGCCGGTGGTCGCCGCCGCGGCAAGGCGAAACGCGCTGCCGCTGCACGTCCACCTCTCCGAGCAGCCGGCCGAGAACGAGGCGACCATCGGCCACTACGGCCACACGCCGACCGAACTGCTCGCCTCCGCCGACGCCCTCGGACCGGACACCACCGCCGTCCACGCGATTCACCTGAGCGAGCGGGACATCGACCTGCTGGGTTCGTCGAGGACGGCGATCTGCGCCTGCCCGATCACCGAATCCGACCTGGCCGACGGCATCGGACCGTTCCCGGCGCTGCAACGAGCCGGCAGCTCGCTCTGCCTGGGCAGCGACCAGCACGTCGAGATCGACCTGCTCGGCGAGGGCCGCCGCTTAGAACAGCACGAACGCCTCGCCTCCGGACGCCGCGGCACCTTCGCCCCCGACGACCTGCTCCGCTTCGCGACTGAGGCCGGCCACCGCACCCTCGGCTGGACCGACGCCGGCCGGATCGAGCCCGGCGCCCGCGCCGACCTGGTCGCCATCGACCTGAACAGCCCCCGCACCGCGGGCTCAGAGCCGTCCCAGCTCGTGATGTCGGCCACGGCTGCCGACATCACCGACGTGATCGTTGACGGACGCCCGGTCGTCCGCGACCGCGTCCACCGGCTTGGCGACATAGGCGCCCTGCTCACAGAGGCGATCTCGCTCTCAACCCGTTGACTTGAGTCGCGAAGCTGGAACCCGCGCGTGGCTAGCCAAGAGTCTTTGGGTGGGCTGGTGGCCGTCGCTCTCTGGCTGTCTAGGGACACGCTGATTCTCGTTGGTCGAGCCTGTCGAGACCTTGAACGACCCGGCGTTGGCGAGGGTTTCGAGCTCAACCAGCGACAGTTGCGCTGATCAGCACTTCCTGGGTGCGCAGATGGCGATGGTCCATCTGCGCACAATGGGGGTTACGATGGAGGTATGTCCCATCCGCTGGTCACCTTCGATCCTGACGACATCCGCGACAACACGACCGATGCCGGACTGCCGGAGTGGGCGCGGCTCCTGGTCGATCAGGTCAGGGAGGCTGCCGCCTCGGGGCAGACAGTGACCGTGTCCGTGCAGGAGCGGATGCTCACCCCTGAGCAGGTGGGGCGACGGCTGAACATGCATCGATCGACCGTCGTCCGCAAGATCCTCGCCGGTGAGATTCGGGCTGTGAAGGTCGGCAACCGGCACCGCATTCCGTACTCGGAGTTTCAGCGGTTCCGCGACAGTGTGCTCGACAGGCTCGCACGTGTGTCCGCGCCCGATGTCGAGGCGGAACTGTTCGGCGACCAGTGAATGAACCGCTGATCGTCTTCGCGGATGCGAACATCCTGGCCAAGCCCGTCACCCGCACCCTGATCCTGCGTTGGTCGATGCTTCCTCAATCAGCCGCGAGTGCGGTGGCCGAAGCCTCCCTGGAGGCCGCCAGCGTCGCCACAGCGCCGGCGATCAACGGGACGGCGATCGTGAACAGTCCAGCGGCCAGCCAGGGCAGCACCACCACCGGTTCCGCGTCGTCCCAGCTGGTGGAGATCACCGCCAGCGGTGCCCCGAGCGCCATCCCGAGCAACGATCCCAGACCGGATGCCAACAAGCCCAGCACGGCGGCCTGCGCCATCGCCAGCTGGCGGGTCAACGCCGGCGGCGCACCGACCGCGGTGAAGGTGGCCAGGAACGGACGCAGGTCGGCCGCGGCCAGGATCGTCGACATCGCCGCGCCGATCACGGCCAGCAGGGCGAGGGTGCCGGCGATCAGCCACAGCACCGGCTGCGGCTCCGGCACGAAGCCGTGCTCAACCTCGACCCGGACGCCAGGGGCGGCCAACGCTTCGCGTAGCGCCGCCTCGGTCGCAGGGGAGATCGGGCCGTCCGGGTTGTCCACCAACAGCTGCCAGGACTTCACCGACCAGCCGAGGGCGGCGGCGGTGGAGGTGCTGGCCAACACCGAGTAGCGGGCCGGCGACGCACCGCGGCCGATCACCTCGGTGCTGATCGCCAGTGCCGGGAGCCACTCGGTTCGCTGCTTCGCCCGCACCATGTAGTCGACATAGGCGACGTGCAGGCGCCCCCGGTCCAACTCGTTCACCGAGGTGCCCTCGAATCCAGGCACCGGCTCGGTGTTCACCAGCAGCCTGCCGTGCGTCAAGGCGTCGGCCTGCGCGGCGTCCAACCCGAACAACCGCACCAGGTCGGCCGTGGCGCCGACCAGGACGCCGGAGCCGGGGTAGGCGACCACCGAGCGGCAGCGTGGCGTCGCCCGACCCTGCCTGTCGAACAGGTCGGCGGCCGTGCAACCCTTCCGCAACCCTGCGATGTCGAGCGTGTCCCCCTCATCGCCACCAGGCTTGGGCACGGACACGCCCGCCACCGGCGTGGTGCGTAGCCTCGGGTCGACGGAACGAACGGTGGCGGCGACGCCGGCCCGGCCCGACTCGCTCTCCACACCTGCGACGACGGCCTGGCCGGCGCGGGTGATCGGGATGTAACGCCGGGTCTGGTCGGCGTCGACGCTGCCCATCGCCGTCCACACGGCGGTGAGGATCAGCACGCCGCCGGCCACCGACGCGACGATCGCGGTCGCCCGGCCACGGTGCCGGGCCAGGTCGCGCAGCGCCATCCTCAGGGCGACCGGGGCGCCGGCACCCAGCCGGGCCAGCATGCGCAGCAGCGCCGGCGTGCTGAGCAGGAGGCCGGCCAGCGCGGCCAGCCCGCCGCCCAGGGCGATCCAGGTAATGATCGAGTTCCCATCACGGGGTAGCGTGATCGACCACCAGGTCGCGGCCACGCCGGCGGCGAGTAGCAGGACGCCGGCGATCGGCGCGCCGCGTCCGGGCGGAGCCGAGCGGGTGGTGCCGCTCAACGCCGAGACCAGTGACAGCCGGGCCAGGCCACGGGTGGTCACCAGTGCCGAGCCGAGCGCGGTCAGCGTCCCCAGTGCGAGCAACAGCGCCAAAGCCACCACGGGCACGTCCAGCGGACCGTGCGTTTCGGCCGGATCCGACGCCCACACCGGCCACAGTGCGATGCCCGCCCCTGTGCCGACCAGGGTGCCGGTGATGGTGGCCGTCGAACCGAGTAGCAGAGCTTGCCCGAGCGCGACCCGGCGCAACTGCCGTGGATCGGCACCGTTGAGGGCGGCCAATGCCAGACTGTGCCGTTGGCGCGCGGCGCCGATCGCGAACGCCGGTCCGACCAGCAGTGCGACCTCCACCAGGCCGACGACCAGTGCGACGTCGCCGATTCCGGCACCGGGCCCGGACGGCGGTAGCGGACGCGGGGGGTGGGCGACGATCTCGACGCTGGTGGTCGTGAAGCCGTGGCCGGCCAGCCGGGTCGCGTCCTCCCAGGTCACCGGCTGAGCGCCGGGCACCAGGAACCCCAGTTCGTCGCTCGTCTGTTGGGGGTAGCCGAGCAGGTCGTAGCTGCCGAGCAGCTGTACGTCGGCGCGTCCGACCATTGTGTAGCCGGACGTCGTGTCGCCGAGGGTGAGCCGGACGTCCCCGCTGGTCGGCAGGCCGGACCGGACGCCGCGTGCGGTGACCAGCACCTCGCTCGGTGTGGCCGGCAGCCGTCCTTCGGTCAGCCGGATCACGTCGGCCATCGCCGGGCTTCGCGGATCGACGCCGACCATGATCAGCCCGACTTCGGCGACGCCGAAGGTGGGACTGGACGAGGTGATCGCGTTCACCGGCCGGTGGAGGAATCGAGCAACCGCGGCCTGGCGCGAGGCCAGCGACTTTCCCCAGCCGGGCAGCGTCGGCGCCTCGGCCGATGTCGGCTCGTCGTCGGGAACCACGTCGCCCTCACTGTTTAGCGAGGGTTCGAACGGATGTCCCCACCAGTTGATGACGGCCTGGTTCCCGCCGGTCGCCAGCCGTGCCCGCTCGATCGGTGACAGGTCGAACGAGGCGACCAGTACCTGGGTGGCAGCCAGCAATGCCACCGGGACGGCGATCATCAGCCAGACGAACCAGCTCCGTGCGCGATCGCGCCGGACGTCGCGGCGCGCCATCCGCAGCGCCAGCCGCCATCCGGTCCACCAGGAGCGGGTTCGGGGTTGGGCCGGTCCGAGCGGGACGTCGGACGCCGTCCGGGCTGCGATGGCGGTGCTCACGCCGGCACCCGCTCGGCGCGGACCGCGGTGCCGTCCACCACGACGCCGTCGCGCAGGTAGATCACCCGGTCGGCCCAGGCCGCGTGCCGCGGCTCGTGGGTGACCAGCAGCCCGGCCGCGCCGCCGTCGCAACGGGCCCGCAGCACCGCCAGCACCTCTTCGCCGGTCACCGAGTCGAGCGCGCCGGTCGGCTCGTCGGCCAGCACCAGCCGACGTTCGCCGACCAGGGCACGGGCGATCGCCACCCGCTGCTGTTGCCCGCCGGAGAGCTGGTCGGGAAACCGGTCGGCCAGCCCGCCCAGGCCGAGGTCCTTGAGGACGGCACGGGCGTCCTGCCGGGCCGCCAGGGCCGGCTGGCCGTCCAACTCGAGGGGGAGAGCGATGTTCTCGGCGGCGGTGAGGGCCGGAATCAGGTTGTAGCTCTGGAAGACCACCCCGACCCGGCGGCGACGCAGTTGCGCCAGCTGTTCGGGTTTCAGCCCGCTGAGCACGACACCGTCAATGGTGACCTGGCCGCTGGTCGGCTGGTCCAGCGCCCCAGCCAGGTTCAGCAGGGTCGATTTGCCGCTCCCGGACGGCCCCATCACCGCGACCAGTTCGCCGGGCCACACCTCCATCGACACCCCGCGCAGGGCGTGCACCAGCGTTTCGCCGCTGCCGTGGGTGCGGATGATGTCGGTGAGCCGCAGAGCGGGCGCGGTCATCGCCGAGCCTCGACGGTCTCGTCGTCGGTGACGTCCACCGTTGCGGCGGGCGGGAGCGCACCGTACCGGGCGACGCTGGCCTCCACCTGGTCGAGCCAGCGGATCTCAGCCTCGGCCGCGAACAACTGGTGCTCGACCACCATCAACCACGCCAGGTCCGCGGCCGGATCGATGGACTGCTTCAGCCGAGTCAGTTGCTGCAGCCGGTGCATGCTCGCCGAGCGCTGGGCCTGGGCGACCGTGGCCGACTCCACGTCGGGGGAGGTGATGGCGATGGCGAGCTTGATCACCAGTTCGTCGCGGGGTGCAGACTGCCGGTCGACCGGGGTGCGCCACCACTGGGTCACCGCGTCGTGTCCCGCAATGGTGAGCGAGTACCGGATGCGTCCCTCGGAATCGCTCTCGCCGGCGGTGACCAGGCCGTCGCGCTCCAGCCGGTCCAGGGTGGTGTACACCTGCCCGACGTTCACCGGCCAGGTACTTCCGGTGCGCTGCTCGAAGCCTGCCTTGAGTTCGGCGCCATAGCGCGGACCCTCCGCCAGCAAAGCCAGCAGTCCCAGTCGTACAGACATCAGCGACTCCTACATACTCGGTATATCTCCTGGTCGATGAGTGTATACCGAGTATGTCTGGCGATGCCGAGGGTGGCCGTGCGTGTCGCGGGCGAACGCCGGGGTCTCGGGTCCGGTGGTCAGGCCACGCTGCCGACCGTGACCAGGACGCCGGCCAGCACCAGTGCGCTCAGCGCCACTTCAATGAGCCCGATGGTGAGCGGACGAACCGGGCCGGATCGAGCCAGTCGCGCCAGTGCCACGGTGCGGATCGTCGTCGCAGCGAAGATCGCCGTCCAGATCAGCCCGGGGAACCAACCCCACAGCGGCACGCTGACCGCCGTCCAGCCGAGGTGCCAGACGGTGGAGGCACCCTCGATGTGAGGGTTGCCACGCTCACGGATCAGACTCTTCACGTGCAGCACCGTGCCGAAGAAGTAGCCGAACAGGGTGCCGGCAAGCAGCAGAGCGGTCTGTGCCTCGGGCCAGTCCGCGAGAAGCGCCGCAGGTGATCGGGAGGCGAGGACGACGGTGCTCAGGCAGGCCGCGGCAGTGGTCAGCGCCCCGCCGAGCAGGGCGCGCTCATTGCGGTGTTGCGCCAGCCAGAGCGCGGGAGCCAGCAGCGCGATGACGGGCGGCAGCCAGTGCAGCAGGGTCCAGCCGCCGAGCGCCAGGGCGACCAGGCCGACGCCCAGCGTGAGGGCCGCATAGGCCAGCATCGCCGGCCGATAGCGTCCGCGCCGCACGGGAGCGCTCTTCAACCATTGCGAGGTGGCGTGGAAGGCGAAGTAGCCGAGCACGCAGCAGATGGCCAGGAACGGGGCATAGGTCGAGCCGGCTGGACGAAGGGCCAGACCTGCCGCGATCGGTACCGCCAGCATCGCCCACGCGCCGTGCTGGTTGGGGATCCACCCAGCGGATGCACGACCGGCCACGGGAGCCAGCCTAAGCGAGTTGATTGGCTCGCGCCGGGGGTCCGTCACGATCAGGCCGAGGAGTCCTCATCCACTGTCGGTCGAGCGTGTCGCGACCGCGAACGATTCAGGGTTGACAAGGGTTTCGACAAGCTCAACCAGCGGTGGGCCGGCGGAGTGGGGCGGGTTTCGACAGGCTCAACCTGCGGTGCTCAACCAACGGGGGGTCGGTCCTCTGCGGGCGCGGTCGGCTCGGGGTCGGGCTCCGCGCGGCTCTGTCGCACCTGCCGGATGATGAACCAGGCCAGGCCGGCGAGTGCCACCAGGCCGGCACCCCACGCGACGGCGGGGGAGTGCTCCCACAGCAGTGAGAACGCCTCGAAGCCGACGAAACCGACCGAGCCGTAGAGAAATGCCCAGGCGATCGATCCGACGATCGTCGCCGGGATGTACCGCATCAGCGGCATCCGGGCCGCGCCGGCCGCCAGGTTGATCACCGTCTGCACGCCGACGGTGAGGAAGGACACGCTCACCGCCGGCGCGCCCCAGCGGTTCAGACGCTCGACTGCCGTGCGGTAGCCGGGAGTATCCATCCAGCGTGCGACGCGGGTCCGGGACGCCCCCCGCGCGACCAGGCGTCCGGCCCAGTAGGTGGCGTTCGAGCGGGTCAACACGATGACGAACAGGGCGGCGACGATCACCGGGAAGGGCGCGTCCCATTGGGTCGGATCCACCACACCACCTTCCGTCGCCGTGGATCTGGGCTCAGTCTAGGGCGGTGATATCGGCGTTCTGCGCCGGGACCGGCGCCCGCATGGCGCGAGTGAGCCAGACCATCCCTGTCGCGAGCAGCGCAAGCCCGATCAGCGACCCGAGGTCGCTCGGATGCAGCACGGTGCCGTACCGCCACACCAGTGCGGTGCCGGCGGTGAGCACCAGGTAGGCGCCGACGGCACCCCGGCCCGGCGGCTGCGCCAGCGGCGGAATCAGGGCGTACTCGAGGCGTCCGATCAGCGGGACGAGCGCCACGATCAGCAGCCAGGTCACCAGCACCACCGCCGGCTGGGAGACCAGCCCGCCGGTCAGGCCAGGCATCAGCCGGGACACGCCGAACAGCAGACCGCCGGCCAGGGTGATGCAGGGGATGTGCCACAGGTAGGTGGTCACCGCCAGGGCGTTCGCCACGCCAAGGCCCCGCTCCACGCGGCGCGGCAGCGTCCGGGCCACCCCGGCCCGTTCCAGCAGGCCCAGCACGGCGGTCTGGCCACAGCCCAGCACGATCATCGCCACCGTGGGCGGCAGCACGTTCGCGATCGGAATGTCGCCCAGGCCGATGGACGACGCCGGATACCCGAGCCCGAACACCAGCACCGGGATCGCAGCCGCCGCCGCGACCAGCACCGCTCCAGGAACCCACACCGGGCCACGCCGGAACCAGCCGCGGTGATAGGCGATACCGAGCTGGTGGCACATCGGCCACACGGTGAGCTGGTTCCAGTAGCGAAGCTGCGGGTCGCCGGCCGCGAACGACCAGGCATCGACAGCGGCCGCCAGCACGGTCAAGGCAGCCAACGGCCATGCCCCGAAGCGGTCGTGCAGGGTGACCATCAACGGCGCCAGCCCGACGATCACCAGGTAGATCGCCACGAACCACAACAACTGAGCGAACTGAACGCTCAGGCCGATGCTGACCTCCGCCGAATACAGCCAGGCGCCGGCAGTGCTCAGCACGGTCGCGAAGCCGGTGAACAACAACAGCGGGCCGACCAGGCGGCGTGCCCGGGCCGCCAGATAGTACGGGTAGCCCCGGCCCTCGGCGCGCATCCGGTCGATCACCAGGGCATGTGCGAACCCGCCCGCGATGAAGAACAGCGGAATGATCATTACGAACCAGCTCGCCGTCCACCAGGCCGCGTGCGGCTGCGGCGCCCACGGCAGCACCGTCGGCAGGTCGTCCACCACCACGACCTGGTAGAGCAGGCAGTGGAAGGTGACCACCACGACCACGGACAGGGCCCTGGACAGGTCGATCAGGTGGTTGCGCGGCGACATCGGCCGTCATGCTACGTGACCGGCCGTCCCGGACAAGGCTAGGTTGGACGCGTGGACGACCCGAACAACGCCAGCGAGGTGTACGGCTTCGACTTCGACCGCAGCACCGACGAGGCATGGTCGAAGTTCGCCGGACGCCTCGGCGAGGTGATCTCGCACATGGATCCCGGCTCTTCGCTGCGGATCGGTTCGCTGGCTACCGAGCAGGAGGGTACTGCGCCGTTCGTGGTGTTCCGCTGCTCCGGCGGCGACGTCCTGCTGGTAGAGGCCGCCGGCAATGCGGCATTGAGCGAGGAATTCCAGCTCACCACTGCCCAGCTGACCGCTCTGGAGGAGTTGGGTTGGGAACCGCCGAACGTCGACGGCCCGCACCCCACGCCGAACTTCTGGCGCACCGGCAGCCAGGAGAATGCCGCCGAGTTGGCGGTGGCCGCCGCGGGGGTGCTCCGCGACGTCTACGGGGTGCCCCACCCGGCGTTCCTGGCGCCCGACCAGCTGGCCGAGATCCTCACCCCGCCCGGAGCCCGCGAGGCGCCGACCCGCACCTTCGACGAGGATGACCTGGCCGGCCGGCTGGTCGCCAGCAAGTCCGACCTGGACCGGCTGATCGGTGCCGAGCTCACCGAACTGCTCGGCCATCAGCCGCTGCAGGACGCGGACGGCGACTTCGCACTCCGGGTCGGTTCCACGATGGTCTTCGTCCGGGCCACCACCGACGCGCAGGAGGTGTTGGTGTTCTCGGCGGTGGTTCACGACGTGGACGGGCGCAGCCGCGCGATGGAAGTGCTGAGCGACCTAAACACCGAAGCCCGCTTCGTCCGGTTCATGCTGATCAAGGACCGGGTGTTCGTGTCCCTGTCGATCTTCGCCCAACCGTTTGTCCCCGCGCATCTGCAGCAGGCGTTGCGGACGGTGTCGGTGGTCGCCGACGAGATCGATGAGCACCTGGCGTCCAAGCTACGCGGCCGGACCACCTTCACCTCGGAGGCCTGACGACCTGCGGCCCGCCCACCGCTGATCGAGCTTGTCGAGGGTGGCGGCAGCCGAGCTGATCAAGACGCACCTGCCCGACATTCGGCTGCGGGTGGTCAACGTGGTCGACCTGATGACGCTGAAGCGACCCAAAGACCACCCCCACGCCATGAGCGAGCTCGACTTCAACGAGCTGTTCACCGACAACCGCGACGTGATCTTCGCCTTCCATGGCTACCCGGGCGCTATCCACCAACTGGTGCACGGCCGTCAGGACGCCGACCGCTTCCGGGTCCGCGGCTTCATCGAGCAGGGCACCACCACCACGCCGTTCGACATGGTGGTGCGCAACCGGGCGTCGCGCTACCACCTGGTGATGGACGTGCTGAACAACATGAAGGTGACCCGGCGCGGATCGGGCGACCTGATGCGGTTCTGCCCGCGCCAGCTGGCCCGGCATCAGAGCTACAACGTGGAACACCTCGAAGACATGCCGGAAGTGCGGGACCGGAAACTGGGGGTCGCGTCCGAAAGGCAGTAGGGTCGTCTCATGGCGCAGTACGGGCACCTGACCACCCTGGATGCGGCGGAGTGTCGGCTGTTGCTGGCCACCCGCACGTTTGGCCGGGTCGGCTGGAATTCGGCGTCCGGTTTGCAGATCCTGCCGATCAGCTACGGGATGGTCGATGACCTGATCGTCTTCCGCACCGCGGCGGGGTCGCCCTTGGCTCAACTGGTGCACCCGGTCGAGGTGTCCTTCCAGGTCGACGATCTGGACCCGGAAACCTCGACCGGCTGGAGCGTCCTGGTGCACGGCATGTCGGGAGCGACGGTGACGTCATTGCCCGAGAACATGCCGTTCCCCTGGCCGCCGGGGGACCGCCCGATTGTGGTCGGGATTCTTCCCGACCATTACGCGGGACGATCGATCGCCGCAGTCTGAAGGAGGCGTGATGCCGAAGCCGTATACTGGCCCGCCGCCCATCCTGGTCGGCTATGACGCGTCCGATGATGCGGTACGGGCATTGGAGTACGCGGCCCGCGTGGCCGCGGCGACCAAGACGATGTTGCAGCTGGTGTATGTGGCCGACGACACCGTCGTAGGCAGCCCGTGGGGCGTCGTCTTCGATGCCTCGGAGGTTCAGGCGGCGGCGCGCAAGCTGCTCGCCGACGCAGCACTCACGGCCAACTCGCTGGGCGTGGCGAAGAAGCGCATTCGGATCAAGGTCGCGATCGGTACTCCGGTCGGTGTGTTGGCCCAGCTGAGCCAGAGCTGTTCGATGGTGGTGGTCGGACGCCGGGCGCACACCAGCCGCGCCCATGCCTTCTCGGGATCGACGTCGGTCGGCCTCGCGGGTGCAGTGCGCTGCCCGCTGGTGGTCGTCGCCGACATCCCGACCCCGGAGGACGGCCCGATCGGGGTTGCGCTCGAAGCGGACGGCCAAGGGTCGCTGGCGCTGGAGTGGGCGCTCAGCAACCCGCTCTTCGCCGGCCGGCCGATCAAGGTGATCAGCGTCTGCAAGGCAGCACCGAGCAGGATCTTCTGGCTGAGCGTCAGCCAGGGCCAGGTGGACGCCGCGATGGAGAACGCCGAAGAGCGGCAGGCTGCGCAGGTGGCCGCGGTCGTCGCCCGGCACAACGACGTCCCCGAGATCACCGCCGAGGTCCGCTACGGTTCCCCGGTCGACGAACTGGCCTCGTTCAGCGCGACCGTCTCCGTGCTGGTCCTCGAGGCCGACGTCCGGTTCCCGACCTACTCCGTCGGCAGCGTGGCCCGCGGCCTGATGACCCACGCCCACTGCCCGGTGATCCTGGTCAAGTAGCGACGCTCCCCGCCCTTAGCCACCACCGAGCGGGTGTGCTAGGAGATATCGTGGACGACCGTGTCCGAGGAGCGGTTGAAACTGGCGGTCGATGCCGCGCTGCCGATCGCTGCCTGGGCGGACGACATCGTCGCCGCGGTCCGGGACAACCAGGTAGTGATCGTGGCCGGCGAGACCGGCTCGGGCAAGACCACCCAGCTGCCCAAGCTCTGCCTCGCCGCCGGACGGGAACGTGTCGGCCACACCCAGCCCCGCCGGATCGCCGCCCGCAGCCTGGCCGAACGGATCGCTGAAGAGATCGGGACGCCGCTGGGCGACGTGGTCGGCTACCAGGTCAGGTTCACCGCCAAGACCAGTCGGCAGACCAAGGTCAAGGTGATGACCGACGGCATCCTGCTCGCCGAGATCGGCCACGACCGCGACCTGCGCCGCTACGACACGCTGATCATCGACGAGGCGCACGAACGCAGCCTGAACATCGACTTCCTGCTCGGCTACCTGAAACAGCTGCTGCCGCGGCGTCCCGACCTGAAGGTGATCGTCACCTCGGCCACCATCGACACCGCCCGGTTCAGCGAACACTTCGGCGACGCCCCGATCATCGAGGTCTCCGGCCGCACCTACCCGGTCGAGGTGCGCTGGCGCCCGGTGATCGAGCAGGGCACCGACCGCGACCTGATCGACGGCATCTGCGACGCCGTCACCGAGCTGATGCTGGACGGCCCGGACGGCGACATCCTGGTGTTCTGCTCCGGCGAACGCGAGATCAGGGATACGGCGGACGCCATCGCCGGGCTGGACTGGCCGCAGTTGACCCGCCGGGAGGTGGAGATCCTGCCACTGTTCGCCCGGCTGTCCGCCCACGAGCAGCACCGGGTGTTCGCCCGGCACACCACGATGCGCGTGGTGCTGGCCACCAACGTCGCCGAGACCTCGCTGACTGTGCCCGGCATTCGGTCGGTGATCGACCCTGGGTTCGCCCGGATCTCCCGCTGGTCGGCCCGCACCAAGGTGCAGCGGCTGCCGATCGAGCCGATCTCGCAGGCGTCCGCGAACCAACGGGCCGGACGCTGCGGCCGGGTCGCGCCCGGAGTCTGCATCAGGCTCTATGACGAGGAGGACTTCACCGCGAGGCCGGAGTTCACCGAGCCCGAGATCCTGCGCACCAACCTGGCCTCGGTCATCCTGCAAATGGCGCAGGCCCGGCTCGGCGACATCGCCCGCTTCCCGTTCGTCGAACCTCCGGACGCCGCCCAGATCAGCGACGGGCTACGGCTGCTCAGCGAACTGGGTGCGATCGAATCGGACCGCGGGGAGTCACGAGGGTTGAGCTCGTCGAAACCCGGTGAAGTCTCGACAGGCTCGACGAGCAGCGATGGGGCTTCCAGCGGCGGTGGCAGTGAGGTCTCGACAAGCTCGACCAGCGGTGGAGCGGGTGTCTCGACCGATGGACGGGGTGTCTCGACCAGCGGTGGGGGAGGTGGCGGACGCCGACGGAACGCGCGGGGACGCGGCGGTCAGGTCCGGTTGACTCCGGTCGGGCACCAGCTGGCCCGGCTGCCGGTCGACCCGCGGCTGGGCCGGATGCTGGTCGAGGCCGAACGCCAGGGCTGCCTGCGCGAGGCCCAGGCGGTGGTGGCCGGGCTGACCGTGCCGGACGTCCGGGAACGTCCGGCCGACAAGCAGGAACAGGCCGATCAGCTGCACCGCCGGTTCTTCAGCGAGTCACCTGAGGAGGGCAAGGACGCCCCGCGCGACCCGTCCGACATCGCCGCGCTGCTGCGGCTGTGGCGCTACCTGCGCCGCTCCCGGCGGGAGCGTTCCGGCAACGCCTTCCGCCGGATGTGCCGCGAGGAGTACCTCAACTTCCTCCGGGTCCGCGAGTGGGAAGACCTGAACGAACAGCTGAAGACGGTCTGCCGTGATCTGGGCATGTCCCGGAACTCCGAACCGGCCGGGGTCGACCGGGTGCACCTCGCGGTGCTGTCCGGCCTGCTGTCGCACGTCGGTCTGCTCGATGAGCGTTCCGCCCCGAAGCCGGGTGACAAACGCCCCGCTGACAAGCGCCGACGCGGGCCGCGCGAGTACTTGGGTGCCCGCGGTAGCCGGTTCGCGATCAGCCCCGGCTCAGCCGCGGCCCGGATCAACCCGCCGTTGGTGATGGCCGTCGAACTGGTGGAGACCACCCGGCTGTGGGCCCGGACGGTCGCGCCGATCGAGGAGGCCTGGGTCGAGGAGGTCGGCGGCCATCTGCTCAGCCGGACCTACTCCGAGCCGCGCTGGTCGGCACGCTCCGGGCAGGTGGTGGCCACCGAACGGGTGACGCTGCTCGGCGTCCCGATCGTCGCCGGACGCACCGTCTCCTACGGTCGGATCGATCCTGAGGAGTCCAGGAGGCTGTTCATCCAGTCGGCCCTGGTCGAGGGTCAGTGGCGCACCCGCCATCATTTCTGGGCCCGCAACGAGGCCGTCCGATCGGACGCCGAACAGCTCGCCGAGCGCACCCGGCGACTCGATCTGCTCGCCGACGACGCCGCTCTGTACGCCTTCTACGACGCCCGGATTCCCGCCGACGTGGTCTCGGTCGGCCACTTTGACCGCTGGTGGCGCGATGCCCGCCGCCGCGACGACCACCTGCTCGATCTGGCGCCTGGCGACCTGCTCACCGACGACCGGGTGGACGCCGAGCAGTTCCCCGACCACTGGACCAGCGGTGAACTCGACCTGCCGGTCAGCTATGTCTTCGACCCCGGCTCGGGCCACGACGGCGTCACCGTCGAGATCGAGCTTGCCCAGCTCAACCAAGTGGCCGCGGACGACTTCGGCTGGCAGATCCCCGGTCTACGCCAGGAGCTCGCCACCGAGCTGATCCGGACCCTCCCCAAGCATTGGCGGGCGCGCCTGGTGCCGGCTCCGGACACTGCCAAGCGGGCGCTGGGGTGGCTGGCCGAGCACCCGCAGTCCGGCGAGCCGTTACCCGCCGGACTGGGCCGGGCCGTCCGGACGCTCACCGGTGTCCAGGTGCCCGACGACGCCTGGCGGATCGACGCCGTGCCCGATCACCTGCGGGTCCGCTTCGTCGTCACCCGCGACGGTGACCAGGTGGCGACCGGCAAGGACCTGCCGGCTCTGGCCGAACAGCTCGGTGGGCAGGTGCGCGCAGAACTCAATGCCGGCGCCGCCGAGCACACCCATGCGGGCGCCAAGCAGTGGGACTTCGGCACCGTCGCCGAGCAGGTCGAGGGTGCGGTGGTCGGCTATCCGGCCTTGTCAGACCAGGGGGACGCGGTCGGTGTGACGGTGTACGCCACCCCGGACGAGGCCATCCGATCACAGCTGCGCGGACTGCGCAGGCTGGTCGTCCTGACCAGCCCTGACCCGACGAACTGGGTCGTGGCGCGGCTGAGCAACCCGGTCAAGTTCGCCCTTGCGGCGTCCCCCTACCCGTCCGTGCCGGCACTGCTCGCCGACTCCCGGCTGGCCGCCGCGGGTGCCTTGATCGGTCCGTCCCGCCGTTTGAGCTTGTCGAAACCGGAGGTCCAGGCGCTGGATCCAGCGGACCCCTGGCTGATCCGGGACGGCGCCGCCTTCGCGGCCCTCCGCGACCGAGTGCGTTCCGGAACCGCCGACCGCATGCTGGCCATCGTCACCACCGCCGGCGAGGTCCTGCAGCGCTACCAGCGCATTCAGCTGGCGCTGCCGTCCGCGCCGGCTGACACCAGGGCCGACGTCACCGAACAACTGGCCGGCCTCATCCATCCCGGCTTCATTGCGGCGACGTCCGAGCCACACTGGTCGCGGTTGCCGCGCTATCTGCGCGCGATCGAGTTGCGGCTGACCGGTGCCCGGTCCAATCCCGGACGCGAGCGCGCCGGCGCGCAGGTGATCGATGAACTCGAGGACGACTACGCCGCGTTGTGCGCCCGCTACCCGGCCGGGCCGCTCCCGGACGCCGTTGCCGAGATCGGCTGGCTACTGGAGGAGCTCCGGGTCAGCCTGTTCGCCCAGACCCTCGGCACTGCTGCCCCGGTCTCGGCCAAACGGGTCCGGACGGCGATGGCGGGCGTTCCCGAGCCCACAACTCTCACCCGCTGAGGGCATCTCATCAAGGGAACGCCGATCTTCGTTGGTCGAGCGTGTCGAGACCTCGGGCGACCTGGTGCCGGCAAGGGGTTTCGACGTAGCTCAACCAGCGGTGGTTGCGTCGATCAGCGTCTCCCCGGGCTCCTCGGCGGCTTGTGGTCATGGTGCGTACGGGTCGGTGATCTGGCGCAAGGAGCGAAGGATGTCGGTCAACTGCGCCATCCGCCGCGCCCCGAGATGCGTCGTCCATTCCGCGAGCACCGCGGCTTCCTCGGCCCGCGCGATGGCCACCACCCGCTCACCGAGCGGCGCCAGCCGGACCAACCTGGCCCGCGCGTCGGTCGGATCGGGCACGCGTTCCACATAGCCGAGCCGCTCCAGGCGATCCACGGCGGCCGTCACCGTCTGCTTCGCCACCTGGGCCTGCTCGGCCAGTTCGGTCAGGCGGGTGCCCGCCGGGCCGATGCGCGCCGCCACCCGGCCCAGCGCCAGGGTCAGTTCGGTATGCCCGGCGGCGTGAATTGCCGCCATCACCCGACTCTCCACGGCGCGTTCGGCGACGAACAACAACACCGGCAGGCCGGGGGTCTTCTCGGTCACGACACCCCTTGAAATAGTCCTAGTATCGAACTATTGTGGTTCGATACTAGGACTATATCCGTAAGGGGCGATGATGGACACCAATCAGGTGTGGGCAGCCATCGATACTCATCGTGGCGCTACCGCCGATCTGCTGGCGACCCTGTCCGACCAGGACTGGTGCCGACCATCGCTGTGTGACGGCTGGACCGTCCGTGATGTGGCGGCGCATCTCACCCTGCAGGAACTCGGCTTCGTCGATGGCGTGCGGATGGCGCTGCGCTACGGCATTCGTGATCTCAACCGCACGATTCGTGAAGCGGCGCGGGCCAAGGCGTCCGCCGACCCTGCCGAGCTGGTCCGGGGGTTGCGCGACACGATCGGATCACGCCGGCACAACGTCGGCCTCACTCCCCGCGAGACGCTGATCGACATCCTGGTGCACAGTCAGGACATCGCGATTCCGCTGCGGCGGGAACTGCCGTTGCCTGCAGCTGCGGCGGGTGAGGCGGCGTCGCGGGTCTGGTCCTATGCGGGTGGCCGGAACGCTGGCGTGTTCCGTGCTCTGCCGGTGCGCGAGGTGCGCTTCGAGGCGACTGATATCGCCTGGGAGGTGGGCGCCGGCCCGGCCGCGCGCGGACCCATCGCCGCGGTTCTGCTGACCCTGACCGGACGCCGTCCGGGGCTGGACCAATTGACCGGTCCGGGTGCCGAACAGCTGCGCACTGCGCTCGAGCCAGCCTGAGGCGCCGGACGCGCGACGCCGCAGGGCCGCGCACGACGGCACCGTCGGGTACGCCGTCGGCGTAGTCACTCGGTGGTCGGAGTCGCTCGCGCTAGGGTGGCCGGGTGATCGATCCCCGGTTGCTGTACACGTTCAACCCCGAGGTCTGGTCGAGCCTGGACGGCGTCCGTCCGGTGTTGATCCACCTGTTCGAGGGGTACGTGGACGCGGCCGCGATCAATCGCAATCTCGGGGCGCACATTCTGCAGACCTGCGAGCACGAGGTGCTGGCCGAGTTCGATCACGACCAACTCCACGACTACCGCAGCCGCCGTCCGCAGATGGTCTTCGACACCAACAGTTGGGTGTCGATGAAAGATTTCTCACTGCTGCTGTACAAGGTGATCGACGCCGCGGGCAGGCCGTTCCTGCTGCTGGTCGGGCCCGAACCGGACAGTCAGTGGCGGCGGATGGCGCAGGCCGTGTTGGGCATCGCCGAACGGCTGGATTCGACCATGCTGCTGACCGGTACCGGCGTGCCGATGGCTGTGCCGCACACCCGCCCGACACTGGTCACGTCGCACTCCACCGACCCGAACCTGGCGACCGGCAACCCGCTGTGGATCGACCGGGTCCAGATTCCTGGCAGCTTCTCGGCGATGCTCGAGTTTCGGGCCGGGCAGGTCGGCCTGACCGGTATGGGCTTCGTCGCGCACGTGCCGCACTACCTGGCGCAGTCGCCCTTCCCGCAGGCGACCGCGGCCGTGCTGCGCCGGATGAATGAGGCCACTGGGCTGCACATCCCGCTGGGCGAGTTGGACGCCGAGGCCGAGCAGCAGCTCGCCACGATCGCGGCCGAGGTTGAGGAGGACGCGGAGTTCCCCGCCGTCCTGGCTGCGCTCGAGGAGCAGTACGACCAACTGTCGGAATCGGGCGGCACGTCCGTCCCGACGGCCGATGAGATCGGCGCCGCCGTCGAGCAGTTCCTGGCCGAACAGGACGATTCGTCCAACGGGCAGAGCTGACGTGCCACGTACCGCCGCCGAACTGGTGGAGTTGCTCGAACTCGAGCAGATCGACACCGACCTGTTCCGTGGACCCCAACCCGAGACGGTGCTGCAGCGCTCGTTCGGCGGCCAGGTGCTCGCGCAGGCGCTCAGCGCCGCCTACCGGACGATGGCTCCCGAACGGGTGGCGCACTCGCTGAACGCCTACTTCCTGCGGCCCGGGTCACCGGCCAGCCCGATCTTGTACGTCGTCGAACCGACCCGGGACGGCCGCACCTTCAGCCAGCGCCGGGTGGTGGGCCGGCAGGACGGCCGTCCGATCTTCTCGATGGTGTGTTCGTTCCACGTCGCAGAGGGCGGGCTGGACCATGCCGACCCGTTCCCCGCCGACGTCCCGGCACCACCGGACTGCCGTCCGGCGGCCCAGGTGCTGGGGGAGCGGTCGGCTCGGACCGCCGCGGTCTGGGAGGCTGAGTGGGGCGCGCTGGAGGCCCGCTACGCGACCGAGCCGAACCTCGGCCGCGAATCCGGTCCCGCGCAGCTGCAGTTGTGGATCAGGGCGGAGTCGCGGCTGCCCGACGACCCGCGGGTGCACCAGATGGTGCTGGCCTACCTGTCCGACATCTCCTTGCTGTCGGTGAGTGTGCTGTCCCATCCGGTGGAGTTCCTGTCGCCACGCATGCAGGCCGCCTCGATCGATCACGCGATGTGGTTCCATCGCCCGGTCCGGGCCGATGATTGGCTGCTCTACGACCAGACCTCGCCGTCGGCGTCCGGTGGCCTCGGCTTCGCCCAGGGCCGGCTGTTCACCCCGGACGGCACCCTGGCCGCTTCCTGCGCCCAACAGGGCCTGATCCGCGTCCTGGACGCCTGACCGGCTGAACCAGGCGTCCGCTCGTCGCCCGGACCCCACCCCTAAAAGCCTGCCTGAGGAAGCACTGACCAACGCAACCACCGCTGGTTGAGCTTGTCGAAACCCCTTGCCAGCCCCAGGTCTCGATAAGCTCGACCAACGAAATCAGCGTTAGGCAGGGGGTTTTTAGGGGACCGCCGCCGACGCCGGCACGCATCAGGCGGGCGGCACCAGCCCCACCTTCGGAGTCTCGCCGAGTTCGGCGCTCTCGTCGTCGGTGAATAGCCGCGACCGGATCAGGAACCGGAAGCCGGTGGGCCCCTCCAGCGAGAAGCCGGCGCCGCGGCCGGGAACGATGTCGATGGTGAGGTGGGTGTGCCGCCAGTAGGCGAACTGGTTGGCGCTCATCCACACCTCGACCAGGTCGTCCTCACCTGGCTCACCCAGCGAGCCGGGCTCCCGGACGTCGATCGAACCCAGCAGGGTGTCGGCGTCCGAGGTGAGGAAATCGCCCTTGGGATAGCACATCGGTGACGAGCCGTCGCAGCACCCGCCGGACTGGTGGAACATCACCGGGCCATGCTCGCCGCGGAGGCGGCGGATCATCTCCGCAGCCTCCGCGGTCACGTCGACGCGCGAGACGGTCATCGCGTCCCCCGGCACATCAGAAGAACCCCATCGCCTTCGGCGAGTAGGAGACCAGCAGGTTCTTGGTCTGCTGGTAGTGGTCGAGCATCATCGCGTGCGTCTCGCGTCCGATGCCCGACCCCTTGTAGCCGCCGAACGCCGCGTGTGCCGGGTAGGCGTGGTAGCAGTTCGTCCACACCCGGCCGGCCTGGATGTCTCGACCAGCCCGGTAGGCGATGTTGGCCTCGCGGGTCCACACGCCGGCGCCGAGTCCGTACAGGGTGTCGTTGGCGATCCGGATCGCGTCGTCGTAGTCGTCGAAGCCGGTGGTCGCGACCACTGGGCCGAAGATCTCCTCCTGGAAGATCCGCATGCTGTTGTGGCCGGTGAAGATGGTCGGCGCCACGTAGTAGCCGTCCGTCAGGTCGCCGCCCAGGTCGATCCGCTCGCCGCCGGTGACGATCGTCGCGCCCTCCTTGGTGCCGATGTCGATGTAGGACAGGATCTTCTCCAGCTGGTCGTTGCTGGCCTGCGCCCCCATCATCGTGGCGGTGTCCAGCGGGTTGCCCTGGATGATCTTCTTCACCCGCTCGGTGGCCGCCTCGAGGAACGAGTCCTTGATCGAGTTCTGGATCAGTGCCCGGCTCGGGCAGGTGCACACCTCGCCCTGGTTGAGGGCGAACATGGCGAAGCCCTCCAGCGACTTGTCGAAGAAGTCGTCGTCGACGCGTGCCACGTCCTCGAAGAAGATGTTGGGGCTCTTGCCGCCGAGTTCCAGGGTGACCGGGATCAGGTTCTGGCTGGCGTACTGCATGATCAGCCGGCCGGTGGTGGTCTCGCCGGTGAAGGCGATCTTCGCGATTCGGCTGGACGAGGCGAGCGGCTTGCCGGCCTCGACACCGAAGCCGTTGACCACGTTCACCACACCGGGCGGCAGCAGGTCGGCGATCAGCTCCATCAACACCAGGATGGACGCCGGGGTCTGCTCGGCCGGCTTCAGCACCACGGCGTTACCGGCGGCCAGCGCCGGAGCCAGCTTCCAGGTCGCCATCAGCAGCGGGAAGTTCCACGGGATGATCTGACCGACCACGCCCAGCGGCTCATGGAAGTGGTACGCGACCGTGTCGTTGTCGATCTGCGAGATCGTGCCCTCCTGCGCGCGCAGAACGCCGGCGAAGTAGCGGAAGTGGTCGATCGCCAGGGGTAGGTCGGCAGCCAGGGTCTCGCGGACGGCCTTGCCGTTGTCCCAGGTCTCAGCGACGGCCAGCTTCTCGAGATTGGCTTCCATCCGGTCGGCGATCTTCAGCAGGACTCCGGCCCGGTCGGCGGCGCTGGTCTTGCCCCAGCCGGGTGCCGCGGCGTGGGCGGCGTCCAGGGCGGCATCGATGTCCGCGGCCGTGCCCCGGGCGATCTCGGTGAACGGCCTGCCGGTGACCGGCGACGGATTCTCGAAATAGCCGCCCTTGGCAGGAGCCTTCCAGTCGCCGCCGATCCAATGGTCGTAGCGGCTGTTGAAGCTGGCCGGAGAGCCGTCGGTGTTCGGCGCTGCGTAAACGGTCATGGCGACATCCTTGTCTGCGCACGGCGACCGGTCGGTCCGGTCGCGTGACCGGAAGGTTAGCCGACCGGTCCCCAAATTCGGCCGGACGTTGGTGAATCGAGCCCAGTTCTGGCGTCCAGCGGATGGGTCCGGACACAAGGAAGCGGCCCGCCCCGGGGGGATGGGGAACGGGCCGCTTCCGTTTCGGGAGGACTCAGGCAGCCAGGTCGTGGGTGCTGCGTAGCTTGGCGATGGCGTGCCGCTCGATCTGGCGGACGCGCTCGGCGGTGATGCCCCAGACGGCGGCAATGTCGGCCAGCTTGGCCTGACGGCCGTCGACTAGGCCGTAGCGGCGGCGGACGACGTCTGCGGAGCGGTCGTCCAGGGTGGAAAGCATGCCGTCCAGGCGGGCCCGTTCTTCGGCGTCCAGCACCATCTCGTCGGGCCCGGGCGACATCTCACGGGCCAGCAGATCACCCAGGGCGGTGTCGCCGTCCTCTTCGACCGGAGCGTCGAGGCTGACGTGATCACGGGCCAACCGGAGCAGGTTGATCACCTGCTCTTCGGTGAGGCCGAGCTCGTCGGCGATCTCCACCAGCTCGGGTTCGCGGCCGTAGCGGCGCTCCAGGGTGCGCCGGACGGCGGACACCTGGTTCACCTGCTCGGCAACATGCACCGGCAGCCGGACGATCCGGCCCTGCTGGGCGATGCCGCGGGAGATGGACTGGCGGACCCACCAGGTGGCGTAGGTGGAGAACTTGAAGCCCTTGCTGTAGTCGAACTTCTCCACGGCGCGGATCAGTCCCGTGTTGCCCTCCTGCACCAGGTCGAGCAGCGGCATCTGGGCCCGGCCGTACTTGCGCGCGACCGAGACGACGAGTCGCAGGTTCGCGGTGATGAAGCGCTGGAGTGCCTGTTGGCCCTCGGCGGCGATTTGTTCGAGTTCATCGGTGCTGGCGCCGTGCGGGCGGGTGGCCTCCACGGTGCCGTTGAGCAATGCCTGGGCGAACAGCCCCGCCTCGATCCGCTTGGCGAGGATGACTTCCTCTTCGGCGGTCAACAGTGCGGTCTTGGCGATTCCGTCCAGATATAGGCCAACGGCGTCCTTGCCATCGATTCCGTCAGTGCTCCGGATGCGGTGCGCAGTCGAGATCATGTGTGTCCTTTCGCTCCGTGATCAGTACAACGCAGCGGGCACGCCGTTGGTTCCGTTGACGGCCCCCAATGAACCCTGAGCACAGCCCGGACAGGCAAACCAAGACCGTAGTCGTACCCGGACGCCGACCGCGGAGGCTATCGACGTGCTGCGCCCCTCGGATCCGGTCGCGTCGGTGACGTCCTCCAGAATGCCACGCGGGGCTGACGGGCCACGTCCGAGGTCTCGACAAGCCCGACCGACGGTGAAAGACCCCGACAAGCTGTCGACCATGAACAGGTCTCGACACGCTCGCCCAGCAGGAACTCAGTTCACCTGGTCGATGATCCAGGCCAGCTCGAAAGCCAGGTCGCGCCAGGCCTGGTAGCGACCCGAGACGCCGCCGTGGCCGGCGACCAGTTCGGTGCGCAGCAGGATCGGACGGGCCTCGTCCGCGACCACGGTGCGGCGCAACTGGGCCACCCATTTGGCGGGTTCGGTGACCTCGACGCGGGTGTCGTTGAGGCTGGTGGTGGCGAGCACGGCCGGGTAGCGCACCGGCCGGACGTTCTCGTAGGGCGTGTAGCTCTTCATGCAGCGGTACACCTCGGGATCGTGCAGCGGATCGCCCCACTCCTCCCATTCGGTGACGGTCAGCGGCAGGTCCGGGTTGAGGATGGTGGTCAACGCGTCCACGAAGGGGACGTCGGCGTGGACGGCGCGGAAGGCGTCCGGGGCCAGGTTGACCGCGGCGCCCATGGTCAGACCGCCGGCCGATCCGCCCTGGGCGACCAGCCGGTCGGCACTGGTCCAGCCGGTCTCGGCCAGATGCCGGGCGGCCGCGACGAAATCGCTGAAGGTGTTCGGCTTGGCCAGCAGCCGGCCCTGCTCGTACCAGCCACGGCCCAGCTCGCCTCCACCGCGGACGTGCGCGATCGCCCACACGAAACCGCGCTCCAGCAGGCTGAGCCGGGGGATCGAGAACCACGGGTTGAGCGAATGCTCGTAGGCGCCGTAGCCGTAGAGCAGGGCGGGTGCGGTGCCGTCGGGCAGCACGTCCGCGCGGTGCACGATCGACAGCGGCACCCGGGTGCCGTCCGGTGCCGTCGCCCACTCGCGGCGCTGTACATAGCGGCTCGGGTCATAGCCGCCGTGCAGCGGATGGTCGAGCACCTCGGCCTGCTTGAGGGTGCGACGCTCGCCGGTGTCCAACCGGTACTCGTCCAGCCGGCGCGGGCTGACCAGCGACTCGTGCACCAGCCGGATCCGGTCGGTGGCCGGGTCGTCGGCCGACATTGCGCCGGCGCTGTACAACGGCTCGTCGAAGGTGAGGGGGGCCGGATCGCCCCACCCGCCGTCCGGTGTGCGCGCGATGACCTCGATCAGCGGCAGGCCGTCGCGTCGCGAACTCAGCACCAGATAGTCGGCGTAGGCCTGCACGCCGAGCATCCGGACGCCCACGCGCTGCGGCACCAGCGGCTGCCAATCGTCGACGCCGGACGCCGTGAACGGTGCCCGGGCCAGCTGAAACTCGGTCGCGCCGTCGTTGTGCACCAGGTAGAGGGCGTCGGTGCCGACCTCGACGCTGTACTCGAGGCCGGTGCGGCGGGGGGCCACCAACCGGGCGCCGGCGGATGGGTCCGCGACGTCCAGCAGGCGGTACTCGCCGGACTGCTTGCTCTCGGCCGCCAGCACAACCCGGGCTCGGTCACGGGATTCCTCCACGCCGAGCCAGAACCGTCCGTCGGGCTCGTGCAGCAGCTGCACGTCGGCGGCATCGGAACCCAGGGTGTGCAGCCAGACGCGGTCGGGACGCCAGGTGGCGTCGACGGTCAGGTAGACCAGCCGGTCGTCGCCGCACCAGCAGCCACCCCCGGCGACGTCGACGTCCGGCGTGGCGAGTTCGGTGCGGGTGGCCAGCTCGATCACCCGCAGCCGGTACCGTTCGTCGCCGGTCAGGTCCTCGCTCCAGGCCAGCCGGGTGCCGTCCGGAGAGACGTCGCACAGACCCAGCGCGAAGAAACTCTGGCCGTCGGCCAGCACGTTCTCGTCGAGCACGACCTGCTCGTCGGCCGGCGCGTCGGTCACGTCGGGAATCCGGTCCGGGTCGCCGGCCGCCAGCCGGCAATGGATCGGGTAGTCGAGTCCCTCCACCGAGCGGCTGTAGTACCACCAGGTCGAGCCGTCGCTGTGCCGGACGAAGTCGGGCACGGTCAGGTCGGTCTGCTTGGTGCGGGCGAGGATGTCGCTGTACAGCTCCTCGCGCAACGCCTCTAGATGGGCCGTCCGCTCCACCGTGTAGGCGTTCTCGGCGGCCAGGTGGGCCAGGAACTCCTCGGCGTGCTTGTCGCTCATCCAGGCGAAGTCGTCCACGACGTCGTCACCGTGATGACTACGGACAACGGGACGCGCCGGCGGGCGCGGTGGCTGCGACATGACGCCAACCCTAGTGCTGCTGACCGACGCCGTTCGGCGGGCGAACTCGCCGCACCGCACCGTGCCGCAGAACGCTGCCGAGCGGGGCGCGAAGACCCATCCGCGGCGGGCTCTGGTTACGGAACGGTCACGACTTGCCGGGCTGGAGTCGCCGGGGTTTGGAATGTGGCGGACTGCGTGCCAAAATGGCTCAGGCGCTGGCCATTGACAACCCCCGGTTGTTGTATGCCCAAAACCAAGAATCCGAGAGGCTACTTGTGTCACCACGCTCCACTGCCGCAGCCAGGACTGAAACCGCACCCGCCGAGGCGGCGGCCCCGCGCCGACGGCGCGCGTCGACCGCATCGACGTCCACTCGCGCGCGCAAACCGAAGGCCGTCCCCGCGGACGCCGCTGCACCCGGCCCGACCGTCGAAGACGTGCTTGCCGCGCCGACCACCGTCGACGTCAAATTCGCCCGCGAAGGCGACGACGTCGTGCTGACGGTCGGTGGCAAGCGCCGCTCGCTCGACGATGTCGACGACTCCAGCTTCGAGGAGGCCAAAGAGGCTGTCGTCGAGAAGGAACTCACCGAGGACGAGGGCTTCATCGTCTCCGACGCCGACGACGCCGACGAGCCCGAACAGCAGGTGCTGGTCGCCGGCGCCACCGCCGACCCGGTCAAGGACTACCTCAAGCAGATCGGCAAGGTCGCGCTGCTGAACGCCGAGCAGGAGGTCACCCTCGCCAAGCGGATCGAGGCCGGCCTGTTCGCCGAGGAGTCGATGACTTCCGGACGGGATATCCCGGCTGCCGATCTGGACGACTACGAATGGATCGTGGTCGACGGGCGGCGCGCCAAGAACCATCTGCTGGAAGCCAACCTGCGCCTGGTCGTGTCGCTGGCCAAGCGCTACACCGGCCGCGGCATGCTCTTCCTCGACCTGATCCAGGAGGGCAACCTGGGCCTGATCCGTGCGGTCGAGAAGTTCGACTACACCAAGGGTTACAAGTTCTCCACCTATGCCACCTGGTGGATCAAGCAGGCGATCACCCGCGCCATGGCCGACCAGGCCCGCACCATCCGCATCCCGGTGCACATGGTCGAAGTGATCAACAAGCTCGCCCGCGTGCAGCGCCAGATGTTGCAGGATCTGGGTCGCGAACCCACCCCGGAAGAGCTGGCCAAGGAACTCGACATGACCCCCGAGAAGGTCGTCGAGGTGCAGAAGTACGGTCGCGAGCCGATCTCGCTACACACCCCGCTCGGTGAGGACGGCGACTCCGAGTTCGGCGATCTGATCGAGGATTCCGAGGCGGTCGTCCCGGCCGAGGCGGTCAACTTCACCCTGCTGCAGGAACAGCTGCACGACGTGCTGGACACCTTGTCCGAGCGCGAGGCCGGCGTCGTCTCGATGCGCTTCGGGCTCACCGACGGCCAGCCCAAGACCCTCGACGAGATCGGCAAGGTCTACGGCGTCACCCGTGAGCGGATCCGGCAGATCGAGTCCAAGACGATGAGCAAGCTGCGGCACCCGTCGCGCTCGCAGGTGCTCCGGGACTACCTGGACTGAGTCAGTACCTCCCCGGGAGTGATTCTGAGCGTACAGTTCAGGATATTGCCAGTCCAGCGGCTATGCACAGCGCTTCAGTACAGGGTATTATGCCCATGTGAAACGCCGTGCTGCACCGCTGGATCTGCCTACCCTGCTCGACTCCTGGTTGCTGGCGCTGCGCGCCGAGCGCAAGAGTCCGCAGACGGTCAAGAGCTACGGCGACGGCGTGCGCGCCTATCTGCGGTTCTGCAACGAGCAGGGGCGGCCTGCTGTGCCGGACCGCGACACGATGCGCGCGTTCGTGGATGCAATGCTGTCGGCGGGATCGAAACCGGCCACGGCGCGATCCCGCCACCTGGCCGTCCGTAGGTTCTCGGCCTGGCTCACCGAAGAAGGGGAGCAGGGCACGGATCCGCTGCTGGGGCTGAAGTCGCCCAAGCTGGACGACCCCATGGTGGAGCCACTGACCGATGACCAGTTGCGCGCGTTGATCCGGGCGTGCAAAGGGTCGGACATGTTCGACCGGCGGGACGAGGCGATCCTGCGGCTGATGATGACCACCGGCGCGCGGGCGGGTGAGGTGGCGGACATGACCGTCTCGGGCCTGTCGCTCAAGAGCGACCCGCCCACGGTGTCGATCGTGCGCGGCAAGGGCGGGCGTGGGCGCGTGGTGCCGCTGGCGCCCGAGGTGGCTGCCGCGATCGATCGGTACCTACGTGCCAGGCGTTCGCACCAGCTCGCCAAGAGCGACCAACTATGGCTCGGGGACCGGGGTAAGGGGTTCACCTACGACGGTCTACACAAGGCGCTGGGACGGCGCGCGGATGCCGCGGGGGTCGCCGGGTTCCACCCGCACCGGCTGCGGCACACAGCGGCCCATCGGTGGCTCGCCAAGGGGGGATCCGAGGGCGGGCTGATGGCCGTCGCGGGCTGGACCCGACCAGAGATGTTGCTCAGGTACACCAGGGCGCAGGCCGGCCAGCGTGCCGCCGAGGAAGCCCAGCGGCTCGACCTGGGGGCGCTGTGAGGCGCGCCGCGGAGCTGCGTTGTGCGCACCGTGAGGACCGCAGACTCACCAACAACAAGGGCTCACTCCTGGCCACCGTCGAGGGCACCCGGGTGAAGATCGAAAGGCAGCGGTACGGGGTGGCTGCCCCGGACGAGGACGAAGCCGCCCGCGGATGGGTGCAGTTCGTCACGGACCGCCCCTATGTTGTGGACCTCGCCGACCCGAGGGAGTCGCTGGGCATTGAGACGATCCAGTGTCGGGTGTGTTCCGGGTATTGGATAATCGGCCCTACGTCGTCGGGGGCGCACGGGCAGTACGTGAACCCGCAAGTACTCGTGTACGACGTATGAGCGTAGTACAGTCGTCAGCATAACTTCAGCGGCCCGCCGGTAGGCAGACACCGCGCGCTTCTAGGCAAAGCGCGACCCGCCCTAAGGAGGGGCGCGTCGCCATGCCTAATCAATCAGACCGCCGCGCTATCGCACAGATCGCCGCGCACACGAGTTGGGCGAACACCACCGACCGGACGGCGCGGACCGCAGCCGGACGAGCCGCGATGGACCAGAAGTTCTTGGACCAGGCGGACGGTGACCCGGCCCGGGCCGAGAGCCTGCGCCGAGCCCACATGGCCAAGCTGGCCAGAGCCTCAGCAGCAGCACGCCGCCGCAAGGCCGCCGAGAAGGCCGACGCCCGCCGGTCCGAGGTTGAGGCCCTGTTGGCCTCTCGCGCTGCTGGCGGTGCGCGATGAGCAACGGGTATTGCAACGTCCAGCACGGGGGCTACCGGACTCGGGCAGAGTGCGAGTGGCCTTATGCCTGCTGGATCACTGGTTCCGGTCGTTACGCCTGCCTTGCGTGGTGCCGCGTCCTCACGGTGACGCTATGGGGCAGCCGAGAGGATGCCCTCGCCGCCAAAGAGTTCATCGACCGGACTGCCTGCGGTGGCGGGTGCCACAGGGACCACCGGATCGTGGACCTCAACTGGCCGCACCGCAAGTTCGTGCGCGAGGGGGGTGTCCTGTGACCGGGACAAAGCTGAAGGCCCGGGACGCGGATTCACCGGCCCGGGCCAACCACGAGGCCAATCGTGGGAGTACTCCAGCTGTCGCGGCTCCACCGGACACCGCCGAGTATACCCCACGGGGGTACCCCACACCAGAGGTGCCGGACGACTGGGCGGTCTTCCCGATCACGTTCGAGCAGCAGCCGGACGGGAAGTGGAAGAAGCTCCCGCTGGTGAAGTGGCGCGAGGGGTCCAAGCCGTTCCGGGCGTGGACCGAGGGTGAACTGGCCCGCCTCGCGGCCCGCATCCATGGCTGGGGCGTCGATTGCGCCGAGTCAGGGCTGGTTGTCCTGGACGAGGACACCACCGGAGCTGTGCCTGCCAGTGTGGGTTACGAGCCCGAGACCTGCCTGTTCGGCACCGGCAGCGGTGGGCGGCACTTCGTCTACAAGGCGCCGGCCGAGGTGCTGCTCAAGAACGCCACCAAGGTGTTCGGAACGACCCATGTCGTGGACGTGCGCGCCGGTGGCGGCTACATCGTCGCTCCCGGCAGCCGGCGACCGGACGGCAAGACTTACACCGTCCTGGCCGACGTGCCGCCGGCACCCATGCCCGCCGCGCTGGTTGCGGCGCTGCCCCGGAAGGCCGAGCCGAAGGCCGGTGGGACGCGCAAGCTGGTCCGGGACCGTGCGGCGTACTGCCGCGCGGCCCTGGAGCGCACGCTCGACCTGCTGGACTTCCTGCCCCCGGGTGAAGAGGGAGGCAGGAACGACGCGCTGAACGAGGCCGCGATCAAGCTGGGCCATCTGGTCGGTTTCCCCGATGAGGGTTACCTGGACGAGGGCGTGGTGCGCGAGCGGCTGATCAAGTGGGCGCTGGGCGCCGGACTGGACGGCGGCGAGACCGTGGACACCATCGGTAGCGGGCTAAGGGCTGGCATGGCGGAGCCGTACGAACTCGTGGAGGGCGACGGCGAGGACGAGCCGGTGGCCAGTGACGAGGGCAGCGGGTGGGCTCGGTTCGACCTGAACGAGATCCTGGCCGAGGTCGAGGCCGGCAACCTGGAGCTACCGAAGCCGGAGGTCTGTATGACCGACTCCGGCGTCCCGCTGTTCTACAACGGGAAGGTCAACGGCATCGCCGGAGACTCCAACGCGGGCAAGACCTGGGTGACGCTGGCCGCTGGGTTGCAGGAGATGCGGAAAGGCCGTCGGTTCGTGCTGCTCGACTTCGAGGACAGCCCGAAGACCGCCGTCCTGCGGCTCCGTGCGCTCGGTGCGCCGCTGGATCTGATCCGTAACCTGTTCGACTACCGGCGGCCCGTACGGCACGCCTACGCCGACATCAAGGCCATGGTGACCGAGGTTGCAGGGGCGTACGTGGTCCTGGACTCGACCGGCGAGAGCATGAGCCTTGCCGGCCTGAGCTCCAACGACGATGGCGAAACCGGGAAATGGTTCGGGGCGATAGCGCGTCCGCTGGCCAGGGGCGGGTGCTGTGTGGTCCTGCTGGACCACATGGTGAAAAGCAATGACGGCGGATTGTGGCCTATTGGTTCGCAACGAAAAAGGGCCGGTTTGGACGGCGCCCAATATGTCGCGGAAGTTGTTGAATCGTTCAGCAAGGAAAAGTCGGGTTGCGTGGCTATCAAGGTCGCCAAGGACCGGGGCGGCCACCGCGCGCAGGGTGACATCGCCACGTTCGTCAGGTTCGATCCTGGGTTCGACGGCGGCCTGTTCGTCTCGTTCGGGCCAGGTGCCACCGCTGAGGACGCAGCCGAGCGGAGGGCCGAGAAGGCCGCCGAGAAGTTGGCCAGGGACGTGGAGGAACTGAACCTGCTGGAACCCCCGCCGCGGTCCGTCCGGGACGTCAAGGAGCGGCTGCACTGGGGGGACGCCAGGGCCACGGAAGCGATGCGGACCTACCGCGAGAGCAGGAAATAGCCCGTGTACCTGTGTACCCGGTACGTACCTAGGTACGCGTACCTGTGTACCTGCCCCCACGTAGTGGGCAGGTACGCAGGTACAGAGGTTCAGGTACAGCGGTTCAGGTACAGAACATCTGTACGAATAGAACAGGAGACCAACATCATGGAGATCATCCCAGCCCTGGCCCTCGCGGCCTACACCCTGGCCGCCCTGGCCCTCACCCTGGCTATCGACCTAGCCATGAAGCGGCTGGACCGATGAGCAGGCACTCGGCCAGTGGCCGGCAGTGGCAGCAACAGCGGCTGCGGGTGCTGGCCCGGGACGGGTGGGCGTGTGCCTACTGCTCGGCCGATCTGGTGGACGGCGACAAGACCCACCCGCGTGGTGCGACCGTGGATCACGTCTCGGCCATCGCGCTGGACCCCGACCACACCTATTCCGACGATGAGTTGATTGCCGCGTGCCGTACGTGCAACGGGCTGAAATCGGATCGCCCGCTGGTCCGCCTGACGTGGGAGAATCCGCGCTGGTTCGGCGGCGAAAATGGTTCGCGTTTTTCTGAGGAAATGTCGCGCGACCCCGCCTCACTTTCGGATTACGCCGAATGGGGTTCAAAAGACACTCGAAAGGATGCATACCGATGAAGACATTCCGAACCAGCGTGGAGGAGTTCGTGAGGGCGGCCGATTGGCTCGGCCCGGTGGACGAACCGGAGGTCACCGCCCTGCGCGTGATGGCCGACGCGCTCGACCAGGGCATTGAGGGCCGCACCGCCGTACTCAACGCCTATGGCCTGGCCGTCCGCTCGCTGATCAAGCGCAGGCCGCCGGCCGCGCCCGAGGCGCCATCAGACCCACTGTCCAAGGCGATGGCAGACGCAGGGCTCTAGGCCCTACCTCAGGTAGGGCCGACCCCCGTTGGTTCCGTGACGTAACGCAGTAGTGAGGCAAACAGATGAAAACGGCGAAGCCTGGCGGTCTGCCCCGGCGCATGTTCCAGGGCTGCCCGCCCGCCCGCTGGACCGAGCCCCTGTCGGTCGGCTTCGACAGCGCCATCGATCGGTTCCTACCGGTGCTGCGGATCGTCTGGCGGGTGGCGCTCGGCTTCGAGCACGACGCCTGGCAGACCGACGTGATCCGGGCCGTGTTCGAGATCGACCCGCGCACCGGCAAGCTGCGGTGGCGGCAGTTCCTGATCTCGATGGCCAGGCAGCAGGGTAAGTCCGAGATCGCCGCCGCCCTGGCGATCCTGATGCTGCTGTGGAAGCCCTACGCGCTGGTGGTCGGCATTGCCAGCTCGGCGGACCAGGCGCGGATCGTGTTCAGCCGCACACTCCGCGTCGTTCGGGCGGCGCCGGCGTTCGCGCGGCTGTTCCGGAAGGCGACAGACACCCGCGGCATCGAGACCAGCGGCGGCGGCAGCTACCTGGTCAAGCCGGCGAAGGGCGCCGCGCTGCAAGGCCTGGCCATCGACCTGGGCGTGATCGATGAGGTCCACCTGCTGGCGACCGAGCTATGGACCGCGCTCGTCAACGGCACCGGCTCCCGCGACGACTGCCTGGTGGCTGGGATCACCACCGCGGGTGACGCCGACTCGGAGTTGCTGAAACACCTCTACGAGCTGGGCGACGCCGGCGAGGTCGGGTTCATCTGCTGGGAGGCGCCGGACCGCCAGGAGTACGCCGCCGGTCGGCTGCCCGCTGACGATGACGTGCTGTGGTCGGACTTGATGGCCGCCGGGCCGGCCTACGCCACTGGCCGCACCGCCCGGGAGAACGTCCTCACCGACGTGCGGACGCTGCCGCCCGCCGATGCGATCCGGTACCGGCTCAACCGGTTCATTGCCGGTGGTCAGCTGACCTACATGGCCCCGGCGCTGTGGGCCGCCAGGGTGCTGCCGGAGCGTCCGCCCATCCCGGAGCCGGGCCGGGTGGTGTTCGCGCTCGACAGGACGCCTGAGTGGTCATACGCGACCATCACGGCGGCATGGAAGGACGCCGCCGACCCGGCCCGTGTCCATACCGAGGTGGTCGCCAGCTACACCAGCCCGAACCAGGACCAGCTACTGGAGAAGTGCGCGCTGCTGGCCAAGTACGGACCCCGGGCGTTCGTGATGGACGGGCAGCAGTTCGGCGGCCTGGCCAAGGCGCTGAAACAGCGCGGCGTCACGGTCCACACCGCCACCCTGGCCGACGTGGTCGCGGCGTCCAGCCTGGTCTACAGCAAGACGGCCAAGGGCACGCTCGACCATGCCGGCGACCAGTTGCTGACGGTCCAGTTGCCGTCCACCAAGCGCAAGACCTCCGGCGACGGCTACAAGCTGGTCCGCACCGGCGGGCAGATTGACGCGGTCTACTCCACCGTGCTGGGGGTCTACTTTGCCGAGGTGCTGCCCGAGCAGGAGCCGCAACTATTCGTCTGACCCTGGCAGGCCGTCAGATCGGCAGCTAAATCGATTTACCTGCTAAACTACAGCGGTGGGATTCTGGGACTGGTGGCTGGGCGATACCTTCGCCGACCCCGCCCTGACCCGCTCCGAGCCCCCGCCGGAGGTCCCGCCCATCGAGGACCAGATCCCCCATCGGTCCACCCTCCCGATGGGCGAGGACCGCCTACTCCAGACGGTCAACGTCTACCGCGCGGCCCAGATCCTCTCGCTCGGCGTGGCCCAGCTCTCGATCGATGTTTGGCGCGGCGACGCGCCGTTGCCGCGACCGGCGATCATCCGCCGGCCCGACGTGAACCAGCCGCTCCGCCCGTTCCTCAAGCTCACCGTGTCGAGCCTGGCGCTCCACGGGAACGCGTTCTGGCGCATCTACCGCAATGACCGCAACGAGGCGACCACGGTTCGCGTGCTCAGCCCGTCGCAGTGCACTCTCCTGCCGAACGGCAACCTGACCATCGGCAGCGACACCGAGCTACGCCCGGACGAGTTCCAGCATCTCGGCCTGCTCCGGCTGCCTGCCATCGACGGGAAGCCGCGTCCGGCTCTCGGACCGATTCAGGCCGCACGGCGTGAACTGAGCGGCGCGGTGGATGTGACCGAGTACGGCGCTGGCTGGTTCACCTCCGGCGACACACCGTCCGGGCTGCTCAAGACCGACCAGGTGCTCAGCCCGCAGCAGGCAGCCGACTACAAGACGGCGTGGCAGAAGCGGAAGGCTCACGAGGTCGCCGTCCTGGGCAGCGGGCTGGACTACAAGCCCATCCTGTTGTCCCCCGAGGATGCGCAGTTCCTACAGGTCCGCAACTTCGACACCACCGCGATTGCCCGGCTGTTCGGCATCCCGGCCCGGTTGTTCCTGGCCGCTGTCGAGGGCGGCAGCATGACGTACTCGAACCTGGCGATGGATGACCTGAGCTTCGTCAAGTGGTCGCTGTCCGACTACACCAGCGAGATCGAGGGCGCGTTCACCGAGCTGTTGCCTCGTGGCCAGACCGCCAGGTTCAACCTGGACGCCCTACTTCGGGCCGACATCTCCACGAGGTACCGGTCCTATCGCGAGGGCATCGCCGCTGGCTGGCTGCTGCGCAGCGAGTGCCGCGCGCAGGAAGGCCTCACCCCCGTGGCCGGCATCGACGCCCAGCCGTTGCCGTCCGCCCCCGCTTCCCACGATCCGCAGAAGGAGGGCGACGATGCCGCAGCTTGAGCGCCGAGAGTTCCTGGTCCGCAAGGTTGACGCCGAGACCCGGACGTTCACCGGCCTGGCCGTCCCGTTCGACACCGACACCCGCATCGGCAGCTACTACACCGAGCGGGTTGCGAAGGGTGCCGTCCGCGACAGTGACGGCGCGTTGCTGCTGTGGCGGCATGACGAGCCGATTGGCAAGCTCATCGCCAACCGCGACACCAAGGCTGGTTGGGAGATTGACGCCCGCATCTCCGAGACCGCTCGTGGTGATGAGGCGTACACGCTGCTCCGGGATGGCGTGGTTGATCGGCTCAGCATTGGGTTCGAGCCCATCGAGCACGAGGAACACCGCGACCCGGAGACCGACCATCTGACCATCACCCGGACCAACATCCGTGTACGTGAGGTCTCCCTGGTCCCGTTCCCGGCCTACCCGGATGCCGCTGTGTCCGACGTGCGAGCGGCCGACCCAACCCCCACAGCTTCCGTCTCGGTCCGCGAGGCGGTCAACAAGGAAGGAGTGCCCTCCATGGATGAGGACACCATCACCGCCGCGGACCTGACCGAGGTTCGCGAGTCGATTGAAGACCTGGCCCGCAGGCTCGACACCTTCACCCCGGTGCCGCCGACTCCCTCGCGGGATGAGCGCTCGGCGGGCGAGTACGTCAAGGCGCTGGCCGCTGGCGACGCTGAGACCGTCCGGGCCTACGAGGCCATGGTTCAGCAGGAGCGGGCCTACACCGGCTCGACCACTGCCGACCTGGGGACCACGCTCAAGCCGGGCTGGGTCGGCGACCTGACCCGCATCTTCGACGCGTCCACGGGCGTCCTGGCCGACACGTTCAGCACCGGCAAGCTGCCGGACTCGGGCATGTCCATCGAGTACGCCGAACTCGGCACCAACACGTTGTCGGTGACCGAGCAGGCCGCCGAGGGCGACGACATCACGTTCGGCAAGGTCACGCTGACCACCAAGTCCGCGCCGGTCAAGACCTACGCGGGTGGCACGCAGCTGACCCGGCAGGAGATTGAGCGGGCCACCATCGGCGTGTTGAACACCTCGCTGGAGGCCCTGGCGATGGCCGCGGGCGTCCGGAAGAAGATCGTCCTGCGGACCGAGTACAACACGCTGGTGGCGGCTCGCAAGGCCATCGCCGCGAACGCCGGTGTCGTGGTCCTGGGTGCGACGCTCGGCGCTTCGACCGCGGGCAACTGGGAGGACGCGCTCATCGACGCGGCCATCAAGTACGAGGCGCTGAACCTGCCGCTGGAGGCCCTGCTCGTCTCCGGCTCGGTGTTCAAGAAGCTGCGGAGCCTGACCGTGTCGGGTGAGCGGGTCATGCAGGTCGCCAAGGACAACAGCTCGGGCACGCTGAACCTGCGGGGCCTGACTGGCGACCTGGCGGGCCTGCCGGTCAAGCTCGACACCGGGCAGGCCGGTGACGAGGCGGTGTTCACCAACAGCCGGGCGCTGCGGCAGTACGAGACCGGTCTCGTTCACCTGTCCGACGAGAACATCGTCAACCTGTCCAAGGCGTTCGCCGTCTACAAGTACGGGGCGGTTGCCGCCGAGATTCCGTCGGCAATCATCCCGGTGAAGCTGGCCGCGAGCTAAGCCATGAGCGCCACCGACCTCGCCGCGTACGTCGGCACCTCCGGCTCCACCGACTTTGTTGAGTCCTGCTGGGCTCAGTCGGTGGCGCTGGTGGCTGCCTACGTGGGCGAGGCGGTGGTACCCGCGGATGTGCTCAAGCGGGCTCAGATTGAGGTGGGCGCGGAACTGTTCCACCGCAAGAGCACCAAGCTCGGCCTGGCTCAGTTCGCCATGCCGGATGCGTCGCCGGTGCGGGTTCTGCGTGACCCGGTGCAGGCGGCCTACCCGTTGCTGGCCCGGTACATGGGTCCGGGGGTGGCCTGATGAGCAAGCTCAGCGCGACCCGCGGCTACTTGGCCGAGGCCCTGGCCGGGGTGAGTGCCGGTGTGCCGGATGTGCAGGTGTTCAGCTACGTGCCGGAGTCCATCCCGGCGCCCGCCCTGGTCATCCAGCCCGGCAGCCCGTACCTGACCAGTGAGGGCGAGCCGTTCGGGTACTACCGCGTCCGGTACGCGGTCACCGTCGTCGCGGAGGTGGCCACCAACGAAACGACCACTGGCCAGCTGGACGACCTGATTTCGGAATGCATCGAGCGGATTAGTGGTGCATTCCAAGTCGAGGAAGTACGCGAGCCATTCGTGTACATGTCCAATTCCGTTGCTCACTTGGCCGCTGATTTAGTGGTCAGTGATTCCGTAGATTTCAACTAGAGAAAGGGGCAACCCATGCCCGTCAATCGGATTAAGGGCGTCGCCCTGACTCTCAAGGTGGGCTCGCCTGCCGTGGACTACAAGTGTGAAGTCACGGCATGCACCATCACCAACGAGGAAGCGGATTCCGACGTCCAGACTTTCTGTGACGCCGCCGAGGGTGGTGCGCGGGATTACTTCCTGAACATCACCGGCGTGCAGTCCACCGACAAGCTCAGCCTGTGGTCGATGATTTGGGAGAAGGCCGGCGACACCGTGGCATTCACCTACGCGCCGCACGGGAATGCGGTCGCGTCCGAGGACCAGCCGCATTTCATCGGCACCGTGGTCATCGGCCCGAAGCCGGAGATTGGCGGCGAGGCCGGTCGGGGCAACACGTTCACGTTCGAGTCCCAGTGGACCATCGAGGGCGTGCCGACCCTGGACCGCGGCGAGCCCGAAGGCCCGTAAGACCTAGTCATGGCCGACTATCAGTTCACTCAGGGCGGCGTCCGGGTCTCCATCACGGGCCTGAACGCTGCTCTGCGTGCGCTGAGTCAAGCGGGCGCCGACGCCCAAGACATGAAGACGCTCATGCATGAGGTCGGAATGGTCGTGGTGAACGGCGCCAACCCGCCCGCCTTGACCGGACGCCTTTCGGCTTCGGTCAGGGCTGGGCGGGGCAAGACAAAAGCCGTGGTCCGTGCTGGTGGTGCTCGCATTCCGTACGCGGGTGTCATCCATTACGGCTGGCCAGCTCGCAACATCGAACCGAACCCGTTCCTGTCCAATGCCCTTGCCGCGAAACGCCCCGAGGCGTTCTCGGTATTCGAGGAGGGCATTCAGGAACTATTGAAAAAGAATGGGCTCGTCTGAGCACCAGAGTAGAAACGAGGAAAACAATGAACGCAATCGACTCGCTGACTTTGGGCGAAATCGCCAAGGTCGAGGAACTGTC